>JGI20163J15578_10000148_pt1 | contig 28310 bp, 23 predicted proteins | sample TergutCu122P1_FD_15578 | JGI IMG/M metagenome (IMG submission 15578)
GAAAAAGGTACTGTACCATTTATCAGCTCATGAAACCTTAATGTTGCTTGTACATATGGGTCTTGTAACCAGGCGTTCGCCTGCTCATTAAGGATTTGTTCAATTAGTGCCGGGTCCAACCCGTGATCGATATCTAAGTATTCCAATTCGATAACTGAATCCCCATCTGTAAAATGATCCATTTTGCTTATCATCGCAGGGTCGAAATAAAACGGTTCAATCTCGGGTAGGTTATCCCAAGGGGAATTGTCCCATAATTGCGGGTAATCTACCCCAAGTACTACAGACGGCGTAACCATTGTTACAATAACCAAAAACACTACCAACTTTTTGAACATGCGCGTGGTTCTTCTAAACATAAAGTATCCTCCTTGGTGTATGTATTCAGTGGCGTCGGTGCAAATAAATGCAAGCTTTCCACAAAATACCTAGTGTTTATTAAGTATACAAGTAGTATCGCTCGACGTCAATTGGTAAAATCATTTTTTTACAACAAAATTCATATAATCATTAATAATTATGTACTTCACATCAGCAAAAACACCCCCTGATATCACATAACCAACGTGATATCAGGGGGTAGGCTTGCTAATCGTAGCTGGTTTGAATAATATTCCTCACAGAGGCACGGAGTTCACAGAGGGAAGATAAAAAATTCAATGGTTCTCTGTGTTCTCTGTGCCTCTGTGAGGAATAATTAAATCGCTACGAATGGAGTGGTTGTCTGGGGCACAGGCGGTAACCTATGTAAAATTGGTTGCCGTTTTTTATACCATTGTGTAATCCAACAATTTGCATCATCTTTAAACGCGTTATTTTAACGTTTCTAATAGAAATTTGTAAAATTCACCAAATGATGTTGACATACAAAAGACATAGACTTAAAATTGGCACAAATACAATTGCTACATAGACATAGCGGGGTGCGCAAAATGGAACAGCTAACTGACCTTTTAAAGCAAGGTCATAAAAATTTAAGCGTTTTGGAAATCGGTTCCCATATTAAAAACAGGCAAGAAAAGATTCTGCAATTTGGCGAAGGTAACTTTTTGCGTGCTTTTGTGGATATGTTTATAGACGAATTAAATAGGGAGGGCCTGTTTGACGGCAGCGTTGTTGTTGTTCCGCCCATAGCCCAAACCACAGGTTCTGTAGATGTTATAAACGCTCAAAACGGTTGTTATACCGTTGTTTTGCGCGGGTTGGAAAACAATATCCCAATTGTGCGCCAGCAGTTTGTAACAAGCATAAGCCGGGCTGTAAATATGTTTCGGGATTTTAATCTGTACATGGATACCATGAAAAACCCGCACTTGCGATACATTGTATCCAACACCACCGAAGCAGGTATTGTTTTTTTGGAAACCGATAAACCAGAAGAAAACCCAACAGAGCCTCCGTTAAATTTCCCTGCTAAAATAACGGCACTGCTATACGAACGGTACAAGCAGTTTAACGGGGCAGCCGATAAAGGTTTTATCTTCATACCCTGCGAACTTATTGACAATAATGGTTCTAAACTGAAAGAATTTGTTTTACGGCACGCAAAAAATTGGGAATTACCCGAAGGGTTTATCAACTGGGTGCAGACATGCAACCATTTTACAAATACACTTGTAGACAGAATTGTCACCGGTTATCCAAAAGATGAAGCAGAGGAATTTGCGGAAATGCTTGGCTACCGCGATGAATTACTGGTTACCGGCGAAATATTTCATTTTTTTGCTATAGAAGCCGGGGAAAAAGCAGCTAAGGAAATAAATGAAACACTTCCGTTCCAAAAAGCCGGACTTAACGTGGTTTTGACCGATGACACAACCCCTTACAAGCTGCGCAAGGTTCGTATATTAAACGGTGCGCATACAATGTCGGTTTTGGCGGCGTTTTTAAGCGGTAAAAATACTGTAGGTGAAATGATGGAGGATTCGTTATTTGTAGAGTTTCTTCGTAAAGGTATTTATAATGAAATCATACCGTCGCTGCTGCTGCCCCCGGTTGAACACAGCGGTTTGAACGAAAACGATTTACTTTCTTTTGCAGATTCTGTTTATGACCGCTTTGCAAACCCGTACATCAAGCATTATCTTCTTAGCATCGCGCTTAACTCTGTGTCTAAGTTTACTGCAAGGGTACTGCCTTCAATTTTGGATTATTACAAAAAAACCGGCAGTTTCCCGCAAACATTAACATTGTCGTTGGCTGCCTTACTGGCATTCTATAAGGGAACAGCCATAAATGATAATACATTGACAGGCAGCAGAACCGAAGGGGAATATCCAATTGCAGATAACTTGGACATACTGGAGTTTTTCAAAGAGCAGTGGCAAAAAAATGATGTTGAACAATTGGTGAAAACAACAATGGCAAAAACTGACTTTTGGGGGATGGACCTTACGTTGCTGCCCGGGTTTTGCCAAATAGTAACCGATCATTTGCAAGGTATACTTGCCAATGGCATCAGAAGCGAAGTTGAAATGGTAATTGGTGTAAAATCATGATAATAACAAATGGCATAAAAATAAACGATTTGGACAACGTGGCTGTTGTTCTTGAAAACATTAAACATGGTCAGAAAGTTTTAGATGTAGAGGCGCGGGGCGACATAAACACGGGTCACAAAATTGCTCTTAAGCCCATTGCTGCCGGTGAAAATGTAATAAAATACGGCAGCCCCATAGGTCATGCATCTGCCGCAATTAGGGCAGGGGAGCATGTTCACACTCACAACCTTAAAACTAATCTTTGCGGCATACAGGAATACACTTACAATCCGGAACCTGTAAACGCGCTTCATGCAAGCACTACTGCCACATTTAAAGGCTACAGGCGTGATGATGGGCAAGTAGGTATTCGAAACGAAATTTGGATTGTCAACACTGTAGGCTGTGTAAATAAAATTGCAGAGAAAATCGCCCGGCTTGCCGGGGATAATATAACCGGCAACGTGGACGGTGTGTACACATTTGTCCATCCTTATGGGTGTTCCCAACTGGGGGATGATCACAAATACACCCAGCAAATACTCAAAAATATGGTTAATCATCCTAATGCGGCAGGGGTATTGGTGTTGGGCTTGGGCTGCGAAAATAATCACATTGGTGAGTTTAAAGAAGTACTTGGAACATGGGACGGGAACCGTGTAAAATTTCTCAACACTCAAGATGTGGCCGACGATGTAGCAGAAGGGCTTAAGCTTGTGGAAGAACTTGCGGCATATGCAAATACGTTTGAAAGAACCGAAATTCCCGTAAATAAGCTAATAATTGGTCTAAAATGCGGCGGTTCCGACGGTTTTTCCGGGATAACTGCCAACCCGCTGGTTGGAAGCCTATCAGATTATGTAATTGCACACGGGGGCACATGCATTCTAACGGAAGTACCGGAAATGTTTGGTGCCGAAACGTTGCTTATGAACCGTGCAAAAGATAAAATTGTGTTCGATAAAACAGTTGACCTTATCAACGACTTCAAACGGTATTTTATGCGGTATGACCAGGAAATTTACGAAAACCCATCGCCGGGCAATAAAGAAGGCGGCATCTCTACTTTAGAGGAAAAATCTTTGGGATGCACACAAAAAGGCGGCAACAGCCAAGTAGTGGATGTATTAAACTACGGCGAAACAGTTAAAAAACCCGGGCTTAATCTTTTACAGGGCCCCGGGAATGACATAGTGGCGGTTACTAATTTAATGGCCGCCGGGGCACACATTGTACTGTTTACCACAGGCCGCGGAACACCGCTAGGCGGGCCGGTGCCAACGGTAAAAATATCAAGCAATACGGCCTTAAGCAAAGCCAAAAGCCATTGGATCGACTTTGATGCAGGGGAATTGCTGGACGGTACTTCATTAAACCGGCTTACAGAAGTGTTTTTCAACTACATTATTGATTTGGCAAGCGGCACTGTTCTGGCCAAAAATGAAACGAACGATTACAGAGAAATTTCAATTTTTAAAGACGGGGTAACACTGTGATGCTATACGGCACACAATAACATACTAAAAGGAGAAACAAAAAAATGAAAAGATTACTTTTTATCGCGATTATTCTAATCGTGAGCATGTTGGCATTTACGGCATGCCGCAATGACGACAACGGCGGCGGTACTACACAAGTTGCCCCTCCGCCCCCTCCGGCACCACCCACACCGCCACCGGCTGCGCCAACAGATGACAGTAACGGTGACAATGGCGAAGTATATGCCGGTCCCTGGACACCCAACGATATGGGTCCTGCCACTATCCGCATGGCATGGTGGGGCGGTCAATCCCGCCACGACGCTGTAAACGCGGCACTAAATTTATTTATGGACAGATATCCGCATATTACAGTTGTACCCGAGTATGGCGCATTCGACGGTTATTTGGATTCACTCATTGTTATGTTGGCAGACGGTTCCGAGCCTGATGTGTTCCAGTCTAACTATGCCTGGGTACACATGCTTGACGGCGGCAATAACCCGTACATGAACCTGCGTGATTGGAACCATATTATCGACCTTGGCGAATGGTCGGATGCATTGCTTGCCCGCACCACCACTGCCGACGGGCAGCTTGCAGGTGTACCTCACGGCATTACAGGGCGCGTAATAATCTATTGCACAGACATGCTGGCAGAACATGGGCTAAGCACCTTTCCGGCAACTTTTGACGAATGGATAGCCCTTGGAGAAGCCGTAACAGCTAACAATACAGATTTAGACACCCCTGGCAACCAATATGCATTCTGGCCTATTGGCGCACCGGGCAATGACTTATCTATGGACATTATTATTATGACAATGATCATCAACCATTTTGGTGTAAACCTGGAAGCCAACGGCAGAATCTTGCCTACTATCGATCAGGTCGAGTATGTATTTAACATTGTCGGCAACATGATGGAAGCGGGCTTGCTGCCCACACATCAGCAGCAAGAAGGTGTGACAAATGTATTCAACCCTGTTTGGATGGAAGGCCGCGGCGGCAGTGTATTTGAATGGGTAGGAAACATCCATCTTGCAGGCGGCGCATTTATGGACAATGACGCAGATGAAGGCCGCATTGAAGGCCTTGGCGTGGCATTGCTTCCTGCTGTTGTCCCCGGCGGTACACGCCTATCTATGCAGCGTCCGTCTATCGTACACGCTGTCGGGCGCAGTACAAACCATCCGGAGTTGGCAGTATACTTGCTTAACTGGCTGTACACCGACGAAGAAGCCCTTGCACTTATCTTTGACCAATTTGGTATCCCTCTAAGCCATACAGCTGACAGGCTGTTCCAACAGCAAGGCGGGGCATGGGGCTTGATGCTGGACGGTTTCGGTTTACTTGAAGCTAACGAAGCCATTATGTGTGCCTATTTCGAAGACGGCCGCTTGCGTCCGCACCGCCTTCATGCCATAGAAAACTTCCGTAACGGCAGCATTGATGCCCGCGAAGCCGCCCGTCAGTGGGTAGAGTACCAACAATACGGTCTTAACAACTAAAGTCTAATCTTAACTGATAAAGGGGCGTGCCGCCATGGTGAAAAAGCGACGTTTTAAGCTTAACCGTTCAAAACTTACCCCATATATCCTCCTGTTTCCGTGGTTCATTGGGATAGGTCTGTTCCGATTGTATCCAATACTCATCTCATTCTGGTACAGCCTTCACGAAGTACGCTTGCTTGGGGGCGAAGGTATTACAACAACATGGGTAGGGTTTGATAACTTCTACACGCTGCTTTTTCGCGGCGGGCCCACAACTACACATTTCTGGGAGTCGGTTCGGGCTACCCTGGTCTATGTAATCCTTGGAACGCCTGCAGTTCTTGTTGTAGCATTCTTTGTGGCGTTTATCCTTAACTTTAAATTAAAAGGCGTAAACCTTTTTAGGACAGCCTACTACATTCCCTCCATCCTTGGGGGGAATGTAGCGGTTTCCATTGTGTGGCGCGAGCTTTTCTCCAGTCATGGGCCGGTTAACTCTGTCCTTGGTATATTTGGCGTAGAGCCTTTTTCTTGGCTGACGCATCCTACATTCGCGCCGCTTACACTTGTGTTCCTATCGGCGTGGCAGTTTGGTTCTGTCATGCTTATTTTCCTTGCTGCATTGCAAAATGTTTCACCCACGCTGTACGAAGCAGCCAGTATAGACGGCGCACGTAAGTGGCGGCAGCTTTTCGCCATTACACTGCCAATAATCACTCCGGTAGTTCTTTTTAATACCGTAAACGTACTTATCCGGCATTTTCAGGCATTTAACGAGGGATTTCTTATTACACAACGCGGGCCCAGCCGCGCAACAGATTTCTTAAATATTATGATTTATGATTTCGCGTTTTTACGTATGCAATTTGGACTGGCATCTGCCATTACATTATTGCTCCTTGCCGCTATTGGTCTCCTTACGGCGATCTTATTTTTCTCATCCAAATATTGGGTGCATTATAACGATTAGGAGGCCGCTAAAATGAGCAGACGAGCAAACATAAACGCAATCCTGCGTTATACGATACTTATCGCTGTAGGTATAGTGCTTATCTATCCACTGTTGTGGATGGCGGGTTCTTCTTTTAAGGAAAATGCAGACATTTTTGGCAACTTGGCAATTCTGCCGCCGGAAGGACGCTGGCGTTTCGACCATTTTGGTGCGGCATGGCAGTTGTCTACCACCCGCAATATGTTGTTCTACTATATGAACACGCTGCGCTTCCTTATACCGCGCGTTGTAGGTACAGTTATTTCTTGCACGGTTGTAGCATTTGCAATTGGACGCTTCTCTTTCCCCGGCAAAAAAATTGTTTTTACAATTGTACTTGTTACGCTTCTTATGCCGGAATTAGCGTTTCGTATCCCTGTATTCCTGCTGTATAGCAGGCTGGGCTTGGTTAATACTTTTGCGTCATTATACTTGCACGATTTCTTTGGCGTTAACTCGTTCTTCGTATTTATGATAATTCAGTTTATGCGCACCATCCCGCGCGAGCTGGACGAAGCCAGTGTAATTGACGGCTGCGGCCCTCTCCGCACACTGGTATACATTCTGGTGCCTGTGCTTCGGCCTATTATCATTACTGTAGGCTTACTCACATTTATGTGGGGTATGAATGATTTCCAGGGCCCGCTCATTTTCCTGCGTTCTCCGGAGAATAATGTACTGGCTCAAGGGCTGGCCAACCTAATTCAGGTATATGAAGAAGTGCCGCAGTTTGGCCGTAGTTTTGCGGCAGCGTTAATGGGCATGATGCCTACCATTGCAATTTTCTTCATGTGCAGCCGTTTCTTTGTAGAAGGCGTAACCAATTCTGGCGGGAAGGAGTAGCTATATGGATCAACGACTTGTGAAACCTATATTTTGGCCGGTATTATTGTTAAGCTGCGCATCACTGTCGGTTATGACGTTTTTCCTTATCGGCGGTATGGTGTCCAGCCGGGCAGAAGATTATTTTATCGCGGCAATTACAGGGTTTATCTTATTCTTAATTGCGCGTACCGTACAAAATAATGTGGCGGAACCGCCAAAGATGGCCATTTTTATGATGTTTTTCATCATAGCTTTGGCGGCGTTATTGGTATTTGTAATGAATAATGCTTTAGTTCATACCGATCATGTAAACTTTGCGGCATTCGAAGGGCATAGGCTGCACGGCACACTGGCATACATGCCCCGGGGCGTAAGGTGGTTAAGCAATTACCGCCAATGGTCTGCCGCTTTGACTGACGCCGGGTTTACCCTTACAGGGTTATACGTTGCGTTGCACCGTGCCGTCTACCTTTCGTACGGTATAATTGCCGGTGCAGTGTTTATCGTACTGCAAACGGCTACATGTGCCTTGTTGTTCATTGGCACCAAACCCGGAAACAAGAAATTTAGACATTAATATACAAGGGAAGTGCGAGTATGTTATTTCGTCGTGTGTTAGCTAATTTCGTAGATGTTTTTACTTTTGTGGCTATCGTCGTCGCCGTTTTCGTGTTTGTGCTTCCTTTTTTTGTACCCATTCCGGATGGGCAGGAAATGGGGCCGGTCTGGGCGGTGTTGGCACTTGTTGGCGTGGCAGGCTTTACCCTGGCGATACAGTGGCCGTTTTACTTAAATAATCAAACCATAGGCAAAGCGTTTTTTGGTTTGCGTATAAAAAGTACTAACACTGCGCGGCCCCTAACACCAACAATAATTCTCCAGCGGGAATTATTTGCAAAAATTTTCACGGCATATTTCATGTGCCTGCCTGTGCTTTGGGGCAGCCCGGGTTATCATGACATCGCCTGTGAAACAGAAGTGGATTGGTTGGGATAAAATGAAAAAAATAATTAATTACGTTGATAATTTACTGGCTCAATCTACACCAGAGGCCCCGGCATGGAATATTGAGCACACACTTGAGGGCAAAAAGCCCAAGTGGAATTATATTGATGGCTGTATGATTAAAGCCATTATTGATTTGTTTTACGCAGTCGGTGAAAAAAAATATTTCGACTTCGCCAAGAAATACATAGATTTTTTTGTGGATGACAGCGGCGGAATATTAGGTTACCGGGTAGATGAGTATAATTGTGACAATATAAATATGGGCAAAGTTTTGTTTGATTTGTACAGGGCTTCCGGGGAAGAGAAGTATAAAAAGGCAATTTCCTTTTTACATTCACAACTTCTTACGCACCCCCGTACACATGCAGGCAGCTTCTGGCATAAAAAGATTTATCCCAACCAAGTTTGGTTGGATGGGTTATACATGGTGCAGCCTTTTTATATGGATTACGAAATGCTGATAGGCGGCAGAACAAATTATCAGGACATACTCCGGCAGTTTAAAAATGTTTATGACATAATGCTGGATAAAGATACGGGACTGTATTATCATGGTTATGACGAATCTCGGCAGATGTTTTGGGCAGACAAAACAACAGGGCTAAGTAAAAACTTCTGGACACGTTCCATAGGCTGGTATATTATGGCCTTAGTTGATACAGCAGATAAATTGGACGAACAGTTTTTTTATGAACGGGAAATTTTACAAAATTACTTAAAGGAAGCTTTAGATTCTGTACTAAAAATGGCCGACCCGGCCACTAAAATGTTTTACCAGGTAACAAACCAACCAACCCGTCAAGGGAATTATCTAGAAACAAGCGGAACTTGCGCAATTGCTTATTCTTTAATGAAAGGGGCAAGACTAAAATATTTACCGGATTATTATTTTGATTATGGCCGGGAAATATTTGAATCCGTTGTAAAGCATAAGCTTGTGCTTACAGACGACACATTTGTTTTAAAAGATATTTGCTTAGTTGCGGGGCTTGGCGGTATGCCGGGCAAAGGCGATTACCAGCCAAGGGATGGCACGTTCGAATACTACGTATCCGAGCCTAAAGTGGACAATGATGCAAAAGGTGTTGCTCCGTTTTTATTTGCATATGCGGAAATACAGAAACTGTTAGGAGGTTTAAAATGAAAATTGGCGTACGTGCTCATGATTTTGGAAGGCAGCCTGCCCAATCACTTGCCGCAAATATAAAAAAGGCCGGTTTTGACTGTGTTCAGTTAGCCCCGGCCAAGGCAATAGAGGGCATTAACAGCTTTGACGACATAACAGAAAGCAGTTTAGAAGTTATGCATACAGCTTTCCTGCATAACAATGTAGAAATTACGGTACTTGGCTGTTATATCGAGCCGTCTGTCCCGGACAAGGAACCCCGGTTAAAAAATGTAGACATCTTCAAAGCCAACCTAACGAACGCAAAAAAACTGGGGGTAAAAATTGTAGGCACAGAAACTACGGGCATGGATATATTCACCCCCCAAGCTGAACGGGAAAAGATTTTTGTTTTGCTAAAAGACAGCGTTATGCGAATGGTAGAACAGGCAGAAAAAGAAGACGTGTTTATCGGTATAGAACCTGTTGCGGAACATACGCTTAACACCCCAGATTTGACCAGAAGGCTGCTGGACGAAGTAAAGTCTGATAAACTAAAAATAATCTTTGATCCGGTTAATCTGGTTTTGCCCGGCACAATTCATAGGCAGGACGAGATTTTTCACGAACTTTTTACTATACTTGGTGAAGACATTGTAGCTGTTCATATAAAAGACATTGTTATAGAAGATGGCCAAAAGACCTGGCGCAATATAGGTGAGGGCGTAATCAACTACCGGCTGATTTTTGACTGGCTTCTAAAGCACAAACCGGATATACGAATATTACGTGAAGACGCACACATGGACAGCTATGAAAAAGACATTAAGGCAATGTATGCATTGTCGAAAACATAAAACGAAAGGAAGATAATCATGAAACTAGACATCAGATACGCGAACCATCCCGACGATGTGAAAAAGTACACAACGGAGGATTTGCGCAAGCACTTTTTAATCGAACATGTATTTATTCCCGACGAAGCAAATCTTGTTTATTCCCACATCGATCGTATTATCGTAGGCGGTATTATGCCGGTTACAAAAACATTGACTCTAACCGCGGGCAAGGAAATGGGAGTTGATGCGTTTTTCGAGCGCAGGGAAGGCGGAATCATTAACATTGGCGGTAAAGGTGTAATTACGTTGGACAGTAAGGTTTTTACGTTAAACCGGCAAGACGGTTTGTATATCGGCATGGGTGTAAAGGAAATTTTATTTGAGGCTGCCGATCCGACCGATCCTCCAAAATTTTATTTTAACTCTGCACCGGCCCATCATGGCTATCCAAGTACTTTAATTACACTCGAAAATGCAAGAAAAGTCCACCTTGGCAGCACTGAAACTTCTAACAAGCGCACAATTAACCAATATGTACACCCAGATGTTGTAGCATCTTGTCAGCTGGTTATGGGTATGACCATTCTTGATACAGGCAGTGTCTGGAATACAATGCCAAGCCACACCCATGAACGCCGGATGGAGGCATATTTCTATTTTGACATGGCCCAAGATGCCCGTGTAGTGCATTTAATGGGGCAGCCAACAGAAACCAGACATATTATTATGGCCAACGAGCAGGCTGTACTTTCGCCAAGTTGGTCTATACATTCCGGGGTTGGCACAGGTTCTTATACATTCATATGGGGTATGTGCGGCGAAAATATAACATTTACAGATATGGATCACATTGCAATGGAAGACTTAAGGTAAAACCTCTATGAAACAGGAGCATATTACTATTGATGTTGTGTCTCAGATGGCAGGGGTATCTAAAACCACTGTTTCCCGATATCTTAACCAAAAGTACGAGCATATGTCAGAAAAGACTAAAAACAAAATTAAGTCTGTAATTGAGGAGCTGGATTATCGTCCAAACCTTATTGCCCGTAACCTAAAATCTCAAAAAACAAATTTGATTGGAGTTATTGTTTCCGATGTTACTAATCCTGTTACCGTACAGCTAATCAAAGGTGTAATTGATCAATGTACAAACGAAGGGTACCAGGTGATAATCGCCAGCAGTGACGAAAAAGTAGTCAAAGAGAAGGAATATATACATTCCATGGTGGATAGGCAGGTAGAAGGGCTGATTATAAGCATAGTCAATTACAACGAGTTTGAAATGCTTGAGACTTTAAGCGAAAAGGGCGTAAAAATTGTACTGGCAGACCGTACGATAAATAAGCCGGTTTTAGATATGGTTACTACCGATAACTATGACATGACAAAAGTTGTCATACAGTCTTTGTACAATATGGGGTTTGAGGCAGTGGCTCTGTTTTCGTCGGATTTGCTAAGAAGTAACGTGCGCTTGGCCAGGTACAGTGCTTTTCTTAACCAGTCCGAAATGTATGTGCCTAACCCAAGTAAATTGGTCTATATTTTTAACGAGGACAACGAAGAAGAATACAAAAAAGGCCTTTCCGACTTCATTGGCAGGCATCCCGGCCGCAAAGTTGCGGCTTTTGCAACAACACCAATGGCTTTGTTAAACCTACTTGGGGCTGCCCGTGATTTAGACCTTCGTATCCCCGAAGACATTGGTGTATGCGGGTATGACAACTTGCATTGGACAAAACTGATAGGCGGCGGCATAACGGTAGTTGAGCAGCCTTTTTATGAGGTAGGTGTAGAAAGTGCCAAAATGCTTATAAAAAGGATTAGGAATCAGGTGGATGACAGCCCTAAGTATATAGAGCTTAAATCCAAACTAATTTTGAGAAATTCTACGAATATAGGAGAGAGGCATAATGGGATTTGATATGAAATCATTTAGATTGGACGGCAAAATTGCTCTGGTTACGGGCGGTACAATGGGAATTGGCCTGGCCTTAGGCGTTGCCATGGCAAATGCAGGTGCCAAAATAGTTTTTAACAGCATCAATCAGGAAAGTGTTGACGAAGGCCTGGAAAACTATAAACAGCATGGCATAGATGCAAAAGGGTATGTATGTGATGTAACCGATGAAGCCGGTGTGGAAGCTATGATTAAAGAAATCCGTAGCGATGTAGGCATTATCGATATTTTGGTAAACAATGCCGGAATTATAAAGCGTATACCTATGCTTGAAATGTCTGTGGCAGACTTTAGGGAAGTAATTGATGTTGATCTTAACGGGCCGTTTATTATGGCCAAAGCGGCTATTCCCGGTATGTTAGAGAAGGGCCATGGGAAAATTATAAATATCTGCTCTATGATGAGCGAACTTGGCCGTGAGACAGTTGCAGGGTATGCAGCAGCCAAAGGCGGACTAAAAATGCTGACAAAAAACATTTGTGCAGAATTTGGCCATGCAAACATACAATGCAACGGCCTTGGCCCCGGATATATTGCGACGCCTCAAACCGCACCCTTGCGCCAGAAGCAGCCGGATGGTTCGCCCCATCCTTTCGACAGTTTCATAATAGCCAAAACCCCTGCGTCACGGTGGGGTACACCGGAGGACTTACAAGGCCCGGCAGTGTTTTTGGCATCAAGTGCCTCCGACTTTGTTAACGGTCACATTCTGTATGTAGACGGCGGGATACTTGCATATATTGGTAAGCAGCCGTAAGCGTACATTGAGGGAGGCCACTATAATGAAGCCATTTATGGACAAGAATTTTTTGCTTAATAGCGATACAGCGGTAGAATTATTTGACTACTGCAAGGATTTACCTATCATAGATTATCATTGCCATTTGATACCCGGTGAAATTGCAGAAAATAAGCGTTTCCGTAATATTACGGATCTGGCCTTGGGTGGGGATCATTACAAGTGGCGGTTAATGCGTGCCAATGGCGTAGCCGAAGAATTTATTACCGGCACAGGTTCAGACGAAGAAAAATTTTACCACTGGTGTGCAACTCTTGAAGATTGCATTGGCAGCCCTTTGTATCACTGGACGCATTTGGAAATGCGGCGGTATTTTGACTACGATGGGCCAATTACCGGAGAACGTGCAAAAGAGATTTTTGTACATTGCAACAGCATTATAAACAATGACGATTTTTCTGCATGGTCTATATTTAAGAAGTTTAAAGTTGAGCAGATAGGGACTACAGATGACCCTGCCGATTCATTGGAATATCATGCTCAAATGGCAAGCCATCGTGCAAAGGACCCTAAACTGCCGATTGTATCTCCCACCTTTAGGCCTTCAAAGGCAATGAGCATTGAAGCGGCAAATTTTGCGGAGTATGTGCAGGACTTATGCAATGCCAGCGGCATCTCTGTCAAAGGCAGCAGCGGCTCTGCAAGTGAGTGTTGGGATAACTTTTTGGCAACACTTGCTCAGCGGATTGATTTCTTCCACAAAACGGGCTGCCGCATATCCGATCATGCCCTAGACCCGCCGGTTTTCGCCGAATGCGACCAGAGCGATGCGGCACTTATCTTCGTGAAGGCACTGTCCGGACATAGCCTTTCTCAATTGGAAATTAATCAATATAAAACTGCCCTAATGCAGTGGCTTGGCCAACAGTACGCGAACCGTGGCTGGGTGATGCAGCTTCACATGGGGGCGCAGCGCAACAACAATACGCGGATGACACAAAAATTAGGCCCTGATACAGGTTACGATTCTATGTCTGATGCAGGCTACTCACGCCCATTGTCACAACTACTGGACGCATTGGAAATGAAAGAATCCTTACCAAAAACTATTTTATACGGGCTTAATCCAATTTCAGATGCAATGTTATCAACAATGATCGGTAATTTCCAGTGCGGCGGCGTACCGGGCAAAATCCAGTGGGGTGCTGCGTGGTGGTTTAACGATACCAAAACAGGCATGCAAAACCATTTGATTACACTGGCCAATAACGGTGTGCTTACGCGCTTTATTGGAATGCTAACAGATTCCCGCAGTTTTATGTCTTATCCGCGCCATGAATATTTCCGCCGTATTATGGTTCAAACAGTTGCAGATTGGGTAGATAACGGAGAATTTCCGTTGGATAAAGCAAAACTGCGCAAAATTGTGGAAGGCATATCTTATCGCAATGCCGCAGAGTATTTTACACATTAAAACAGCAAACAATAAAATTGAGGAGAATAAAAATGCTAAATGTAAAATCCAAAGAGAATTGTATGTTTGATCAAATTTCGTTGGGCGAGGTTATGCTTCGTCTCGACCCCGGCGAAGGTCGTATCCGTACTTCTCGCTACTTTCAGGCATGGGAGGGCGGCGGCGAATACAATGTAGCCAGAGGCTTACGCAAATGCTTTAAACTAACCACCGCTGTTGTAACAGCTTTTGCGGACAACGATATTGGATACTTGATAGAGGATTTTATCCTTCAAGGCGGTGTAGATACCCGTTTTGTCAAGTGGGTCTCATACGACGGAATAGGGCGTAATGCCCGTAATGGCCTTAACTTCACTGAAAGAGGTTTTGGCGTACGCGGTGCTATTGGCGTAAGTGACAGGGCTAACACAGCCGCCGCTAACCTAAAACCGGGTGATATAGACTGGGACTATATTTTTGGTACATGCGGTGCGCGTTGGTTCCACACAGGCGGTATTTTTGCCGCGTTGTCTGAATCATCTGCTCAGGTGGCTTTAGAAGCTGTAAAATGTGCAAAAAAATATGGCACAATTGTAAGCTACGACCTTAACTACCGCCCATCTTTATGGAAAGACATAGGCGGTAAAGCAAAAGCCCAAGAAGTAAATAAAGAAATTGCAAAGTACATTGATGTTATGATTGGCAACGAAGAAGACTTCACCGCTTGCCTTGGCCTTGAAATTGAAGGCAATAATGAAAGCCTGTCGGAGCTTAATATTGATGGCTACAAGAGTATGATTAATGCCGCATCTGCCGCATACCCTAATTTTAAGGTTATCGGCACCACATTACGTGAGGTAAAAACCGCCACAATCAATGATTGGTCTGCGCTTTGTTGGGCAGAAGGTCAAATTTATCATGGTATGGAATTTACCGGTCTTGAAATATTGGACCGTGTAGGCGGCGGCGACAGTTTTGCGTCCGGGTTAATTTACGGTCTTATGACAGGTAAAGATTATCAAACTGCGGTAAACTACGGTGTTTGCCATGGCGCGCTTGCCATGACCACCGCAGGTGACACCACCACAGCATTGCAAAAGGAAGTTGAGGGGCTTATGAAAGGCGCAGGAGCCAGAGTACAAAGATAGGGTAGGTGATTTAATGACAACAAACAAATTTTCTTGGGACGGCTTTAACAAGGGCATATGGACAGAAGAAGTAAATGTCCGCGATTTTATTCAAAAAAACTATACACCATACAACGGTGATGATTCTTTTCTTGCAGATGCAACCGAACGTACCAAACAGCTTTGGGATGAAGTTTGCAAGCTTACAAAACTAGAGTCTGAAAACGGTATTTTAGATGTGGAGACCAAAATCCCCACAACAATTACATCACATCCGCCCGGATATATTAATAAAGAACTTGAAACGATTGTGGGCCTGCAAACAGACAAGCCTTTAAAGCGGGGCATTATGCCAAAAGGCGGTATTAGAGTTATCCAAAGCGCAATGAAAGCCTATGGATACACACTGGATCCGCAGGTAGAAGAGATTTATTCTAACCACCGTAAATCTCATAATGACGGTGTTTTTGATGTATATACAGACGATATGCGCGCTGCACGCAGGACAGGCATAATCACAGGTTTGCCGGACGCATATGGCCGGGGCCGTATAATAGGCGATTATCGTCGTGTGGCACTGTATGGTACAGAGTTTCTTATCCACGATAAGAAAAACCAGCTTGCGCAAGAAGACCTTTCTGTGCTGATGGAAAACAACATTCAGCTAAGAGAAGAGTTGTGTGAGCAAATTCGCGCATTAAAAGATTTAGAAATTATGGCGGCTTCATACGGCTTTGACATTTCTAAGCCTGCGGAAAACGCAAAAGAAGCCATTCAGTGGACGTACTTTGCATACCTTGCCTCTACAAAGCAGCAAGACGGTGCGGCAACATCTTTGGGGCGCGTGGCTACATTTTTGGATATTTATATGGAACGCGACCTTGCAAACGGCACAGTTACAGAAACAGAGTTACAGGAATTTATGGACCATTTCGCAATGAAACTGCGTATGATCCGTTTCCTGCGCACCCCGGAATACAATGCTTTGTTTAGCGGTGACCCCACATGGGTAACGGAAGCCATAGGCGGTATGGGTGAAGACGGACGCACTTTGGTAACAAAAAATTGCTTTCGTATGATTCACACCCTCAAAACCCTGGGCCCCGCACCGGAGCCAAACCTTACGGTTTTATGGAGTCAAAAGCTGCCGCAAGGGTTTAAAAATTACTGCGCAAAAATGTCTATCGAAACAAGCTCTATCCAATACGAGAATGATGACTTGATGCGCGGCTACTGGGGCGACGATTATGGCATTGCCTGCTGCGTATCCGCAATGCGGCTGGGCAAACAGATGCAGTTTTTTGGTGCCCGTGCCAACCTTGCCAAAGCTCTCACATACGCAATAAATGGCGGCAAAGACGAAAAAAGCGGTGACCAAGTGGCCGCAGAGTTTGCACCAATTACAACGGAATATTTGGACTACGATGAGGTGTATCGCCGTTTTGACCAAATGATGGATTGGCTTGCGTCTTTGTACATCAGTACTCTTAATGTTATCCATTATATGCACGACAAATACAATTACGAAAGCCTGCAGCTTGCCCTTCACGATAAAGATATTTTGCGCACTCAAGCCTGCGGCATTGCAGGGCTTTCTGTGGTGGCAGATTCTCTTTCTGCGATAAAACACGCGAAAGTAAAGGCTATCCGCAATGAAAACGGCTTGGTAGTTGACTATGAAATTGAAGGAAGTTACCCTGCCTATGGCAACAACGACGAACGCGTAGATAAAATTGCTTACGATATTGTAAAAAATTTCATGGCAAAGCTGGAAAAACAAAAATTCTACCGCAATGCGGTGCCAACCCTTTCTGTGCTTACCATTACGTCAAATGTAGTGTATGGCAAGGCAACGGGCGCGACCCCGGATGGCCGTAAAGCCGGTGAGCCATTTGCCCCGGGTGCCAACCCAATGCATGGCCGTGATAAAAAGGGCGCGTTGGCATCCATGTCCTCTGTGGCAAAGTTGCCGTATGCCTATTCGCAAGACGGTATTTCTTATACATTTTCTATGGTGCCGCGGGCCCTTGGCGGCAATCTGGCTACACGTATTGCAAACCTGGTTGGCCTGTTGGACGGTTATTTTGCGGATGACGGTCACCATATCAACATTAACGTATTCGACAAGGAAACCTTGTTGGACGCTATGAAGCACCCGGAAAAATATCCACAATTAACTATACGCGTGTCCGGTTATGCGGTAAACTTTATAAAGTTAACCGAAGAGCAGCAACTGGAAGTAATTCACCGTACCTTCCACGAAAGGATTTAGCATGAAAATTAGTCAAGGCTATGTACACTCGATTTATAATGGCGGCATGGTAGACGGCCCGGGAATACGCAGTGTTGTATTCCTATCGGGCTGTCCTTTGCGTTGCAAATATTGCCACAACCCGGATTCTTGGGAGAAGACAAGCGGCAAGCTTATGACAGTGGACGAAGTCGTGGAGGAAGTGCTGAAATACAGGACTTTTTATAAAGTTTCCGGTGGTGGTATTACAATTTCCGGTGGTGAGCCATTTTTGCAGGCCCAATTTTTGACGGAAATCTTAAAAGCCTGCAAACTTCACGGGATTAACACAGCCATAGATACATCCGGTTATGCAAGCTTGGGCAGCGCGAAAAAGGCGTTCAAGTATACAGACTTGCTTTTGTTGGATATTAAGGGTTACTATCCGGAGAACTATAAAAGTATAACGGGCGTTGCCATAGATAAAACTTTGGCGATGCTGGAACTTGCCAAAGAACTAAACCTGCCCACATGGATTCGTTATGTTCTTGTCCCGGGTTTAACGGATAACAAAGATGAACTAAAAGACCTGGCAGACTTTTTGCGTAGTTTTGACAATATAGAGAATATAGATGTACTCCCCTTCCACAAGGAAGGGGAGTACAAATGGCACAGCCGTAGTCTTCCGTACGAGTTGGCGGACACACCGCCGCCGACACGGGAGTTGCTGGCAGAAGTAAAAAAAATATTTCATTTATTCGATACTCTTCAATGATTCCACCATATCTATTGCAACTATTTTCCAATGAGTCACAAAATTTACAAACATCGCAAAGGCAAACGACAGCGCGGCGGCGTACACGAAACTCGTCGCGTTAATGTCCCTTGGGAATTTGATCATTGTAATTTCAATAGATGAAATAACAAAATTGCTCAAATAATAACCGGCAACTAAACCTATAATAATGCCTATAATTGTAACTGCCAGGTTTTCGCGGCCAATATACATAGAAGTTTCTCTGTCTTGGAAGCCCAATACTTTTACTGTGGCCAGTTCGCGCCGTCTTTCTGCCAGGTTTATAATTGTAAGGTTAAACAGTACAATAAAGGATAGTGTACAAGATGCCAGTAAAATTAGAATAGTTACAATGCCCAAAGCGTCTGTCGAATCTCTGACGCCTTGCTCTCGCTCTGCCATACATATTACCGCACGTACACCGTCGATGGCCAAAATTTGCCGATTATCAACTTCGCCTCTTACAAGCAAAATATTGGGGTATAAGGCTGCACCAAACACTTCGGCATAATACTCCGGGGACATGTACACATAGTGTACCACATAGTTTTCTACAATGTTGTAGACATAAATCCAAAAGGTTTCTCCGGTACCCATCCTAAGCCCGGCGGTGTCACCAACGGAAAGCCCTAAATCTCTGGCCAGTTTTTCTGTTAGTACGGCACCGCTGCCGGGGATTTGCACTGGTGTGCCGTCTAAAGCTGTCAGCCGGATAAAATACGGTACTGAATCTGTGCATTCCGGTACAATAATTGAGGCGGCAATTTGCCCCAAATCTGTCTGGACCGTTGTTGTTTCCTGACGCGAGTACAGCCTGTATTGGGCAGGGATGGTTTCATTTAAAGTCAGCCGCTGCCCGGGGTCTGTAATTTCTTCAACATGAATAATTGTATCGTAAAGCAGTATCTCTGTGTATTGCAAGTCTGCAATCCTGCCAAGGCTGTCACGCATGGCAAATGCAGTTACAATAAGTGCAGTGCAGCCTATGATCCCGGTTAGCGTCATTAAGAAACGCCGTTTATAGCGAAAAATGTTCCGGGAAGTTACTTTTTCTATAAAACCCAGCCGGTTCCACACAAAAGGAACCCGTTCCAAAAGAACGCGTTTTCCGGGCTTTGGAGCCTTTGGGCGCAAAAGTTCTGCCGGTGCGCCGGATATTGTTTTTACACAGGTAATAATTGTTGTTATTAGTACAGAAAGTACGGATACTAAAATTGCGATTGCTGAAATTGCCCATGGAATAGGTGTTTCGATAGGGGGCATGGAATATAAATTACTGTAGGCATCTGCAATAATTCGCGGAAATACCTGACTCCCAATTCCTACGCCTATTATCCCGCCCAAAATACCGGAAACTGCGGCGTACAGCCCGTATTTAAAGATAACAGAGAAAGAGCCGAATCCCAGTGCCTTATAAGTCCCAATTTGCGCCCTGTGTTCTTCTACCATACGGGACATTGAAGTTAGCGACACAAGAATTGCCACAAGTAAAAACACAACAGGAAACACATATCCAATTTGCTTAAGCCGCAATGTGTCCTGATAATAAGCGTCAAATGCAATACCGTCTTTGCGTGTGAAGTAATGCCATTCCGGCGCGGGAATAAATTCTAACGCCCTGGTACGGGCGTAAAATTGCGCAAACCCAGCATAACGTGCTTCCCAAGCTGCTTTTGTTTCCAATGCAAACGCGTCCATATCTTCGGGCGAATCGCTTGCCCTGGCGATGGCCTCGTTAAGCTGCGTAATAATCATCATTATTTCTTCCATTTGGGTTTCAATGCCCTCAAGCCGGCCTATGGCCTCGTAAATTCCGGCGTGAAACGCTTCTATTTGTGCATCCCCGGTTAGCGTTAACATTGCCCTCCACTCTTCAGCCAAATCGTCGTATTCCCGGGAAAGGTTGAATATTTCGCGAGAGCCTTTCATCTCTATGTAAACATCCGTGAATACTTCAAGGAGATAAGCACTTTGATGTAAATATACGTAGTAGCTGATTACTCCGTTGCCAAGGGTGGTATGCCCGCGCTGAAATGTAAGAAATAATGGTGACGAAACTACACCTACAATTGTAAACTCATTAGTTGCGAAAATATTTTCGAAGCGTGCCATGTCAGTTAAGCTTAGTGTAATGCGGTCGCCAATAACGTAGCCGCCATGTTCAAAAAGACGTCGTTCTACAACAATTTCACTATAATTCCGTGGAAATCTGCCTTCTTTTAATGTAAGAAAATTAAGTCTATCCGGCATAGAGAACGTGCGTACAGGGCGTCTTTCCCCGCCGACAGACACATACACGTCAATAATATACGAACCCATGACTTCGGCCACACCATAGGTATTGCGTATAGCGGCAATATCATTTTCTGTAAAGCCGGTAGTAGACCTTAAGTGCAGGTCGTACAAGCTATGTTCGGTGTATTTTCTGTTGGCCGCATTTTGCATATTAATTGCCGCAGCCTGTAGGCCGACAATTACCATCGCGCCAAGGGCAGTAATAAATACCAACGATGTAAAACGGGCTTTATTACGTGCTATTTCACGTAAAATATCTTTCCAAAAGGGTCTCACGGCACTCACCACTCAATTTCTTCAACAGGTACCGGTGAAGGGTTGTCCATTACATACTCTGCTTTGCCGCTTTTTATTTTTATGATTCTGTCTGCCATAGGAGTAATTGCGGAATTGTGAGTTATAACTACTACGGTTACATTATTTTTCCGGCATGTATCATACAAAAGCGAAAGTATACCTTTACCTGTTTCGTAGTCCAGTGCGCCTGTTGGCTCGTCGCATAAAAGCAATTTTGGTTTTTTGGCCAAAGCCCTGGCGATTGCCACACGCTGCTGTTCCCCGCCGGAAAGCTGGGAAGGAAAATTATACATGCGATCGGTAAGCCCTACATCACGTAAAATAGCTTTTGGATCGTAAGCGTTTTTGCAAATATGTGTTGCAAGTTCTACATTTTCCAGTGCGGTAAGGTTTTGAATTAAGTTGTAAAACTGAAAAACAAATCCTACATCGTTACGCCTGTACAGGCAGCGGGCACGGCTTTTAAGCTTAGTTATTTCCTGCGAAAATGCAAGAACATGGCCCCCTGTAACGGTGTCCATCCCCCCAAGGATATTTAAAACGGTACTTTTGCCCGCGCCGGATGGGCCGACAATTACATTAAAGCCGCCATTTAAAAGGGAAAAACTAATCCCGTCCAATGCACGTATTGTTACATTCCCGTTAGTATATTCACGCACTACATCAATGAATTGAACGGCATATTTATTGTTCATTAATTTTGATTCCATTTTATTTTACTGCTCCTGTCTGTACAATTTTTCGTAATTTTCCATTAATTCAATAAAAATTTCGCTGCTTCCCCCGGCGTCCGGGTGGTGTTTTTTTGCCAGTTCTCTAAATTTCTTTTTAATTTCTGCCCGGGCGGCTGTTGGAGGCAGCCCAAGATTCTTAAGAATTGCCGGGTCATAAAACTCAACTCCTGTTATATTGTTATCTTTGTAAAATGCATAGTAGATTTTTGCAAAAAACTCGTCAATTACCCGGTTATATTCTTCTTTGGTCATTTTGGTTAATGTCGGCAATGAGTATTTTGCGTTGCTGTCAGCGGTGCCCCGCAAGTCAAAGAAAGAATCCCAAACCAAGCTGTTACCATTTATTATTTTTTCGAATGTTTTAAGCTTACGCACCTTGTGCTTGAGGTGGTCAGAGTCGGACAATTTATAGTATGGCATTGGGGATTACCTCAGTGTTTTTTCATAAAAAGCCTTTATACATTCAAATGTTTTCTCGCTGATATTATGCTCAATTTTACAGGCATCTGCAATGGCGGTTTCTTTGTCTACGCCAATGGCGATTAGTATGTTGGATAAAAGCATGTGTCTTTCATGAATGCCTTGGGCGATTTTAGTCCCTTTTTCTGTCAGGTGAATGTTACGGCTGCTGTCCAGTGTAATATATCCGTTATCACGGAATTGCTTCATTATTATGCTTATTGTTGGTTTTGAAAAGCCCATGTGGTTGGCTATGTCAACTGACCTAACTTTGCCATTTTGTTTTGTAAGTACATAAATTGTTTCCAGATAGTCTTCGGCAGATGCTTGAATTTTCATTAGGTCACCTCTTTATATACTGCACCATTACGTGCGTATTTGCAACAATTTCATTAGAATTGGTTGTAAGGAAAATTCTTCTATTATTTTTTGTACAGATTCCAATGCATTATGGTTCTTTTTGTCGCGTCTTGCCCGTATAAGTAAATTTTTGGCCGTATGCTCCATAGGAGTGAACTCGATTATCTGGGCTTTATAACCCATATGTTCCAGCAGTTTTGCACGGATTGCGTCTGTTGCAAGGGATGCGACTCGTTCTTCAATAATACCGTAATTTGTGAAAATATCAAGACTGCGGGGCTTCATTTGGTTTCGCAGTTCGTGTTGGCAGCACGGTACGGCGCAAATAAGGTCCGCGTTCCAATTTATTGCGTTAAAAAGAGCATAGTCGGTGGCGGTGTCACAGGCATGCAAAGATATTACTATGTTAAAAGTTTTAGGTTTGCCCCAGTTTTGGATTGGCGGTTCTGTCTGATTTCCAATGTCGCCAAGTTTAAACACCAATGAAGTATACCCATATTTTTCTGCTGCTTTTGTACAAGATTCTATCACAGATTCGTTTAAATCTAAACCACAAATGTTGACAGGCAGTTTGCAAATTTCCGTAAAGAAGTGATACACCAAAAATGTTAAATAGGACTTGCCGCAGCCAAAATCAATAATATTAACCGTTGTACCGCTGTTAAGGTTTTTTGTTTCGTCGGCGATAAGTTCGATAAAGCGGTTAATTTGCTGAAATTTATCATGCATTTGTGTGGCTACCTTGTACTCCTTTGTAAATACGCCCATATCCACAAGGGCGGGAATTGGCTCGCCTTCCCGGATTATGTGGTTTTTTTGCTTGTTAAAGGTACCGCTTTTGAAATTTGCTGTTTGCGGCTGCTTACTTGATACTTTCGATGTGGTTAGAAGTCTGCCTTTTTTTGTGACACGGGCGGAATACTCCCGTTTGCCGTCCCACGCGGTATACTGGGAAAATGCCGTACCCAGTAACTCATCTACAAAAGGTTTTACATCGTTCTTGTGTAAATTTTTGTGAAAGACCTGTTTGGCAGTGAACATGCTTGCCTGGTATTTTTCGCCGTTAGAAAGGATTTCTACGCGGGTGTATTCGGTTTCGCTGTTTTTTACAGGGCTTGATAGTAAAATTTTGTAGATGTTCTCGCTAAAAGGGAGTTCGTTCATGTGTGTGCCTCACTGTCGTTAAATTAATAAGTATGTAAGTAAGTTAATTGTACCACATTTTGCACCAAATGTTTACCCCAAATAAGCAAGTGGTAAAAATCTTCACAGACTCCCTTCGAATTTACCTTGACAATTTGGCTGTATAAACCTAGCATTGACGTATCAAAAAGAATAGGACTGATGAAAATGACATACGCGCTTTTGAAAAACCCCGCCCACACCCGTGTATCGTACCAGGATTCGGACATTTTGGCAGTAAACGAACTTATGGTTTTGACAGAAGATTTGAGTACAGATGAAATACGCCCCGTAGAAATTGGCGGTGTGACATATGTATTATTCGATTGTGACAGGCCGCTTGACGAAAGCATTATCCGTACCCTTTCCCGCCTGTCTTTTGTGTACGCGGTTTTTGAATTGCATGGGGATTTGTTGAAACCCGTCGTGTTAAACGCCGATTATTTCATAGACCAGGAATTAAGCGGTATTTTAAAGTACTCCGGCAAAACCAACGAGTTGTTTACGCGCCTTATGCTAAACCTTGCACAATTTTACATGAAAAACCCACCGGAAGTTTTGAATATCCTGGACCCGCTGGCAGGGAAGGGGACCACCCTGTTTGAAGCATTAATACAGGGTCATAATGCGTACGGCGTAGAAGTTGACGAGAAAGTGGTACACGAAAGCGTGGTGTACGTAAAAAAATATCTTGAAACAGTAAAATACAAGCACGAAACCCATACGGAGAAAATAAGCGGACAATCAATCATCGGGAAATTCACTTCCTCCCGTAACCAAGTTACAATTGCCCGCAGTAAGCAAGAAGAAAAGCAGGGAAATGTCCGTCATTTTGAAATTTTGGACGGTGACACGCGAAATGTGTCCATACTTTTCAAAAAAAATCACTTCCATGCCATTGTCGCGGATTTACCGTACGGGGTGCAGCACGGCAGCAAAACAGGTGCGGGTAAAAAGCAAAAACCTCAAGGTAGTGCGATTACCCGCAATGCCCTGGGGCTGATTTCCGAGGCCATGCCCGGCTGGGTGCGGGTGTTAAAACCCGGCGGCGTTATTGTGCTTGCCTGGAATTTGTTCTTAATAACCCGGGAAGAAATGGCGGAGCTGCTGACAGAACACGGGTTTACCGTGCCGGATACGGAAGTGGATTTTTCTCACCGGGTAGACCAGGCAATAGATAGAGACTTAATTGTTGGAGTGCTTGGGTGATAGGATAAAATTTTACCCCCTGATATCACATTGGCGAATATGATATCAGGGGGTAGTATTTTTACGTTTTGCGAAGAGTGAAACGACGAAGCAATCCAGTGACTTTTAACTTGAGTCCGCAATATGGTAATCCAACGAAAAAGAAGAAAGTCACTGGATTGCTTCGCTAACGCTCGCAAAACAAATTCTACTCAATCAACCACAAAAACACCGCATTCTGAATCCGCTGCGCCGCGGCTTCCGCAGTAATTATCCCTCTTTTGAACTGGTCAAAAGCATCTTCAAACAAATGCGTGGGCACCATTGGGGAAAGCATACTCATTGGTCTGTCATGGAAGGACGCGATGCGCTCTACTGCATCTTCAAACTGCCGGGTACGGTTGGCGTCATCGTCAAAGCCTACAAACGATTGCAGACCACCGTGCGCGCCAAAGGTTTCGTAGGTATCTACAAAAGAGCGCATTGCATGGTCACGGAAAAGAGAGCGCAAAATTGGCGTGGCAAAAGACTGGTTGCCCCAACGAGCAGGCCCGCCCCAAATAGGTTCTACTGCGGCACGGCCAACAGGGTTTGTGTAGGCGTAAATCATTTGCCTTGTCAATTCCCAGGCCAGTTCCGCGTCCCCGACAGATGTTATAAAAATGCCGGACCATACCTGTCCCCAACCCGGGGAAGGCAGCATTAGCCTGCCATAGTCGTCTACCAAAGGTATGTGATGTTTGAAAATTGGCGATTCCGGTGTAAAGAAAGCATCGAAGGAGCTTAGACCGTCGCTCATGGCCAAAAAGATGTGTTCCCGCGCACGGTCCCGCAGGAAATCAGGGGTGTTTGTAGTTACGCCCCATGTGTTTGTTACGTCCCAGTCTGCATATACAATTTTCATAAGTTCCAACGCTTCAACAAATTTTGGGTCTGCAAGGTTGGCAGTGCGGGTGTTAAAGTCTATAAACCCGCCCATAATTGATTGCAGCACATTACCGGACCAAGTTATTCCGCCGCCGGTGCCAAATGTAAGATCTCCAAATTCATCCCCATGGGCGTACATAAGGTCTAAATAAAACTCCATCATCTGCGAAAGAGTAATTTCCGACTTTTGTGTAAACCTATCTATAAATTCCTGAGGAAGCCCCGCATTAATGGCTACATATTCGAAGCCAAAACTTATGGGGAACATATACAGACCATTGTTAATTTCAAAGGCATACAGTGCTTGGGTAAAAAATTCATCACGGTTGGAATTAGAGTCTGCGTCAATAAGCTCGTAAAAATTACGTATAAAGCCGGACGCGGCAAGGGAGTGTATTTCCATGCCGTCAAATAAGAACATGTCTGGCCCGCCGCCTGCCATAAGCTCTGTACGTAAACGCTCGTTTCTGGCGACTGTGCCCTCCCAGTCTGTCCAACTGTATTCATCAACTTCTACCTGGAAAATGTATGGTCTGTCTTGCTCTCTCCACAGGGCATTTAATGCGTTTGCCGCCTGTAAAATAACCCCTGTATGGCGGTTACTGGTGTGTACGGTTAAACTGCGCACCGGCAGGTCTGGCAATTCTTCCGTGGGTTCGTGTACATACTCTTCAATTTCCCCACGGTCGGCGTTTAGCCATTCAATTGCCCTGGCTTCCATTTGGTCTGTAGCTTCCCGGGCGGTTATCTCCCCGGCTAAAAATTCGTTAATGGGCTCGACTATTATTCCCCATTGGGGCAGCAGGAAACTTGCGTATAGTGAAACGGAAGGCCATGTACTGTATTCCGTTAGGCGTGTGACCGCGTTTTCTATTTCAAAACTTTGGCTTTCTATGGTTTGGGGCAGCTGGACTTGTGTTAGAGTGTGTCTAAAGCCAACCTCCAGCACCTGGTCAAAATGACGGCGCAAAATTGGAATATTTACCCCAAAGCGCATATCTTCGTTTGCGTCATCGTACATTACTTGGTTGATAAAGCCCATAACCAAGTCCGGGTTGGCTGTGTGGTTTATAACAAATTCTGTGCCCCAAGCACGGTTTAACAAGCGGCCGCTTTCATCTGCCAGCGGACGGTAGATGTAAAACGGTTCACGATACCCAAACAAGCCAAGAAGCGGGGAAAGAGGCGCGGCTACGCGGGCAAATACATACCGTTCTTGAATAACCGGGAATTCTTCTTCTAATGCCCAAAAATTCAAGAAAGGCGTTTCAAATCTGTTGTTTTCGTAAAATGCAGGGCGCATTTGTTTCAAAAAGTCTGTATACGCAGAGAAACTTGCGCTGCGGCCGCCAAAATCTATGGTGTTAAAAAGAACCGGAGTAAACGCCTGTACTGGGTTTAGGGCGTATACTAGCGCGAAGTCTGCCCATTCCGGGTGCCGGTCTACAAGTTCTGCGTGCATGGCAATTATATCGCCCGGGGAAACGCGGTCCATTGCTTCGAATTGGCTGACAAAAGACGCAGGCGCGTTTGCATTTATACCTACGAAGTCTATGCCAAAGAACATTGGCAGCATATACAGCCGCCCGTTAACTTCCATCCCTCTCAGCGCGTTTGTAAAAAAATCGTCACGGTTGAAAATGGATGAACGGTCAATTATGTCGTAAATGTTCGCCAAAAAGCCATTTTCTATGAATTGATACAGAAGAATGTTGTCGCGAACAAAAATATCCGGACCGGTACCTGCGGCAAATTTACTAAGCAGCAACCCGCTTTGATACTGCCATTCGTCTTGCATGTAAGAATTGAATTCAATTTGAACATCAATACCTTCATTTGCCATAGCCTGCCGGAAAGCATCAGCGGATTCCTCTAAACGGGTTAGGCCGCCAAACGGGGCAGAGATTGTTAGGACGGCATTGGCATTTAACTGTTGGTCGTGGGCAACACCTTGGGTACCGGCATTGGCGTTATTGGCTGTGTCCTGTACGTCGTTTTCATTGTTTCTGTTGCGCCCGCAGGCGGATAAAATAAAAATGGCAACTGTTATAAACATAACAAATGCCATTAGTTTTGGGATAGTTTTTTTCATATGCATTCTCCTCGTCCGTCTGGTTTGTCTAAAACAACCGTCCGTATTTTACACATTATAAAGGAAAATGCAACAATTGGCAAATTTTTTACAAAACAAATCGTTTTACGTTTTATTCATAAAACCCCGGGGTAGAAAATGGGTCACTTCCGTATCGTGAGTTCCGCAGCACGGTAGAAATGAGCACACACTGAATGCCGCAAGTAATCAAAGGTGAAGGGTTCTTTTTTTTTGAAAAATAATAAATAAATA
>JGI20163J15578_10000149_pt1 | contig 28200 bp, 14 predicted proteins | sample TergutCu122P1_FD_15578 | JGI IMG/M metagenome (IMG submission 15578)
ATATACTTACGCTGCCGTTCAACAAGCCGCAGCTAACGCAAATCCGCGATTTACGGATGTCTATTGACACAAACGAGCCGTATGTAAGCGAGTATCACCGCCAGCTTGCGGCAGATTTTATGGTGTCGGCCTACCCTCACCTGTTTACGCGTGAAAGTATTCCCAGATATTTCGAGTTTTACTGTGGTGACGGTTATTGCCATCCGTTACTCACGTATGTAATTGATTTTCATTTGTTTGATTTTGGTGATGGTATACCAGCTATTGGGGTTAGATACGCGCCGCCCGGCAGTGGTTCCAATTCATTAATTTATGTGTATTTGGGCGGCGAATACCGCGAGGTTGGGTTTATGCCATTGGTTCGTGACACTAAGGGAAGGCTTTTGCGGTGTCAAGGATGGTGTGAAATTGATGAAAGATGGCTGTATATTCATATCGATTACACGGGTGAAGAAGTGCAAGCCATTCCCATTGACGAAGAAATTGTTGAACTGCTACCGTCTCGCAGCTTTGTTGCGTTAACCTATGACATAACGGACTATGTTAATCAAAAGTTATGGACAACAAGAACGCTTCCTAATGGTGTAGTTGTAGACACGGCCCTTTGCGATGAAGTAATTGATGTAATTTTGCGATTTTTTGATGAAATGAGTGTAAGGACACAGTTTTTGGATTGCATGGTTGAAAGCGTAGAATGGATGCAATCAATAGCCGTAAATGAAATAAAAAACAGCCTAATTTTGGAAAATTTAATAAGAGTTAAAGCCACACGCGACCATGAGTTTGTAAACTACTACTGGCTGCAAATGTCTGTACAAAACGGCAGTTGGGCTGTGGACAACTACATTGTAAACTGGTGGTGGCCTGAGGAATAGTACTTGCAAACACATAAATACCCGAAACGTGTAATCCGGGCAAGACGGGCATTTTTCCAAATTACACGTTGCGTGTTTCACATTTTGTGTAAAATATATTGAAAAAGAGGAGCATATTTGTGGAATTTAAATTAGAATCAACTTTTGCCCCAACGGGCGACCAGCCGGAAGCCATTGCCGCCCTTGTAGATGGGTTTAGAAACGGAAAAAAGTTTCAGACACTGCTTGGCGTAACAGGTTCCGGCAAGACATTTACTATGGCAAACATAATAAATCAGTTGCAAAAGCCTACGTTGGTAATGGCTCATAACAAGACACTGGCTGCCCAGCTTTACAGCGAGTTTAAAGAGTTCTTTCCCAATAACGCTGTAGAGTATTTTGTCAGTTACTACGACTACTACCAGCCGGAGGCCTATGTGCCGTCTACGGACTCTTTCATCGAGAAAGATTCTGCCATAAACGAGGAAATTGACCGTTTGCGCCATTCTGCCACATCTGCGCTGTTCGAGCGGCGGGATGTAATAATTATCGCGTCTGTGTCTTGTATTTACGGCCTTGGTGATCCCAATGAATACCGCGACCTTATGTTGTCCTTGCGGGTTGGCATGACCCGGGACCGTGACGATGTTATGCGCCGCTTGGTAGAAATCCAGTACAACCGCAACGATGTTAATTTCACCCGCAGTACGTTTCGCGTAAAAGGTGATGTGCTGGAAATTTTCCCACCGTTTTCATTGGCGGATGAGGCTCTTCGTGTGGAATTTTTTGGTGATGAAATTGAGCGTATTTCCGAATTTAACGTACTCACCGGTGAGGTGCATACTACACGCGACCATATTGTTATTTTCCCTGCATCTCACTATGTTACCGGCAGTGAGCGTATGCGGGAATCTATCAAGCGCATAGACGCAGAGCTGGAAGAACGGCTTAGGTATTTAAATAACCAGGGAAGGTTATTGGAAGCCCAACGGCTGATGCAGCGTACCAGGTACGACTTAGAGATGATGCAGGAAGTGGGCTTTTGCAACGGGATAGAAAACTACTCGCTGCACCTTTCCCTGCGGGAGCCTGGCTCCACGCCGTACACCCTGCTGGACTACTTCCCCAGTGATTTTATGATTATGGCGGACGAATCCCACGTAACTATACCGCAGGTTGGCGGCATGTATAAAGGCGACCGTTCCCGTAAGGAAACCTTGGTGGAATACGGTTTCCGCCTGCCTTCCGCAATGGATAACCGCCCATTAAAATTTGAGGAATTTGAAGCCAGAATCCCGCAAATGCTATTTGTTTCGGCAACCCCTGCCAAGTACGAACATGAGCATACGGAACTGGAAGTAGAGCAAATTATCCGCCCAACAGGGCTGTTAGACCCGCCGGTGATAATCCGCCCGGTAAAAGGGCAGGTAGATGACCTTATCGGCGAATGTAACGCTGTTGCGGAAAAAGGGCAAAAAGTACTGGTTACAACGCTTACTAAGCGCATGGCGGAAGATTTGACAAGTTACCTTAAAGACGCGGGCATACGTGTGCGTTACCTGCATTCGGACATTGACACGCTGGAACGGCTGGAAATTATCCGTGAATTGCGCATGGACGTTTTTGACGTGCTTGTAGGAATTAACCTTTTGCGTGAAGGATTAGACATCCCCGAATGCGCTCTTGTGGCAATTTTAGACGCGGACAAGGAAGGGTTCTTGCGTTCCAACACTTCATTAATACAAACGATTGGCCGTGCAGCCAGGAACGTTGACGGACGGGTTATTATGTACGCGGATACGGTTACAGATTCCATGAGTGCCGCAATTACCGAAACAAACCGTCGCCGCGCAATCCAGGAGGAATACAACAAGCGGAATAACATAACGCCTGTGTCCATAGTCAAAAAAATCCACGAACGTATCCAGCTAACAAAAGTTGTAGAACAAACCTCCCCTACCCTTGCCAAAGACGCGGAATCTATGAGCCGGGAAGAAATTGTGGCCGCAATCAAAAAGCTGGAGAAAAAAATGAAGCAAGCCGCGTCAGAGTTGCAATTTGAGCAAGCCGCCGCCATACGTGACGAAATTCTTGCCATGAAGAAGTATATGTAGTATGGAATATTTTGTTTTTGTTATCGGGCTGCTTTTTGGGTCATTTGCTAATGTGGTGATTTACCGCCTGCCCCGTAAAATATCTGTTATTAAACCGCCTTCAGCATGTCCGTCATGCCAAAGGCGGTTATCTGCAGTTGATTTGGTTCCCATATTTAGCTGGGTGATTTTACACGGGCGATGCCGCATGTGCAAAGCAAAAATTAGCGTGCGGTATCCATTAGTTGAGCTTATGTGCGGGCTGTTATTTGCTTCAATGGCGCGTTTCTCCCCTACTCTGTCTGTCATTCCCTTGTGTATTTTCGCGTTTGTTTTGCTAACCGTATCGTTTATAGACCGGGATACCCGGGAAATCCCCGATGTGCTGCTTATTTTTGGGGCAATTGCCAGTGTGTTATGGGTTGCCCTCCCCTACTCGCTTACCTGGCAGAATGCCCTTTTGGGCGTAATTGCAGGTGCGGTACCGTTACTTTTAATCGACAGAATCGCTCTTTTACTATGGAAAAAGGACGGATTTGGTTATGGTGATGTTAAGCTAATGGCAGTAGTCGGAATATTTTTGGGCTGGCAAGCAACCCTTTGGGCATTCTTTTTCGCTATTCTTGTCAGTTTTCCCTTCGCTGTTTATTTGATGATAAAGCAGCGGTTGTCAAGTGACGAAAATTTTGACGGATACATGGCATTTGGCCCGTTCTTATGTATTGGTGCCATAATGGCACTTTGGCTTTACCCCCTGATATCACACCAATGAGTGTGATATCAGGGGGTGAAATTTTGCAACGCCCGACTTACTAACTCACAAATTACCATGGCAAAGACAAATTTATGCTTCCGCCAAATGCTTCTTCATAATCTTTTTTGGCTTCTTCAAAACTTATAACAGAGTGACTGCCAAGCACGTAGGCAAACATCAGACATTTCTTGTATTGTTCCTCGCCCTCTTTTCTGCGGCCAAGCTTCATCAGACACCAGGCAATGTGGTTCATGTAAATAAAGCAGGCGCGCATTTCGTTATGAATAAAGGCGTATTTTAAACCGTACTCTGCAATCTCCAGACATTCTTCATGCCGCCCTGCAAATCTTAATGCTGAAGCAATGTTTAACAGAAGTTCCCGGTAACGGCGGTTGTTATGAATGTTTATCATGTACTGCTCTTCGTAATGAGTTTTAACTTTGTGAAAAATTTCAATGGTTTTGGAAATGCCGTAAAGCCCTTTATATGCTACGGCTATTAGGCTAAGTAGTGTAATTTCTTCCGGCGACAAAAAATAATCAGAGATTTTATCCAAATCAAAATCCGGACGGTTCAACTTAATACACTCTATTGCATAGTCTACACATGCATTCAAATCTTGGTATGGCCCGGATAAATGAAGTGCGGCCTTAAAGCGTAAAAAGACATGGTAACCGCGCCCTCCGCTTTTTGAAGACGACTTGGTAAAGCGTTTATCCTTTTCGAGTTCATCCAGTATTTTCTTCATTTCTTCTTGCTCGAAGGCTTCAAAATGTCGCTTTAATTCATCATGCTTTTTTTCTACATATGCTACATCCTCAGATGCAAACTCATTTATATCGTTAATAAATTCATCTAAATTTACACCAAGGCGTTGCAGTACATTCTGCAAAATAAACCAGTCGGGCTTACGTTCGCCTTTTTCAATTTTAGAGATAGTCTCGCGCGAGCATATTCCCTCTGCAAGTTTTTCTTGTGTCATACCTTGCGCTATACGCAGTTTTTTTATTAAAGCATTTGTATTTAACAGCATATGCCCCTCCTGTCTTGGTACAAAATCGTCGCTTTACCGCAACCGAATATGGCTGTTATATTTTTAGTGCGTTGCTCCAAGGGGTTATTATACATATTGAAGTGGCTGTATTATAACTCATTATACCATGCGCAAAGGCGTATGTGCAACGAATGCTCCTACTGTATTGTCACAGACCGGCAACGAGATTGCCAAAAAAAGAAGGAGGAAATAGCAGTGAAAAGGTACTGGAAACAGCTATTTACAAAAACGCTGGCTGTTCTGCTGAGCGTAGCCATTTGGCTGCCCACAATGATAACCCCGGCGTTTGCAGCAGCAGCCGATGCGGCGGCTGAAGACAACAACTACAAGCAATGGTACGACGTAGCGCATTTTGTGTATGATGACGAAATTCTCGAGTATTTTCACGGAATGAGGGTCGTCAGGTCTGAGGAATGGATTTACATTCCGGGCCGCGAGCTTGAGATTGCAGCGCGCCATGCCGGTGAGATGGAAGTGGCCGCGTACACGCTTGGCAGGCCGGTCGGCGCGGTCGGTTTTGAGGGAGATTACGCCTTAACAAACCCGAACGAAATCGTTGAGATTATCGTCAGGTTCCGCACACCGCCTGCCGTCGCATTGCGGCTGTTGGCAGAAGCACAGCATCCAATTGCCGACATGCTTGGAATGGATGGCAGGATGAGAGTTGCAGACTACGATGCAATGGCCTTGGCTGCTCACGCTGCTTTTGACAGCCAGTTGAGTGGTTTGGTGTCTCCTTTTGGCAGGACCGGCGGCGTTCAAATTTTCGCCCGCCTCCACTGTCTGATGAATGCAGTGTTTATGAGGGTGCCTGCCCACATGGTCGAGCAGATTGCCGGTCTGCCCGAGGTGTTTGCTGTTACTCCAAACTACAATTTCTACATCGAAGATAGCTTCGAGTACTATATTTTCTTTGACCCCGAGTATCCGGAAGATCTCGAGTATCTTGAGTATCCCGAGTATCCGGAAGATCTCGAGTATCTTGAGTATTCCGAGTATCCGGAAGATCCCGAGTACCCGGAGTACCCAGAATACCCCGAGTACCCTGAGTATGCCGAATACCCCGAGTACCCTGAATATAACGACGAACCGGAAACTCCGACTCCTGACGTCCCATTCTACTATCTTTGGGAAATCGCCCCGGTAAACCCGGTCGTGACTGTTGACCTCAACTACGAAGATTCCACAGAGCTGGCGTTTTGGGTGAACCTCTACGACCCCGGTGAAACGGTGCTGTATGCCAAATACACATGGCTTTTCACGGACGCATACGGCCAAGTGAGTGTCGTTGCCACGGGAGATTTCGACACCTTGTATGCAGGCTTTATTTACCTCTATCTTGAAGATATCACGCGTAACGATGCAGGGGCTTATTTGCTTGCAATTGACTATGTTCTTGAGAGCGAGGACATATATAACGAAGACATTTACAGCGAGAATACGGGCAGGGTTTACAGCGAGCCGATTACTCTTCACATCATTGAAGCGGATATGGCTGCGATAGTGCCCTTCGACTTACCATTCGACTTGCCAGATGTTGACTTATCCGTAATCCTGCGCCCCTCCCTTAACTATTTCAACATCGATGCCATCCGCGCCATGGGAATAACAGACGAATTGAGAGGCCAAGGCGTTCGCATTGCTGTAATTGATTCGGGCGTTGACTACAACCACCCGATGTTCCACTCACAGCGGTTAGAAGTGAATACCGGAATCACCACAATCGGAGACAACGGGGTAATACTGACCCACAGGGGCTACGACTTTGTTAATCAACAAATTCGGGCAATACACGGCGACAATGCCCCTGCTGAAGAAGGCCTCCGTCCGCACAACTTCAGCCCGATGGAAACACTGCCACGGGAACGTCACAATCTGCCCGGCTCAAGCCACGGCACCCACGTGCAGGGCATATCTGCCGCAGTCGCTCCTGGCGCAACCTTCTACCATTTCCGCGCATTGGCACCGGTCCCCGGCGGCACTTCCAACATTGGTGCTTCTGTCCCTCTTGCAATCTCGGCAGCGCACGCGCTTGGCGTTGACGTGATGAACCTGTCCATCGGCGCGTCTGTCAACCAGCCATTCAGCCCCACGGCTGCAATGGTTAACCTTGCCGTAATGGATGGCATTAACGTCGTCATAGCCGCAGGCAACGATGGCGGCCGTGGATGGTACAGCATGGCCACCCCGGGTGTGGCGTCTTTGCCGATAACAGTCGGCAACTCGCAGTTTACCGGCTCTCCCATGTTTTTGGCACCCACGTTTCTAGTAAACGGAATTCAGGCCAATGTAATGCCCATCGGCTGGAGCCTGCACTGCGACATTACGCAGCTTGTGGGAACCTGGGGCTGGGAATCCTTCGGCCATGTGCTTGGACTGCTTGATGCCAACATCGGATTTGACGACGACGGAAACCCAATAATACCCTTCGGTGCCGTTCAGCACTGGGTGAACACCGTGTTTCTCCCCGGCCGACCGGGCTTTGTGCCGCCGCATACTGCTGTTGTCAACCGCGGAGATGTTCCCCTGACGGCCTTACACTATTTTGCGTACCTCATTGGCTCCGCTGCCGTTCTCATAGTTGACGACGAGCGCAACAACCTTATTGGCGCGAATACCCTCCTTCACGGGGTGATAGGCACAAACCGTATGCCCATCCTGGCGTCGGACTTCGCGAGTGCCCCTCGTTTCGGCACAGCCGGAACCACGGGCACAATCATGGTTGGCGGCCTCCAGACGGTTCCCGCTCCCGACCGGATTGCCCCATCATCCAGCCGCGGGCCTGTTGCTCACACTTACCACATCAAACCTGACGTGGTTGCCCCGGGCAGCAGGATTTTGTCTGCCGTACCCGGGTTCCTGGCCAATGGCGTGTGGCAGAACGCATTCATGCTGTCAACCGGAACGTCCATGTCGGCTCCTGTGGTGGCAGGCTTTGCCGCCCTTCTCGTCCAGTATGGCGAGCAACGGCCGGGTGACGGGATGGAGCCTTACGAAGTCAAAGCAAGGCTCATGAACACGTCAAGGTACCTTAATCAGAACCGTTACCTGGACCCGTTTGAATCGACCCGCACCATCGGCGCAGGCTTTATCCAGCCATTGCGCGCTTTCCAGCAGAGCGCTTTCGCTACGGTAGTCCACGACGTCCCTATCATGCCTAATCTAGACTACCCCGACGACATCGAGTGGCCTTTCATGGCAATGTCCTCGATGAGCTTCGGGTATCACACCGCGCCTGAAGTAGGCGAAGACTTGTACACTCATGAGCTTACTGTAACAATCTACAATCCCGGAACCGGCACGTGGACTCACGAGGTGGCATGGCTCAGCGACCACCCGCGGCTCAGCGACCATTCGCTGGTCAGGCTAGACCTTGTGAACTCTGTCACAACCGGCCCGGTGCATACATTCACCTTCCAAATGGTGGTCGAATGGGGAGCACCTGCAGGCTGGTACGACGGGCAGCTTATCCTCACAAGCGGCACGTACAGAATTAGGGTTCCCTTTGGCCTCATGTATAGGCCCGAGCCGCTCGTTCCCGGCCAACTGGGGCCCGGACGGTACTTCGGAATAATCCGCTCAATCATAAGCGGCCACTTCACCCAGTATCCGGGGCAAGACGACCCTAGGGAAAACCCCAACTTAGCAGTTGGTGCTATGAGCCCGAACAACGCAGGCGGCGGCATGATAAGCTTCTACTGCCCAATGTCACCCCTTGATGACTTTATTCGCGGCGGCGGCGGGCTCCTCACCCGGCGCTGGATTGACTTCTATGCAGTCGGGGTTTACGGCCCCGCCGCAAACACAACCTGGTATCGCGGCTCGCTTCTCACGTATGCGAACGTGGCCATTTGGGAGCATAATATAATAACGTCCCGCATTACAAGAGCCGGCGAAATTCACATAAAGCCTCCCGGCGTGTACGAGCTAAGGGTCTTTGTAAACTGCCATTTCAACCCGGATTACTCCGTGGGCTTCAGCTTGGGCGAGTTCCTTATTAACAATGACCGCCCCGAGATTATTTTCGACGAGGCTGTTTTTACCCACGACGGCAGCGGCACCCTGACTATAACCGGTCGTGTGCACAGCCCGGCAATAGAATGGGCTAAAGAGCTTGGCTACAGGCTCGCCTTCAAGACCGCCCAGCCGGGCGGGACGCATCCCGGAACCATGCCAATGCCCGAAGGGTTTCCGTTCTGGGAGCGGGCGACCAGACCTTGGGACTACACCATGGGCTGGCTCAGGACAGGTGCTCAACACTATGCGGCGGGTGCCGTACACCTGCCAATCAACCCCGATGGTACGTTCAGCTTAGAAATCGCGGTGCCTTCCGATTTCGGCTTGGAGGGGCCTGAGCTTTGGCCCCAACAGTTCTTCTATACCGACGCGCTTGTGCAGGAGTCTTTTATTTTCGGACGCTCGCACCGTTCGCTTCCCGCCACGTTCTATGTCGCTCACAGCGGTACTTTTGACGGCGTGGAGGCCGCAGGCCCGGACGACCTTTCCGTCAGATTTACCGCCCACCACGAGATTGTGCGTGCACTGGCTGACACAAGGGCTTTGGATCTTGACGTACCTCTGTCTTGGAATCTGGAGCTTTTGAGAACGCACCCGAACTTCGCCATACATTCCCCCATGCCGCCTATAGGCGTGTACTGGACCAGGGACGGCGACGTTGTAGCCACGGTCAGGGACAGCCAGATAATGCTCTTTGTCCAAGCCGGTATCAATCCCTTTAACCCCGTCGCAGGCACGTCCTTCTATGTGCCTTTGGTGACTATATTCTCCGACGCCCACTTGCCCAATCTTGAAGCTGAAGATTCCGGCGAGTACGTTCTCAGGGTTGTAATTGGCGACCCGGCAACAGGCAATTACCGCGTCTTTGAGTCAGGTATTGTCCAGCTAATCATCACCGAAGCTCCTGACAGAGACTACACGGTGGCCATCGTACCCGAAACCGTCAATCTTGACTCGGGAGAGTCCCATACTTTCACCGCGACTGTCTTCGAGGACGGTGTTGCCATGGACGATTCTCATGTTCTGTGGAGGCTTACGGACCGTAGCGGCAACACTGTTGCTTCCACTCTGACAGTGGACGGCAACGTAGCCACGGTCACGGTTGCCCGCGACGAGCTTTTGAGCAATCTGTTCCTTCGCGCCACGTCCTTTGATGACCCAAGGCAATACGCTGTCGCCGTCATCAACGTGAACTCCCATGTGATTTACTCGCTGGCAACAGACCCGTACATTCAGGGCCTGTTCCCGGGCGAATGGACGACGCTGCAAGGCTCGGCCCATTTGTCCCGCCGCAGAATCAACTTCCAAAACGTGCCATCCGGTGAACAATTTGCCTACGACCACTTTGTTGGAATTCCCGGAGTTAACAGCATGGGCGTCACCGCGGCTACGCATGAGGGCAGGAATGCCCTGCGGGTGACAATAGCCGGCGGGCCCACAAGCAGTGGCATTGGCATCAACATGTCCACCTTTAGAGACGTGTTGCAGCCGGGAGGCCGGTATGAGATTTTCGTTCGTGGCCGCGTTGCCGTGGGCGGGCCTCACGATGTAGTCCAAGTTTTCCCAGGCGGAACTACCGGTCTTCACAGCATGGCGTTGTTCTCCCGTTCACACGGTGCCGACTTCGCTCAAACAAATAACTACTTTGCCAACAGAGCAACTTTAGTGCCGAACACACCGGCTGCCGGTGCGAACACCGGCGCGAACGCTGCTGCTCTAATGCCTCCATTGCTCCCCGCTACCATTGCGGGCGAACCTGTCATGAACAACATTGTGGAACAAGGAGGATATTTTGAGATTCGATATTTTATGTCTCAGGAACGCTTGAATACATTACTGGCAGGCGACCATCCCCACGACTTTTTTGTGGTGGTTCCCACGAACTTGATTACAAACCATGCGCTGGTCAACATTCCACACTATATCTTCGATTTCACCCTGACCCGTCATGAGAGCTTCCCGGAATATGACCTGAGCCTGCCTTCTTTGGCGGAAAGATTCAGCGGGCATTTCCGTGTAGGCAACGTCATGCACGACCTGTTTAGGTACGACGTGAATTTTGTGGCGGAAAACTACGCCGCGCCCCCGGCCGCTGCCGGCGGAATTCTTGTTCCCGTGCTTCAAAACAACCTGGCCGAAATGTATCCAAGCAACACGCGCCAGATGCTGGCTCACCACTACAACGCCCTGATATTGGGCAGGCTGGGTCACTCCGGCGGGCTTATACCTCATACCTTAACCCAGGCCAACTTTAACCTCCTGCCAACCTCCGGAAACTGGTGGCTCTATGACCAGTTTATAGAGTTTGCAGAGGCCAACAACATGGACGCCATCTGGAGAGAGGGTATTAATCCTGCGTTCCCGACCCTTGCCGTGCAAGTGGCGGCTGGCACTCACACCCCGCTTCCCCGCGAGACCACGCTTGGCTTTATGGAGCTGTTTATTGAAAATGTTGCCCGCTATGACGGCAGGCTGTCCGCCATGTATGTGGTGAACAACGCGTTTTTGGCAGGAGCCGGCCCCGAGCATGTGGAAGACGGATGGCGCGGTGCTTTAAGGTCTATGACTCCTATCGGGGTAGGGCCCGGTTGGCCGCAGTGGCCTCTCGGCTTCCCCGGAGGTGTGGAAGGATGGAGCAACCGCCTGCACCGCGTGTTTGCTGCAGACGGCCAAGACGGCGCGGACTGGATTTGGTACTCCTTCACCCTGGCTCGTTATCACATGCCAAACGTGACCCTGTATATCAGCGACCCGAACCTGCACAATCCGGTAGTAGCCCAAGCCATGCGCGACATGGTGACGGAAATGAACCAACGCTGGGCAGTATACCCGGGCAACACCCAACCCGGCAGGCCCCTTATTGAAGGTATTGCCCTGACAACCCGCATTGCAGCGGACATGTCAACCAACCCTGCAGCCGTGGCAGCGAATATGGCTCAGATTCTGGGAATACTTGGCGGAGCCGGAGCCGGTGTTAACATCGCCATCTCCGAGCTGGAAGTCAACATGCCACCAGCCCCCGTGTTCTCGGGCCACAGCGACACGGTGCGCCACCATCAGGCAGCAATTTACGAAGCACTGTTCACGGAGTTCATGAACTTCTCAAACCGCATCAGCCACGTGACTTTCTTTAACCACAGCGATGCGCACACTTGGTTCAACCGCATGGGCAACCCCGCTCTGTTCGACGCGAACCTTGAGCCGAAGCCCGCGTACTTTGCGGTTCTGGGGGTTCTCCCCACAGTTTCACACGAACTCAGCTTCAACCTTGGAGACGCCCCAGCGGTTCCGGCCCAAATTGCACCAATCCAAGTTGCCGAGTTCACCAACATTATGGCCGCACAGGGCTTCCCGGCACCTCCCACAAGAGAAGGCTACAGGTTCGACGGCTGGTTCATGGATGTCGGCCTCACAACCAGGGTAATGCTTGCAACGCTTATGCCAGCGCAAAATATCACCATTCACGCATCCTGGACACCCATCCCTGACCGGGAGCTAAGGTTTGACCTTGGCGGTACAGCTCAGGCCCCAACGTACCCCGATAGCATCGATTCCATCTTCATTCCCGAGGGCAGTCTCATCCTTGGCGCCACCGGCTTCCCGGAAGACCCAGTGAGAGAGGGCTACATGTTTAGAGGCTGGTACATGAACGCAAGCCGGACCACTCCGGTGACAGCCACCACGGTAATGCCCGCTCGTACCCTGACCATCTTCGCAGCTTGGACTACAATTCATTACTACGAGCTAATGTTTGACCTCGGCGGCACAGCCCAGGCCCCGACTATCCCCGAGAGCATCGATTCCATCTTCATCCCCGAGGGCAGTCTCATCCTTGGCGCGACCGGCTTCCCGGAAGACCCAGTGAGAGAGGGCTACGTGTTTAGAGGCTGGTACATGGACGCAAGCTGGACCACTCCGGTGACAGCCACCACGGTAATGCCCGCTTACACCCTGACCATCTTTGCGGCTTGGACTGCAATTCCCGACCCCGGGCAGCAGCTGCCGGTCCCGGTTGTGGCATTAACAGACACCATCATAACCTGGCCTGCAGTGCCAAACGCAACGGGTTACAGGGTTTATGTAGACGGTGTGGCCGTAAGCGGCGTAATAACCGACACAAGCTTTGACCTTGCCACACTTAACCTTGCAGAGGGCACTTACGATGTTCAAGTGAGGGTTGTCGGCGACGGAGTACAGCATCTGGATTCGGAACTTAGTGCGACAGTAGAATTTGTTGTGCAAGAGCAAGTGGATGTTGACCGCTCTGCTTTACAAGCATTAGTAACACAAGCTCTGGCACGTAACCAAAATGCTTATACTGCCGGTAGTTGGGCTAACATGGTAACAGCCAGAGCAGCGGCTCAGGCAGTACTTGCAGACGAAAATGCAACTCAAGAGGAAGTTAATGCGGCTTACGATACACTTCGTGATGCTCTAAATGCTTTGGTACGGGCACCGGGTGTGCAATTCCCGCCACAACAACCGCCGATACAAATTCCTCCAATACCACCACAGCAGCCACCTGCACCACCTCCTGCTCTTGCTCCTTCCACTCCGTGGACACCACGTATACCGACAGGTGATGTTTTGACACAGTACGATGACTACGCCTATGAAGAAATATATCTGGAGTATGAAGAATACTATGAAGAATACTATGAAGAAGTCTACGCGGAAGAAGCCACAGAACATGAGGATGTTGTACTGCTGCCACAAAACAGATTAGTCTTCACGGTTGGAAATATCGAGTATCTGCTTAATGGCGATACACGTATAAGTGTTGGTGCGCCGTTTATCGACGTGGCAACCGATCGTATGATGATGCCATTACGCACCTTGTCTGAAGCACTGGGCGTAGAAGTGGATTGGGATAGTGCAACACGTTCTGCAATCATATTCCTGCCTACGGGTACACTGGTAATCCCTGTAGACGAGATGCTTCCGGACGGTATGGGCAGCGTACTGCTTGTAAACGATCGCGCATTTATACCACTGCGATTTGTTATGTATGCATTTGACGCAGCTGTAGAGTGGGACAGTGCAAACAGAGCAGCAATTATTACTTGGTAATTGGCTATAAAACCTTACCCCCTGATATCACATTTATGAGTGTGATATCAGGGGGTATAAAATTTTACAACACCTAACTAACACATATTTCCAGTATACTTTATTCTCCACTGGAAATGCTTAGTATTACTAAAGCATTTCTGTGGAGGAATTTGTATGCACAGCAGCAAGGTAGAAATCTGCGGCGTAAACACCTCGAAACTGCCGATATTAAAAGGAGATGAAAAACGAACTTTATTTGAAAAAATTCAACAAGGGGATGAGGAGGCAAGAGAAAGATATATTTTTGGTAATTTGCGCCTGGTGCTAAGCATTATTCAGCGTTTCAACAGGCGCGGAGAGTATGTAGACGACATTTTTCAGGTGGGATGTATCGGTTTAATAAAGGCAATTGACAATTTTGACACCTCTCACGGGGTACAATTTTCAACTTATGCGGTGCCTATGATTATCGGCGAAATTCGCCGCTACCTGCGCGATAACAATACCATACGTGTCAGCCGATCCCTTCGGGACATAGCTTACCGGGCATTGGGCGTAAGAGAGACCTTGACAAACAAAAACGGCAAAGAGCCGGATATTGACGAAATTGCTAAAGAAATGGGCATTCCTAAAGAAGAAGTCAGCTTCGCACTGGATGCCATACAAGACCCGGTAAGCCTGTATGAGCCTGTATACCAAGATGGATCAGATGCGATTTTTGTGATGGACCAAGTTAGTGACGAAAAAAATACTGATAACCGCTGGCTGGAAAACTTGTCACTTTCGGAAGCATTAAAGCGGCTTGGCGACCGTGAGAAATTAATATTGTCTTTACGGTTTTTTGAAGGTAAGACGCAAATGGAAGTAGCGGACGAGATAGGTATTAGCCAAGCTCAGGTTTCTCGTCTGGAAAAAAATGCACTAAAAAACATGAAAAAATTTATTTCCTAAAAATTCCCTCAAATATGAAAAAATTTCATGTATGATTTTTAGCGACTAGCAGGCAATCATGTGATATAATTATTATGAAACCAAATCCACCGCACTTATCATAATAGGAGGCGAATTGTTATGGAAATTTTAAGGGTATCCTCAAAATCCGAGCCCAAATCCGTTGCCGGTGCCATTGCAGCTATTCTGCGTACCGACAAACCAGTGGAAATCAACGCCATTGGTGCTGCCGCTGTAAACCAAGTTGTAAAAAGTATTGCCGTTGCAAGGGGCTATGTTGCGCCAAATGGTATCGACTTGGTATGTATCCCTGCGTTCTCTCAACTTGAAGTTGATGGACAAGAAAAAACATCTATCAAGTTTGTGGTAGAAAAACGTTAGGTATAAAAATATTTACAATGGGACAAGCCCCCTACCCTTTATGAAGCCTGTTTCTTGGTTTTTTAAAGGGTTTATTTTTTTCTTTGACATATTAGCATTTTATGTGTATAATTGTCTTTGTTGCCCGAGTGGCGGAATGGCAGACGCGGTGGACTCAAAATCCACTGATAGCAATATCGTGGGGGTTCAAGTCCCTTCTCGGGCACTAAAAAAAGCGCATTCGCGCTTTTTTTGTGCCTTGCATTTAAGACTAAGAGCCTACATCTTCTTGGTCATATCTTACTTCACTTCAATTACAAAGGTGTAGCTGTCAATGATGAATGGGATTCCCCAGTCACCGGCTGCGCGGGCTGCTATGGCAAAACCGTCTCGGCCTAAACGGGCATCTGCTGTGGCGGATACGGTAATTACGGCTTGGTTATTTACAATGTAAAACCTTGGCCCGCCAACAACATATAGGCCCGGACGCCACGTTACGTTTAGATCAACCCATGCACCGTCCGGCATGCCTTGGGTTATTACAACAAGTTCAACAATACCGCCTTGTTCTACAATTGCGGGGTTTGGCGTGACGCTTACAATTTGTGGTGTTACCGGAATAATTTCTTCCGCCGCAAATACTGCCGTGAATGTCATATTATCGTGTACTGTAAAGCCTGCCGGGTTGGCCGGGTACCATTCCACAAATTTGTAACCTTCATTTGCAACCGGTGCCGGTACTCTGTCTTCCCAAAATGTGAACCCGTCACGTATGCGAATTACTAAGCCAAACCCATCCGCAGGCTGTAGTATACCGCCGTTGCCTGCTTCAAAAGTTATATAGTGCCAAAGCGGGTTAAACTTGGCGGTAAACGCCAAATTTTCGGTTACATATCCATGTTCTGCAGGGCTGCTTGGGTACCAGCCTGCAAAATAGAAGCCTATGCGTGGAACAGTGCTTGGAATAACATCGGCAGGAATTGTTTCGCCGTTAGGCACTTCTACAGTGGTTGTGACAGTTGCGTAAACACCAATCGCACCGGCTTCTACGGTGATTGTTACCGTGTGGTAAATGTTCACAGGTGGGTCATTAACAAGCAGAATATCCACAGTTTGCTCAAAGACGGTTATCGTCAGGTTAATGTACTGCCAGCAGCCGTTTTTATCAATGTCCAACAAATTAAAGTAGTTTGTCCAACCTTGCCCGTCTGTCCATACTCTGCCTACACGTACAAAATCCATGGCACAATTATTATCCTGATCATACGCAGTAATGGTGTAAGATGCGGTAAAGCATATAGGCGTACCCACGCCGTCAAGCCGTGTCCACATACGGATTAAACCAGCTTCGGCAAGGCTTGCGTTTGGTCTTGGGTATTGTGTACCGCCCGGGCCGTTGTTGAAGATTTCAAAATCAAATACCGGTAAATCATCGTTGCATCTGCAGTCAAAATACGGAACATGCGGCACACCGCAATCGCATAATTGCGCACCATTCATAAAGAATGCCCAGCGGCTTGGTGTATAAGCGGCTATAACATTATACATGTCAACATTGCCATCTTCATCCAGTCCGTACACCCATATTATTGGTTGAAGCATTTGACGATTTAATGCAAATCCTACGTTCAGATTAAGCATGTTATCAGGTAAATCAGTTACCATCCGTGGAGATGTAAATGCACTGGTTCTGCCATTGGAGAAGTTGTAGGTAAGCCATGCAAATACCAATCTTTCCCTATCCAATTCTGTTTCAAATTCAACAGATAAATGAAATGGCGGCGGGCTTACTGTAAACTCGGGGAAGTTTACGTAGCTAAACGTAATGTTACCTAATGATATTAAGGGCTCTACATTAAAGGTAATTGTGTCAGATCTGCCAAGATTATGCAGTGTGCCCATTCCTCCGCCCATGGTAAACTGTAGGTTATAAATGTCAGCCGTCCAGCGTGCTGCTTGAGCATTGCCGGCACCGTCTCTAAACCAGCCGTTTGGCGGCCTGTAAGAGCCTACAAGTCTGTCCGGATCTGTTGGGTCTATCCCCAGCTGACCCAAGGTTCTTTGGAATATCAGACCTGTGGTTGTGCCGCCCACTTGCCAGTTAAAAGCAACAAGTGTGTTTTCTGTAAATGTTGTGCGATCCGGCACTTGACCAAAGTCAACATGAACAATTACAGGCGAAATGTCATCAAGGGTAAGTGGATGCTGCCATTCACGCATATTTATTTCTGTCGTAACATATTCAAATGTGACAGTCAAATGTTCAAGGGCAAGGTCACGATAAATGTTTATTGTCAATACATCCTCACTTACATAAACACTTTGGTTGGCGATGTATACATGCAACCGCCACTCTCCGTTGTGGAAGGCGTTTAGGTTTACAGTCATTGGCCACCCGCCGCCAATCGGCGCGTTTATCGGGTTTTCGTTTGTTAGCCTATTGGGGTCGTATGGGAATATGCCATGGCTTTGTAGGGTAGTCGTTGTTTGGGTTAGAGTTGTGCGGGTACCGTTTTCATTTTCCCTGACCCACTGGGTGCGCATTTGCGCATTTGGTGCAAGACCTGTGTTTTCCGGAAGAGTTACATTAATGGTTTTGGGGAAATGGGCACCCAGCGGCACGGTGCCTTCCATAAACTCAATTCTGTTAAAATTCCAGTTAGGCTCTACTTCTACCAACGCCGGGTCAAAGTTGGTTTCAATTACATTTATGCGAATGGTTTCACTTTCTGCAAGGAGTGTATCGCCCAAGAACGCACGTACTACATAATCACCACGAATGGCGGGTGTTACTAGATGTCCGAATGCAGAAGGTGTATGAACGGTCATTTCCGTGCCGGTCCACCTGTCCGGATCGGCGGGATGAACTCCCATACCAAACAATGACACGTTTCCGCTCATTATGCCTTGCAGAAGCTGACCGTTATGCCACCATTCCAACCTTAAACCATTTGCTACCGAACGGCCGTAAACATCTGTATCATCCACCAGAACCAAATTCCAAAACGCCAGGAAGTTTGGCAATGACGGCAATACGGGGCTTCCTTCCGTTACGGTAAATTCTGTGATGGGTGTATTAATCTGTACAGTTATATGGTGCGGTAAAACGGGGGGTATTTCTGCCGGGCCTACGTACTCATGGGTAAACGGTGTAAGCACGGAAACCATTGCCGCCAAGGCGATACCTTGATGAGGAATTACCCCATCTGCTGCCGCCGCATAAAAGGTCATGGGCTGGTCAAAGCTGCTTATATGGGGAAGCATGGGGTTTAAAAAGGTTCCGTCTGCACTTGCAGGAAAGAAACCGGCTCCCATATTAATGTAAGCAAACCTGTAGTCAAACAGCGCAGGCTCGTCCGTATCAATTTCCGTAAACAAAACTGTGCGTATGTCGCGCTCTATTGCTATATCCTGCGCCCAGCTTTCAACTCTGCCAGAGAATTGAACATGAAGGTCGTTTGGGCCAAAGGTGAAATACCCGTCATTGTCAAAAATAAGGACCGGACGGCGGTTTGTTACAACAAATTCGCCCAGGCTTATGTGTAAGCCCCTGTCATATTCCCCATATACCGGGTCATGAATAAAGACATGCATTTCATAAACACCCTCGGGCAAATCGTAGCCGCCCATACGGGATGCCACAAGGTCAGCAAAGGCAAACAGCCCGCCGGGTGAGCGTAAATACAGATACCCTCCATAGAACAATCTGCCCACTTCACTGCCATAGGTTTGGATGGCGTAAAATTCCACTAAACGGGAGAGTTGTTCGTCCGTAGGTTCTGTCCAGCCAAACACGGAGGTACTTACGTTTGCATCGGTTAAAGCACCAACTATGTTACTTCTTTGCAGCCTTGGGTCATCCTGCCCTTCATACTCAAGTGTGAAGCCGGAAATAATCGGGCGGAAAATACCCGCAGTTGGAAGGGCTTCTATGGCCGGAGGCACATCGTTATCCCTGTATCTTGCTGCAAATGGCATGGTTATGCGGTTCTCACCGTTGGAAAAAACGATGTTACCTTCATAATAGCCAAAGCTTGCGCTTTCACTAAACATCATTTTGAATGTGAATGTGTGATTTGCGCCTGTTATATCGTAATTTACCAGCTGAAGTGTAACGCCGCTGTGGCTGCCATTGAAGGTTACTTGCGGTGTCCAGGTGCCGTTTGCATTGTGGATTATTACGGTAAGCGGCTGACTTTGAGCGGCTTGGCTTTCGTCATTTGACCGAATACTGCCAAAGCTTAAAGAGGACATAATTTCGTTGCTTAAACCCGGTGTAAAGCCGGGGGTACTGTCGCCGCGCCATGGGATATAATGCTCAACTGTCGCAAAAGACTGGCTTTGAAGTGCGGCCAATGGCACCATAAAACCTGCGCCTACATCAAATACGCCGTAAATTCCGTCTGCAAGGGGTCTTGCGGTGTTCATAAGCCTTGCTTTTATTTCATACGGGGCGGCGTTGGGGAATTGATGTATCAATAGGGCAGCTACCCCGGCAACCGCCGGTGCAGACATGGATGTGCCGGAGGCAAATTGATAGGCATAACGGTGGCAGTAAGGATTGTCGTCTATATTTGCAACAAAAGACGGTACTGTTGACATAATTCTTGTGCCCGGTGCTGCAATATCCGGGCTAATGTGGTAAGTTAGGGCAACAGGGCCGCGAGAGCTTGATACATTAAGATTATCTCTTAATGGGGTATATTCTACGCCTGTACCAAAATCAATTATACCTGTTGCATTGGCAAACAAAGATGCATATGCATTTGCCGTATGCAAAATTGGAATAGTGGTTTCGCCTCTTGGGCCATCTATCGGGGTTGACAGAATATCCAAATTATCAGCCGTGCTGTCCACTATAATGAGGGCAGAGGCATTTCTTGTTTGGGCAATTTCGCGCATTTCTACAAATGTGATTACGCCTCTTTGGATAACCGCAACATACCCTGTCAAATCGGGGGTGTTTGCAAGTGTTGGGGCCGCGCCCAGCATACGGTATGGCAAAACATCCCGTAATGCGGTATTTGCATCAAATCCGAAAGGCCAGCCACGCACTGTTAAAGGCAGCGGGTTTTCATTTGCTGTGGCATCGTTAACACGCATATGGCCTCTTCCGCCCATTTGGGCATTAGCAACAGTTATCGGCAAAGAACTGACAGCAGGAGTGCCCAATGTGTAAGGGCCGTACCCGCTGTTGCCTGCCGCTACAACAACCACAACACCGTTAAGACTGGCTATGTTAAGGGCATATGCGCTTGGGTCAAACGGCAGGTTTACATTTGCACCCAAAGAAAGGTTCATTACATCGGCCCCATCTTTGAATGCCCCTTCGATACCCAGCATAACGCTGTTCCCAACCGCGCCGTTGGGCCCAAGCACACGCCAGTGAGACATAGTAATGTCCGGTGCAATGGCGGCTATTGTGCCGGCCACATGGGTGCCATGGCTTGTTGCGTTAGGAGGCAGAGCTTCCATTGGACTTCTGCTAAAGTCGATAAAGTCTTGCCCGCGAAAACCGTAATTGCCGCACGGCAGTAATATACGGTAACGATGGAAAACAGGATGATTGTAATCAATACCTGTGTCTAGAACAGCCACATGGGTTTGGCCGCCGCCGGTTATACCAAGTTCGTGAATATATCCAATTTGCAGGTGATAGAGAGTCTCACGCATAAATTCATCACTTGGATTAGTTTGGGGTAAGCCATCCTCCGTAACGCCAAGTGAATGGAATGTTATGTTTGGGGTTACGGCAAAAACCTCGGGCAATGCCGCAATTGCATAAACCATATGGGCCGGAATACGCATGAAGACACCGTTAAACAAGGTATGGTGCCGGCCAAAAACCTCTATGGCGGCGGCTGTGCTGAAAGGAATGGGCAATGCGCCAAGTTGCATTGCAAAAGCATCATGGGCAGCCAATGCTTGTGCGTCAAAATCTGCTTCCCGGCTGCGGGAACGGGGACTATAAATGTCATGCAGGACGCTTAGTGCCGCAGACGGAGGCGTAACAAACTGTACAACAATTTCGATAATCTCGTTTTCGTTGCTTACTGCATAGGGCCCCTCAAAGCCAATAACACCGACAGGCTCATTTAAGGTTTGGGTCAGTCTTGCCTGTGCGGCGCGAGCCCTTTCCGGGCAGAATGTGAGCATGGAAACATCCAGCTTTTCAAACTCTTCATACTCCAGCCGGTCAAACGGACTAACAAAAGATTCACATAAAATATCCGAATCCACGTCAAAGAGCTGTTCCGTGCTTGCCAAGGCAGACGGGGCCAGTAACGAAAACAGCATTGTAAAACTAAGTACAGTCGAAATGATAAGCTTTGCCTTTAGTTTTTTCACATCTAAAACCTCCTTGTTTTGTTTTGGTTTGTTATGTTAAAATTAATTATACCAGCCCCAAATTATTACAGTAAAGTAACAATTTATGTTCATGATTAAAGCGCGCTTGCGCGCGCGTTTCGTTAAGAGTAATTTTCTAAGCAGAGCAGATTCTTAAGCAGTTTAAATTATAGGGGGATCATATGCCGTTACTTAATATAAATGCATTAATAAAAAAACTGCGCATAGCACAGGGAATGACTCAGGAAAAGCTTGCCGAAGGTATATGTTCCCGCATAACCATCTCTAGGATAGAAAGAGGAGAACACAGGCCGGATTGGTTTATATTGCAAAACGTATTGCAAAGGCTTGGAGTTAAGCCGGAAAATTTGAACAGCGACATAATAGACTTAATTTCCGAAGAAGATGCATATGTGGTAAAACAGCGCAGCAAACTTCAACAATATCTTGTGGCCCTGGATATGAAAAATTTAAAGAGCCTGTTGGATAAGTTGGAGTCTGACGAAAGATTTGCCAAATCTGCTGTGGAAAACAGCGGACGCGGGTATCAAACCTATTTGCGTTATAAGGCCGCATTACATATGTATGAACCATATTTGGACATATCCGCCAGTCTAAAATATATTACGGAATGCATCAAGTTAAACCGGCCTGATTTTGATATAGATAAAATTTCTCAATACTTTTTGTCCCCGGAAGAGCTGCAATTGATAAACTTAATGGCCGTAGCATACAACGCCTCGGAAGAAACCACAAAGGCTATAGAAATTTTATTAAAATTAAAAGACAGCTATGAAGAGCAGTACATGGTAAATGTCTTTGATAACCGCCAATACCGTCTGCTGTTGCTAAACATCGCTGGGGCTTTAAATGACGCAGGCCGTCACGAGGAATGCTTAAAAGCTTCGGAAGAAGGGTTGGAATGCGCCTTAATTCATAGTGAAATGATCAGCTGCCTTATATATTTTAGGCAAAAGGCCATAAGTTTAATGAAATTAGGCCGGGAAGAAGAAGGCAGAGAAGAAGGGCAAAAATTCCTTATGCTTGCTTATGTTATGGGCAAACACGCTGCCGTCAGTTTTGAAGATGCAAAAAAAGAATGCGAAAAAATTTTTGGCAGTAAAATAGAATTAATACCGAAATGGAATTAATCCTATTAGCAAATTTATCATCTTTGCTTGGTTTTCAAGCAGTAGTTCGTTGTTTTTAGGTTCGATAGAAATGGAATGGGCAGAGTTGAGTTTTATACTAATGTATGCATTAGAAACCGGCTGGTAATCGAAATGGTCAAACCTGCCGACTTCTATGCCGGTTTCAAAAAACTCATTCAAATACGCAAAACCACTGCTTTTATTGGCAAGATAAATATCTCTTGCCCGTGAATCTGTATGTATACGCGCGAATGCCACCATTAGAGCATAAACAAAATTTTCATACTTTTCTTTGCAGACTTCATAATTGGGGGCATTAATTACTTCTTCTTTAGTGCCATTTAGCAGGATGGGTATATATTGTTCCTTTGTTAGCTGATATTCGCTCTTGTGATTTTCAAAATATTCATAGCATTCCAGTAAAATGTCGTCTTTGGATTTGTAATGATTGTAAATAGACGCGCATTTTATATTGGCGGCATCGGCAATGCCTCTTGTTGTGGTGCTTTCTACACCATCGGTTGCAAACAACCGCAATGAGGAATGAAAAATCCGTGTTTTGGTATCAAGGCCGGTTTCGTACATTATAGTCACATCCTTTTTTGTTTTGTTAATATTACAAAAAAAATGATCAGTTGTACATACCAAACTTACATTCCTTACATAGAAAGCCAATCTTCGACTACGTCCCTGAAATGAGTCATTGTAAGCCTGCCAAGATTAAATTTGTATGCCATATTATACGCTAAACGAAAATCTGTTGTTACGTCACTGATTTCGTCTTTTACATACCAACCTTCACGGGATTTTTGTGTAACCATAATCCCGTATGTATCGTAATTGCCATGCTCTTCAGAAAACCCGGCCTGTAAAATAACTTTGTATTGAGCCTGCTCCAATTCACATATACTTACTGCAGCAGATTTTTGCATCATAAGTAAGATCTCCTGTCCTATATACATAATCTCAACCGACTAACGAACGCTTGATAGTTTCAGTGAAATTAGTATAACAATCTCTTATGCCGTAGTCAATAGACAGGATACCCCCTGATATCACACGGATGGTGTGATATCAGGGGGTAAAATTTACTATAGCAAAAAACCAAGTCTACTCTTTCCTAAAACCGTGCGCACTTCTCCTTTAAATGCCGAGTGCCGCGGGTATTTTTTCATATACGTGTCAAGCAGGAATGACGGCCTTTCTGCCTTACGCAAGTCACTTACTTCACATAATGCAACCAATAACTCTGCCGCGCGGTTATAAGCCCCCCTGTGCTGGTTGGAAACAATGCCGTCTACACGCTTTTCAATTTCTTTTACGCACCATTTGTACCATTCATTATCTTGTTCGACGGTTATTTCGCCTAGGTTTTGGTACAATAGTTTGTACGCTGTATCGCCGATTTCACCAAATCTACTTGTTATTAAACTTTTTACAATTACGGCATCGCTGTCAAACCGTGATAAAAGCCCCAAGAAAAATGGAAACAAATCACCTTTTAATGAATCTGACCATCCCAGGCTTTTCTTATCTCTTTTTATTGCGTTAAAGGCAGCATCGTAGTTTTGGTTCAAAATTTGAATAATGTAATTGTCTGCACTGTTACTGTTTTTCTGCGATAAAACTGCTAATGCCAACGCATTCATATCTGCCGAATTTGTGGCAAGTATAGGGACGTAATTCCGTAAGCAGCCGGATGTGTAGAAGCGTTCCAATATGGCATATTCATAGGTGGCTGTATCGCCTGCTTCTTTGGATAAGTCTGCCACAAATGTCGCAAGCTTCTCTCTGTTGTTTGCGTTTGTGTCAGTGTTTTCTAAGCCGGTTTTGCCATATGAAATAATTTCGCTTACAGGGGCTTTTTCTATTGACAGACACGCGCATAAATCTAAATATGCCGCGGGCGATTTTAAACCTGTAGAACTTACAAAATCAATCATTATCTGCCGGTTTTTTAACAGTATTGCCACCTCCTTTACATATGGAGAAGCTGTTTCCGGCGGCTTGGTATAAAGCATTTTAAGCCATTTTAACAGTACAGCTTCTAGATTTGGAATAGGCTCACTTCCTGCATTAAGTGCCTCTTCAAGCATAATGGCATTGTAACGGCAACTGTACATTGAAAATATGGCTTCCAGCTCATTCGGCAAGTTTTTGTCTTGGCTCATTAATGATGAATAACCTCGCAAGGCCTTTAACCGCCTGTAGTCAAGATTAATCCATTTTTCGCTGAAAAATGTATCTAGTGAAAGGTCACCGTCGTCACAGTAGGCATTTTCTTCGTCAAACTTGTAAATAGCGTCAAATAACAGGCGGAAAGCTGTTGCAGCGGCAGGAAATCTTGCGTTAATAAGCAAAGTTTCCGCAGCCTTGTAGCAATTGATAAAGTCATTGATAAAACCATCGTCGTTTATTAGTTCCCAGCCTTCATATTCGAAATCGCCATGCCAATATTCGTAGTAGTTATAACGTGCTTCTATTTCATAACTGCCTATTTTTTCTATGAAATCATTAATACCGGATAAGATTTTTTCTTCCTCTAAGTCGGCAGCCGGTTCCTTATCAATTACAACATGCTTGTTCTCAATAATATCCAAGAACATACTGTGATAAGATTCCGGGAGTTTTTTTGCCATTCGCAATATTATTGCCTGTAGTTCGTTTGTGGATTTTTGCTGTATTTGCATTTCCACTTTGTCTGCAAAATTGTCCATTTACATCACCTTTCTATAGTTCTCTGCCTGGCTTGCCCACATTTCCGCGTACATGCCGTTGTTGGCAAGCAGACTTTCATGGGTGCCTGTGTGTTACAAGCTATGCCGGTTAAGCAGCCCTTGCAGCGGCCATGTAAGGTACCCGTACACAGAAAAAGCCGCCATAGCAACAAGCGGCAAGACGATTCTGTTAACGTCCTGCCCTTCAGCTACAACGGCCAGTGCAGTATTTATGAAATATGCGGTAACTAATATATTTATTGGCGCAATTGCAATGTTTATAAGGCTTAAAATGTTAGCCAGCATATTTGCCACAGGGGTTATGCGAAAAGGAATAGCTAAAGCTTTGCGAAAGGTAAGCTTCGTAGAAAGCAGCTGCATATTTTATCTTCTCCTCTTAAACCCCGTGGTAAATTTTAAGTTTATTTATCGCGTCTTCGGCAATTATAACTTCCCCATGTTCCATTATTTGATTGTATGTTATTACGCTTGATTTTTGCTTTTGCCCAAATTCGCTTAACTGGGCCGTAAATTTTTTTGCACTATGCTCGCCTATACCAACGTTTTGCAATATTAACTGATATTTGTCCCGTAATTTGTATACGTGACTGCGGCCTTTGTAACTTTCTGGTATGCGGGAAGCGGCGGCGGCCAGCATATCAAAATTATCAAAAGCAAACACTGCGTATCCGCTTTCCGGTTTTTTCTTGTGAACCCGCGGTTTCGCGTTACACGCGGGCCGTCTTCTACCGCCGCGGGGCAGTGGAAGATCATCAAGGAGAGGTACAGAGTCTAAAAAAGACTGTACTTCATCCGAGTGTTCCCCATACGTCTCTAACTGGGACATGTAATTACTTAGTATATTTTGAAGATTAGACATTCCGTCGTTTGCGCCGTACCCATGGTCATTGACCATTCTGGTAACAATGACACACAAAGTGTCATGAGACATTGTTGCCTCGAACACCAGAGGCGTACCAATTGTGGCAAAACCGTACTCGGTTTGCAAAAGCCCTGTTATTTCGCGAAACAGACCGTGTGTCTTGTTTGCGGACGGGTTCACAATGTCGCTGATATTTATATCCCGCTCTGCCAAATCTTGCGCCATAAACTCGAACTTTATCTGATTATCGTTAATTCGTTCAACCCTCATTATAGTCACCACCTTTACTATGTACATATTCTAACACATATCTACTATGTCAGTATATAAAATCATTGGCACAATAGCAAGCCCCGAAAATTGGAATTTTTTTGAAGTTTATTTGCGCAACTCAACCCACGGTTGCGCCGACCTAATCTAACACGTTATTGCGTAAAATTTTTGCAGATAGTATCTTGTTTACAGACGGGAGGTGCATAGTGCAAATGACCGGGGTTATGGTGCCGATTGTCCTGTATGTAACGGGCTGCTGGTTTTTCTTTTGCGGGCCTGGGGATTATATTTGTTAATTGCTGTAATTTCTACTCACATCCTTTGGTTTATAACACTTCCCATGTGGTTTGTTATGCTTATTGTACAAAAGCACTTTGTGGTACTATGACGGCACAATGGTTACTCCGTCAAGGTATTTATAGGTTTAAACGCAGCAGTCATCATTTTGTTTTTTACAATAAGCCCGGCCATAAGAATTTTATTTTTGGAAAGGATTTTATCATGAACATTGGTAAAAAAATTAGAAACCTCCGCAAAGAGCGCGATGTTACACAAGAAAAGCTTGCGGAGTACTTGGGGATTTCGTACCAAGCGGTAAGCAAGTGGGAAAACGGCAGTGCCCTCCCGGACATTACGCTGGTTGTTCCGTTGGCCAATTTTTTTGGAGTTAGTGCGGATTTTTTATTTTCCATCAACGATGCGGCGGAAGACGAAAAAATAAGAGTATACGAAGAAAAGTACGGGCATTTTCTTAATACAGGAGATTTGAAGGCGTGTATCGCGCTTATGCGAGAGGCGTTGGCAGAGTACCCGCGTAATTATGTATTTATGAAAAACCTGGCACAGGCTCTAAAATATGATGCTAATTATTTAACGGATTTAGCCTGCAAGCACAAGACACTTAACGAAGCAATCCAATTATGCGAACGTATTCTGGAAGACTGCGCAAGTAGTCATGTCCGTAACTCGGCAACTTTCATCCTGTGCCAAGCATACAAAGACATGGGGCAAAACGAAAAAGCCATAAAAACTGCCATGGAAATGCCCTTTGCATTTCATAGCCGCGAGTATCTTCTTTCATTTTTGTATGAGGGCGACAAAAAAATCCTGCAAAAACAAGAAAATATATTGCAATGTATTTATATCGCCGCTGCGGAATTACTTGCGTTATCTATGGAGCCGGGCTGCCAAAACCCAATTATGCACTTGGAAGCGGCAATTAAATTGTACGAAACCATTTTTTATGACGGCAACCTGCTTGAATACAGCGTCTGGGTTGCTATGACCTGTGTAGAACTGGCCAAACACTACGTCGGGCATGATACAAAAAAAGCAATTGACAACTTGTTGAAGGCAGAAAAGTACGCCCTTGACGCAGATATGCTTACGTTTGAGCCTATGTTTTTTACTTCGGTGTTAGTTGACAGGGTATCTCGTTCCGCAGCAAATGTTGTTAAGAGTTTGCCAAGTACATCCTGCGGTCATATGTTAAACGATTTGGAAGGCGATGTCTTTGAGCCGCTGTGGGTTTACCCGGAATTTGCGGCGTTAAAAAAGCGGCTGGAAGAAAGGTGAATAGGCGTTTGAAAACTTACCCCAATGTCATTAAGTTAAGGAAGGTATCGATTTTTCACGTGCACAAGATAGTAAAATAGCGAGTAAAAACCTGCGAGCAAAAGATTTGTTCGCTGTT
>JGI20163J15578_10000152_pt1 | contig 27968 bp, 20 predicted proteins | sample TergutCu122P1_FD_15578 | JGI IMG/M metagenome (IMG submission 15578)
CCTTGAATTAGCGTTTTTCGGACCGGACGGACCGATTCTGGATGCCAGAGCAGATGACGGACCGAATTCAACGATGTTGAACTATCGCATCAATGTGGTACGGAATCTGACCTACCAAGTCGGTGGCGCGACGCAGTCGGTTATCCCACGTTTTGAGCAAGAGCAAGTGGTAGCACCGGCCCTTGATCGATTCGTTCCCGATCGCACCAACCCGGATGGACCGGGCGACATGCGCATCTTGATCGCCATTAATGAAGCCTACCAAGAAGTTGGTCCATTGCCATTGTTCGTCTATCACCATGGCGGCGGTAGAGGCGGTCCGGCCGGCGAAGCCGATCGTTTTGCCCCGCTGATGACCTTGAGTGGGGCGGCGGTACTCTCCAAGCTGCAACTGGAGCATCCGGGTAGATTTGACGCCCACCTGATTGCCACCCAAGCACATGCCAATAACCAAGCCAATCGTGATGCTTTCATCGCCTATGTTCAAGGATTGGTCGAAGCCGGAAAAGTTGATCCAAACCGTATCTACATGTCCGGTTTCTCTGCCGGCAGCGGAACTACCTTCGGCTTCCTGGTTAACAATCCGGAGTTCCTGGCGGCGATTATTCCGATTGGTGGCGGCACGATGCCAACCCAAGCACAGATTGATAACAATCCGGACATTCTTGATGTCGCGATATGGGGACAAATGCATCGAAGAGACGGCGGCGGAACAGCTTGGTACAACTACTTTACCACCGGTATCGGCAGTACCGGCGTATTCAGAGAAATAAATGTATCAATCTTTGCCACCCATACGATTCCGGTCTTCCCATTCTTTGGCTGGGCCGAAGGCGCTGCCCATGAAACCGAAGGGGCTGCTTTTGCCCAACATATTGGCACAAAAGACCTCTACTTCGCCCTCGGTGCCCATGAAGCATACGCGGACCTTTACATCTTTGACTGGTTGTTTAACCAAGCCAGAGAATGCGCAGATTGCGGCGAAAGAGATTGTATCTGCGCCGGAAACAATGTTCCGTTCACCAATGCCGCACCAACCATCGCCTATGAAGCGGCATGGGAAAATGCGCTGGTATTGGAGCTTAACCTACCGGCTCAAACATCCCTTTCTGCCATGCATCCGGCCGGTGTACCGGCAGCGACAGCTAAAGCAGAGTTGCTTTGGGATTTCGAGAACCTATATGTCCGTATCCATGTTGAGGATGCGACACCTTTCACTGCCAGCGGTCAACACACGCTTGACAGTGTCGAGTTCTTCCTTGCCGAAGATAATGAACGCGGACCGCAAGGTCAAGGATGGCGGAACCAATATCGGATTGCTCGCAGCGGCGCGTATTCCTTCCATACAGCCACCCCAACCACCGCCTTAATCGGACTTAATGAACAGCGACGGGTGGTGCAAGCCAACGACGAAGGGTATACGATTCTTTTAGCGATTCCGCTCTTACGAAATGGCGGTCCGGTTAATATGCAGCAAATGTTGTTTGACATCATGATTAACGATGCCAACGCAGTGCCGCAAACATTCCCGGCTGACCACGTTCCGGAGGTGCTTCGCGGCGAGACCCACTTGGCTCGTACCCGGACAGCTCAGGTAAGCTGGCACGATATACCGGGATTGCTTGGTCCTGCTTACGGCGGTCACATGGGCTTCCAAAATTCCCATGGCTGGGGAGAAATTAGATTAGTCGGTGCCCCGGCGATGTATTATGTCACCTCAACAGCTAACGTTGGCGGTAGCGTGACGCCCGGTTTAGAAGTTGCGGCAGCATCACTGGCCGGTAAGAATTGGGTAGCAGCAAATGACAGCCTGTCATTTAACATTACTCCGGCGATCGGTTACCGGGTTGACACCGTATTAGTTAACGGCGTACCTGCCGAACCGGCCGTACCTGCCACCGGCGGCGTAGTCACATTCCCGGCCGTTACAAATAATGATAATACGCTGGATGTAACATTTGTCCAAGCAGCCGGCGCAAGAGAGTTAGACTTTATCGTGTTTAACGATGTCTTTGCCGATGGTGAGTACACCACCGCAGTTATCATTGACTTGGGTGCCGGAAACAGTATCCAAACCGCTCAATTGAATCCGAATATGTTTACTGTATCGGCAAGAAATACCACCTTGTCGGGGGCCGTGGAGCGATTCGTCGGAACCCGTAATATCACCAGGGTATATGCCAATGACGTACCGGAACCGATTGGTTACTTAAGTCCTCCGGGCGGAACTCCCGGAACGCCTCCTGCTTCCGGTCGCTACATTGTTATTGAGCTTCAGTTCTTCAGTCCGGCCGGCGGTTATGCTTATGGCGGTCAGACCAGATCCGGCTCTAATACAATGGCTCTAAACTACAGCATTATCGCCAATGCCCCAATCGGGGAGCTAAGCTCGGTGGTATTTAGACAAGATAGAGTGGTAAGCCCGGTCCTTGACCGATTTGTTCGCGGCACCGGACCACAAAACCATTCAATCGTCTTAGACCCGGCTTGGGAAGGCGACGGACCCGAAAATAGAAATCCATTGCCGGTGTTCGTATACCACCACGGCGGCGGTCGGGCCGGAGCGGCTTTAACCCATCCCGATGGATGCATCTTTGCCCCGCTACGCTCGGCCAACGGCGGCGCGATGCTGTCAAGATTGCAACTGATGGATCCGGAGCGGTTCGGTGGTGTTCATATTATTGTAACCCACGGACATAATGCCCCTAACACAATCGCTCTTCTGCGTGAATTAATCGAAGCAGAAAAAGTAGATCCTAACCGTATCTATATGTCAGGCTTCTCCGCCGGTGCTTCGACCACCGTCAATGTACTACGTCAAGCGCCTGAGCTACTGGCCGCGATAGTACCGGTTGGCAGTGCCGAACGAGTGAACCAAGCGCAAGTGGATGCAAGACCGGAAATTCTTGATGTTCCGGTATGGTATATTGTCCACTTGGCTGACCGTGGTCCGGGCGGCAGCGGAAGTTTCGCCGACAACCGAATCCGCCAGATTAATACGGTATTTGACACCATAACTTATGAAGGCAGAGGTTTCGCTAATGCAAACTTGACCACCTTGGTCTCTAATGGAGTAATCGGATGGCCATATTTCGGGTTTGACTTTACGGCCCATGAATCTGAAACGGCAGCATTCGGCAATCTACTGGGAGAAATGATTGCTCATTGCGATATCTTCCCGGCGACAGGTGGCAGAAGAGGACCTGACCAAGAAGCTTTCGCTGACCTGACCATCTTCGACTGGATGTTTGCTCAAAGCCGTGAGCAGATTGAAGAACCGGAACTTACCCTAACCTTCCATCTGTACACTGCAAACCAAATGATACTGGATACCTTTGGTGGTTACGCAACCGATGAAGTTGATGGTATACCGGTAATCGTTGTACCGGTAGTACCGGGTACGCCCGCATCGACTTGGGAAGGCTTTGAACTGCTTTCAAACCTAGGTCATATCTATGGAACAGCGGAACAAAAAGGTTATGCTTTCTGGGGCTGGTTCGATGATGAGATGTTGGATTACTCCGGAAGAACCAGAGATGGTTTACGTCGTCCGACGTTAGTACAATGGGGCGAAGTTACCTGTCCATTGGCCGATCTCTTAGCTCAAATCGAGGATGCGACCATGGATGAACTCCTAGTGTTATTCGGCGATGGCAACATCGATCTGTATGGTCTTTGGGTCCGCTTTGGTGATGTCGATGACAGTAGTCTGGTTAATATGCTGGACTTGAATCTACTCCAAAGATTCTCCAACTTCGGACACCTCTTACCGATAGTATTTAGTCAAGCGGCCGCCGATGTGGTGGTAGATGGTGAATTGAATATGATGGACTTAAGCCTACTCCAAAGATACACCAATTTCAGTCACATCATCAACGTTGTACTGGGAGAAAGACCATACTAAACATAGTTAACATAGTTACCTAAAGTTAACCACAGTAATCTCCTTCAAACCTTTCTTTGATAAAAGGACGCCGGGGCTTTTAGAAGCTTCGGCGTCCTTGTTTCGCCGTTAAAACGAACCGATAGCCACGGAAATTACATTCTATTCTATTAGTCTAGTCAGGGTTTGGTACATTATTCGTTTTCGGTCGAAATTTATGCTTTTTTGTCGTAAAAGAGTATTGATATTTTGAGTCTTTTGATGTAGTATTGGAAACAGCAAATTTCAATGGGTTCATTGTTTAAAATATGTATCGTTAAAGATGGCAACATAGGTGATATTGTAGAAAAGGTAGACACAGTGCTACAGGCTCGAAAAACGACTAATTTTGGAGGAAAAGATATGGCCAATATAACCGATAGAATTCAATCGGCAAATCAAGCGGTTAGCGGTGTTGCAATCAGCTTTGCCACTGCCGTAAGTCATAGTGGGTTCCGCAATGCGGATTTTGCCGCTGTATTTGAGGTTCGAATGGATGATAACGTCCAAAATGCTCGTACTGGTTTTAATAATGAGAGACGTCGCGTTGAACAAGAAATTACGGATCGTCAAAGAGATATACAAAACACACAAAATCAAATTGATGAGTTGAACAGAAGAATCAGAACGCTTGACAGTAATATCAGTACCTTAAATCAAAATATACGAACAGCGACCAATCGGGCGGATGACTTTAGACGGCAGGCAAACAGGACTAGTAGTGAAACCGAACGGGAAGAGTTGCTAAGTCGTGCGCGTACCGAAGACCGAAATCGACAGAATTTTGAAGCACAAAGAAATACCTATGGCCGCAATCGAGATACTGCCGTAGGTCAAAAAAATACAGCGAATAACAATCTCAGCAATTTGCGCGGGTCAACAAGAGCCCTCGAAGACCGTTTGAGAGATATAGAGCGAATCATCAATATGTTTTAATCGGATTACATAAATGCTACGATATGCAAACCGAGGAGGGGTGGAAATATGCGTATAGAAATAAATGCGGGTGGACTTGGCAGATTTTTGGATGGCGTTTCGCTGTTCTCCAATTCAGCAAACAGCAATTCGGCAAGCAATAGACTGATAAGAACACTGAATGATGTTGTCACCAGAACCGGCAATGTGACCGGCGGTGTCGGTGGGTTGGGCGATGCGCGTCAATCTATACAGCGTCGAATTACAACGGAGGAAAGCCGACAAGCTGCCATTCGGACAGTATGGCAAAGGACGAATACATTTATTGACACAGCAAGAGATGTGGATAATCGTGTGGCGGTGATGGTCAGAAGCGACATCGCCGAATTCTTCCGCGTGAATCCATGGCTTAGACCACCATCGCGTGACAATGTGTTCCAACGTGTCGGCAGATTTTTCACCGAGACTATACCGAATGCGAAGAATAGTATAATACAGTTTGTGCGGGAAAATTGGAAGACAATTGTTGCAGTAGTGGTCATTATCGCTTTAGTGGCAATTACTGTATTGACGCTTGGAAAGGCATTGCCGGCAATTTTAGCAATTGGCGCCGCGATTAAAGCAAAGGCGGGGGTAGGCGCTGCCATATTAGCGGCCAGCAAGGCAATAGGTGCGACAGTAGGTGGGAAAATTGCAAAATTTTATGCCTTTGGGAATCTTGGCATGTGGCTAAGCAGCCCTTTTAGATCAGGAGAAGAAAAGACTGTTTTAGACTTTGCAAGAAGAATTGCACCAGAATGCAGGGTGCTAAATTTTGCAGTAAGTAGTGCAGATAACGTATTTAATGCAGTTAACATTCTTATGCTGCCGGGCAATATTGCTAATTTTGCTAGCAAAACGAGAAACGCTTATTCTGCATTGAGAAGTCTCAGAGTTGCACCTATTTTTGCAGGGGAAGTCTTGAGGCAAGATGGGTTGTCTATTCTTTTGGATACGCTTAAATTCATCAAAGATGGTTCAAGCGTTGTTGAAGCGTTCCGTGGTTTAAGACCGCTCCAAAAGCCACAACCTATAAACTTTGAGCCAATCAGAAACTTCAGACCACTACCTATGCCCATAATTAGACCAGCGCTTGTGCGCACGTAAAGGAGGGATTAAATGAAGAAGCCTTACAACCCATATCAAGCGCTTGCGTTCTCATTAATTTTGTTTCTCGTTGGAGCGGTGTTCTGCTATCTTGCTATTAATGCAGGCTTCTATTATTTGTCAGAACTAATAGGCACGATTGTCATAACTGCAGTTGTATTTGGGGTGGCAATCTTTATGTTAGTTATCTTCATAGTGAGCAAAAAAGTAATGAAATTGTGGGAGCAAGAAAACATGCCTAGCGATATAAGCACGGAGGAAGAAACCGATGAATGAAAAAATCCAAGAATACCTATCAGATGCAGGGATTGCGTTTGTAGGAGGTCAGTACGATACTGCCCTTGAATTCTGTGAAAAAGCCATCGCCGAAGACCCGACTAACGCCGATGCCTACACCGGTGCGGGCAAAGCGTGTTTGGTGCTTAATCGCTTGGAGGAAGCCGAGGGGTATTCCCAAAAAGCTGTCGAATATGACAGTGCAAATGGTGAGCGGTATTTTGACCTCGGAAATATCAAGTTTGGCTTGGAGCAATTCCCTGATGCTCTGATGAACTACGCCAAAGCCGAACAACTCGGTTGCAATGATATTGTTCGCCAAAAACTGTACTACCAAATTGGCATCCTGAATCATATTTCTGGCGATACACAAGCCGCTCTGATGAACTTTGAAAAAGCAGACAGTTTTGGTGTGGTCAACGAAGACACAAAAGAGATGCTCGTCAAGCGTTTGCAGATTTACATAGAAATGCAGGATTTTGATAGGGCGGAGAATTATGCGGTGCAGCTTAAAATGCTTGCCCCCGATGAGTTTAGGAGCTATCAGATTTATTTCCAAGTGCTTATGGCAATCGGCAAATACGACCAAGCGGAAGCGTTGCTTGTAGAGGCAGAGAAGTATTCGGACATTGACGCAGATATTCTAAACATAGCGGATATGTATTTCAACAGAGCGATGATTTTTGCGGTAAAGGCAGAAGTTGAGCCGGAAAACGCTAGCGTACATTACGATTCTGCAATTGCTATTTTTGATGAATTTTTGGCCACTCCCGATTTGCCTCAGGAAGTGATTGTAAATACCAATATCGCCAAAGCTGAAATCTACCTCAAGCTAGAAAAATACGATGATGCACTCGGTTGTGTTGAGGGGTTGGTTATTGAAGATGAACCGGTTGATGCCCCCGATACAGATGATGGAATTGACACCGTGGACGATACAGGCGAGAAAATCGACTTCATCAAGCTGACCTGCTATTTAGGTAAGGAAGATTATGACACTGCCGCTGACTTTGCAGGAAGCCTCAAGTTGAGCGAAAATGAGCAGTATTCCTATTTCGCTACATATGCCGATGCGTTTATCGCGCAAAAGTTTGCCGATAAAGACCCTGCCCAAAAGGAAATCGCCGAAGAGAAATACAATATTGCTATTGCGTTTTTCAAGCATAAGGCTTTTGAAAATCCGTTAGATTTGTTCGCAATTATATTCAGAACGAGGCTTTATGCGGAAAACGGCAAATACACCATGGCGGAGGAATTGATAAAGCTCCTCCCCGATGAAATCAAAACAGACTTGAATAAATACGTTTCGGATTGCCGCGCCGAACGCGAAGGAGGTGATTGATAAATTATGAGCTTGTTAAGCCACAACATACTCCTTGATCAGGACGCATTTAACAGAGCCTCGCAAGATTTAGCCCAGTTAAGCCGTGATCTAAGCACCCTTCACGGCAAAATAGACACGATGCTAAATACTTTACAAGATGGATTTGACACTCCCGCGGGACGTCAGTTCAGCAGGTCATGCCGTGAAAACCTAATGAGGCCAATGAACGATCAGCGGCTTGTAATTGATCAAATTTCAAATGTACTAGAATCGTCACGGCAGCAATATGAATCAGTTTTTACCGCTTATCAGGATTTGAATAACTCAATTAGGCTCTGAGTATTTCTTGAAGGATAAGCGTAGAAAATCAAATTAAAATGGAGGAAAAACAAATGGCAGAAGCTAAAACTCTAACGCGCGCAAATATCGCGGAGGCGATAAGCGCAATCGAAGCCTATGAATCCACGTGCAACGGTCTTTATCAGAGTTTCCAAGGCACTTTGAACTCGCTGACAAGCACAAACTGGATTGGTGAAGGGTCTGAAGGTTGCAAGTATTTCTTTAACGGCACGGTAACCCCGGCACTCACCGAAGGTGTCACATCATTGACAAAAGCCCTTAAGGATATTCTCACCAATGTTGAGGAAACATTCATCGGGCAACTTGATCCACAGCTTGGCGAAGCGAACAGAAATCCCGGCGGAGGTGCCTAATAAGAGAAAGGAGAGTTTACAATGGCTGATAGAATCAATTATAGATTTCCTGAAATGAGGTCGACGGTAAGTGAGGTTGACAGTTACTCGGAGCAGTATAAAAGTGCCGCGGATAAACTTTTAAGCGATGTACTTGCGGCGGTTGCAAGCTGGGAAGGTGAATCAAAAGAAAGGTTCGTATATTTCCTTCAAAACCCCGTATATGAACATATTCACGAAACTATACCTAAAATCGTAAATGTGGTTGCCAGGCAAATCGAAATGAGTGCCAATGCTATGAGTGAAACAGATGCCGAGTTGGCAGCAAATATTCCGCAGTCCCTTGGTGGCTGATATGGCAGTATGTGAAGTGACGGCGGAAGCAACGTTCCGCTTAGGATGCGCATTCCGTCGTTACTTCAAACCGAAAAATTATGTGAGGTGGTAAGAGTATGGAAAATGTCTTATTGACCGAAGAAGAAATAGCAAAACGCAATGAGTGGTTTGAATATGAAATGACTCAGGTTGTCCTTGCCCTCAAGGATAAATATGAAAACGCGGAGAAACCCCCATCACCCGTAAAGGCACTTGGGTTGGTAGCGGGGGATGTTGGGAAACGCCCTGACTTTGTTCCATTGCCCGGCAAGGAACTTGAAAAGCAACCGCTAGATGTCCCCGCAACACAAATTCGTGCGGGGTTTGTTCCGCTTGCGGATATACGTCCGATTGGTGTCTTTGGTGATGAAGTGCAAAGCGTATTGCTTGCGGATAGCAGAGCAAATTTTGTGCCGCTACCTAAAGTGGGCAATGGTATTATTGTCCAAGAGCTTCCCGCAACCGAAATCAATATTGAATACAACCCGCGCAATACCGAAGCGGTAGATATAGTAATGCAAGACGTTCCGAGTTTAGTCGGCGCAAACTCATATACACCATATACAAGCGTTGTGTCAATGACATTGGCTAAGAGTGATGTTCCATTGCTCGCAACGGAAATCAATATTGAATACAACCCGCGCAATACCGAAGCGGTAGATATAGTAATGCAAGATGTTCCGAGTTTAGTCGGCACTAACTCATATACACCATATCTAAGCGTTGTGCCGACGACATTGCCGAAGAGTGATGTTCCATTGATTGCAACCGAAATCAATATTGAATACAAACCGGCAATCCTTGAAGGGGCAACAACCGAAATGCCGGAAATCCCGAACCTTATGAGCATTGGCGATTATGCGCCATACAAAACTTCCGAGATGACGCAAACATCAGTGGACGATATTCCTGTAACCTCAATAAAAGTCGCATACGACCCCATGTCGTTGCAATCAAAAGTGCAACCGGTAGCGGAGCTGCCAAATATGGTGATTTCATCTGTGTTTACCCCTTATGTGCGGCAAGAAGAGGAAGCACTTATTGTTGAACTGCCGAATACCGGTTACAATGTGGAATTCCAGCCGTTAAAATCGCAAGACAAAGCTCGCGGAATTGAATGCCCTGTCATTAATGCTATTCCAAATTATAGTCCAATTGATCTGCCGACTGTAGATTCCATCAGAGAAGATATTTCCCAAGCAAAACCCCAAGTTCACTTCACAGCATCAAAAAATGGACTTGAATCTTTGCCGCAAATCAGCGTTCCATCTATCGGCAAAACTTCAGAATATAAGCCCATTAGAGGGGTTGATTTCAAAAAATTGGATGATTCTGTTCCGGAACATAACATCGCGTTTGCGTATTCCAAGAAAGAGATTATCGCAGATTCAATGGCTTTAGGCAGTGAACTTCAATTTTCTGCTGAGTTCACCACTCCGAAAGACTTCTATGCGATGTGGATGGATACGGAATAAATGATTGAGGATGATGGATACGTATGGAAAGTAATAAAATTTTAATAGGAATCGAATTTGCTGACAATCACGACACCATAGGCGGTTTTGAGCTTATGGTGCTTCGTGATTTGACGCTTGTACAGTTAATAGAAGGCATTACGATCGGACTTCAAAAAAAAGCAGACAGCAGCAACCCTTCGGAGAAAGCAGCGTTCGGCAGATATTACAAGATTTTCTCGGAGTATTTTGAAAGATATAAATCCATCATCATAACATCATCTAACAAAGGTATTGATTCTGACATATTTGTCCCGGAGGACGGCAATAAAAAGCTGTATGAACTGGGCTTTATCACTTCGACGCGCATTATTTTCAGCAGTAGCGGTCAGGCAAAGGTTTACTCATTGAATAATCCTGATGCCATAAATCCTGCGTTCAAAGAAATATATCCCGAATATAATATAAGCTCGCGCCAACTATCGGTTATCGACACTGAACCAATCAAGGTAATACCACCGCCGGAGCCGCCACAAAAGCCTAAACTTAACGTGTTGGCGATGATATTGCCATCGGTTGCGATGACGCTTGCGATGGTTATGGGTCGCTCTTTATTCATGGGTGGCGGGGGCGGTATGAATACTATGGGCCTGATTGGGCTTGCCCTTTCGATGGTTGCGGTCAATATTTTTGTTGCGCTTTTTAACTACAAGCGTCAGCTTAAAGAACATAAAGAGAATGTGGTAGATTGGAAAAAGCAGTATGAAGACTATATCGCAAAGACTATTTCGAGAATAGAGATGCGCCAGAAAGAGGATGCAAAAAAACTGGACAAAGAATACCCCGGTATTCAAACGCTTTTTGATAATACAATGATTGTTTCAGAAAAGATATACTCTCGTTCACAAAACGACAAAGATTTCATGACCGTAAGATTAGGGTCATCGGATGATGTGGATACTTTATTTGAAATTGAAGGTGATAAGGGCGAGGTGGTTTTTGCGCCGACCAAATATAAATGGAATTCAACTGATAGCGGCATCGATGTTGTTTTATTTCCTGAGAAAATAAAAAACAACAAGGACAAAGAGCAAAAAGCGGTGTACGACAAAACGGACGACTATCTCATTGACTTACCTCACGACATTGCGAGTAAATACAGGAAAATGAGGTGCGGAAATGTGCCGTTACTACTCCCCCTCAAAGATTGCGGCACACTCGGTATCGTTTCGAAAAAGCCTCATCTTGCCAACCGGTTGGTCAACGGAATTATTTACGAATTGTGCTATTATCATTCCCCGGAAGACTTGCAATTTATCATGTTTTACGACGAGGCTGAGGAAGACGATATATTATCGCCGGACAATGTTCATTTCCAAAAATATAAATACTCCTCTCATTTCAGAGAGTTGTTTAATAAGAAATCGCAGTTTGTTTTTGACGAGCGGAATGCAAAATTGATGTTCGACAGCCTGCTGAGCATGATATATGAACGTAGCGAAGCTATCGAAAACGATAAAAGCAGCTCCGACTTTACCCAAATTGTGGTGGTGGTTTATGAGGAATACGGAATCAAGGAACACGCTATTGCAAGCTTCCTGCCTAAAGCGCCAAAAGAAGAGGAGCCGTATACAAACAACTTGGGTATCACCTTCATTTTCTGCAAAGAATACAGAGGGCATTTGCCATCATATTGCGGAAACATTATCGAGATTAAAAACAGAGACCAGCTCTATCTCACGCCACGCCATGACGATAATGAACAAAAAATGTTCATTAATCCGGTAGTCAGGCTGTCCGAAGACCCGATTGCAACCGGTTCTGAAAGTATAGAAACTATCCGAAACGGTGACTTTTATAACCGTTTGAAAACATTAAGTGCAATTTACTACACGCGTATTGCGCAAAATGCAAAAGTACCGTCATACACAACGATTTTTGAGCTGCTGGGGATAGATAAGGATAAATTCCAAGAATGGTTGCGCGACAACTGGACGAAAGCAGACCGGCCGGACATTGCCAAAACACTTTCTGTGGCGGTTGGCAAAAGCGAAAACAGTACGGTCAGCCTCGATTTGCATGAAAAGGAAGATGGTCCGCATATGCTGGTCGCCGGAACGACCGGCTCGGGTAAGTCGGAAACCATTATTTCTTATTTAATCGCGCTGTGTTTGCAATATACCCCCGAAGAAGTGAATATGCTGCTAATCGATATGAAGGGCGGCGGCTTTATTAAGCGCATCGGCAATTTGCCGCACGTTGTCGGTACCGTTACCGACGTTGACGGCGACGAAAATGGCACGGGTGCGGAGTATATGCTAAAACGTTTCCTAGATTCGCTCGCTTCCGAGGTCAAGCGCCGGAAAATCCTATTTAATCAACTCGGTGTGGACAGTATTGACGGGTACATAAAGAAACATAAAAAACTCCGTCTGATGAGCGAAGCGGAACGGGGCGCCGAGTTGGATAAACTCGGACTGCTTAAACTGCCGTCATCCTTATCTCACTTGATCTTTGTGGTTGATGAATTCACTGAACTTAAACGGGCTGCTTCAGAAGACGGCGATATGGATTTTATCGGTGAAATAACAACTATTGCTCGCGTTGGGCGTAGTCTGGGATTCCATATCATCCTTATCTCTCAGAACATAGAGGGTGCTATCACTGATGACATCAGAGTCAACTCAAAAGCCCGTTTGTGTCTTAAAGTAGCGACAAAGCAAGCGTCAAAAGAGATGCTTGGCAATGATAACGCGGCGGCACCGGATATGCCGGGCTTTGGTAGAGCGTACCTGCTGGTTGGAACAGGCTCGCGTTTTGAGTATTTCCAGTCGGCCTATTCCGGGGCAAAAAGCACACAAACTTTGGACATGCCCTTTGAGATTATCAAAGCGGAAAGAGACGGCAACTACACGTCCTTTTATGATTCAGCCAGGGATGGCGCGAAACAGGATGAGAGCGCACAAACACAGCTTGAGTTTATGGTGAATAACATTATCGAATATTACAATTCAGAGGTTGAGAGATTCGGCAAACCCCACATTATCTTCAATCAACCGCTTCCGAATAAAATTGTCTTTACCGGTGGTAATGTTTTGTATCATTCAGAGAAGACGAACGAATGGAAAGCCGTTCATTCGATGGTGAGGTGAGTGATGATGAAAGTAGAAAAGCTTCCAATCGGTATTTACGATGACCCGCGAAATCAAAAGCAGGCAATGTTTGAGCTTGATTTACAGAAATCAAACATTATTGTTTTCGGGTCTGCTATGAGCGGCAAGACCACCTTTGTCAAAAATCTTCTCATTAGGATGCACGAGTTGTATACGCCGAAAATCGAAAATACATATATCATTGATTTCAGCGGCGCATTGCTTCGATATAGAGACATGGGATTTATATGCGCGTGTTTTGACAACTCTAACGAGGAAAACATCCGACGGCTGTTTAATAAGATCGAAAGCGCCCTGTACAGCAACACGAAGATATTAGGTGGGGTTAATTTCCCCGAGTATGACAAAGATAATAAACCTGCCCACATAACCCTCATCATTGAAAATGTGGTCGGATTTCTAATGGACAAACGCTACGAGTCCTATCAGGAAACGCTGCTTAAACTTTGCCGCGAGGGACTCTCTAAAGGCATTTCGATTATTCTGACTGCTTCCGATACAGCAGGCGGAGTGAATCGTTTTATCAGCGGATTCGGACAGAAAATTGCTTTTGAAATGCCGACCGATAAACTTAGCGAGATTTTCAGCACAAAAGTAAATCCGCCCATGAATCTGCAAGGGCGCGGACTTGCGAATATTGAAAATCAAATATATGAATTTCAAGGATTTATGCCTTTCAAGGATGAAGAAGCCGAATTAGAGAGTTTCAAAGACAAAATAAATGTGAGCTTTTCAGATGTCTCAATACCTAAACTTATTTCTTTTGACGGCGAACTGACCGCTCAAAATTTTGCCGATTATGCAACCGGAAACCAGAGTCTTGCTACCATTAACGCCGATAGCGACTATATCTGCCCGGTAACAGTTGGGCTTGATTATTACGATATGAAGCCAATCACTATTGACTTGGCAAAGACCCCATCGATCGGCATTTACGGCAAACGGCTAAGCGGTAAAACAAATCTGTTATGGCTTCTTGTTGAGAGCGCAATTAAACTAGGTAATGATAAGGGCTTGAGATTTGTGCTTTTCGAGGATGGTAGAAGACAGCTTGACGCAATCACGAACTATCTCAAAGCAAAAAACATCGACACCAAGGTCATAACCGGAGCGAAAGAGCTTAAAGATTATCTGTATGACGAGAAATATTACACACCTGAGTTTACTGTAGACAACTACGGTATGCCCTATTTACCTTTACAAAGTGATCTATTGATCGATGAGACTATTCCGGAATACAGTGATTCGCCGACCGCTGAGGCTACTCCGGAATACAGTGATTCGCTGACCGCTGAGGCTGCTCCGGAATACAGTGATTCGCTGACCGATGAGGCTGCTCCGGCAGACAATGATTCACCGGCCGATGAGACCATTCCGGTAAAAGAGGCGAAAGAGAGTAACGCCAAAGGTCATCCATTCACCGTATTTATTATTCAAAACAAATCGACCTTCACCAATAAAGCCGGCGACCTTATGCGGCAATGTTTTCCCGAGATGATTTCTGAATCAGAAGGTAAATGGCTGTTTATCTATTCCGACGTAAAAAACATTACCGAAATGGATATGCGAAACCCGTTCAATGATGCCCTATCAATTGCCTTCTTGCTTGACAATATCGGGGAATTTGTCGGAGATAGAGGGTCGAAAACAATATTTGGTCAAATGGATGCGAAAGAGCTGAAGGAGACATACGCCAGAATCGAAAAAGGCGACGGTTATTTTTACGATATAGAAAGTGATGAGTTGCTTAAACTAAAATTCATTTATTCGGATGAATTTCAGAAAATAGAAAGCGAGGAGGTAGTGTAATAATGAGTGCTATAAGAGCTATTGATACGGCGAGTTTTGATGCCGTAACCGACATCAGGGCTGATTTGGTTGCCGAGTACGCCAGAATCGACTCAGAGTATGATAGAATCGTCAGTACGCTTCTTGAGAATTGGCGCGGAAATGGTGCGGATGCATTTAGAGCGGATGCCGAAAGGGTCAAAACCAACATTGGCGGCATTCATGATGTTTTGCGGACCATGTGTCATACCTTAACCGACTGTCGCGAAATTATCGGCATCGCAGACAGTCAAATCGGCGATGCCAACGCCAACCCATTTTCCGGGGAGTGATTGATTATGGCTATTTCAAAAGAAAAATTACCGCAAAGCAATAATCCGGCTGATGTAATGCCGAGGAAATCCGGCTCTTCACGCCCCAGCGGTGTTGCCGGGATTCCCATGTCATCACGTCCGTCAGGCGTAGACGGTAGGGGATATGTTGATAGCGGAACAATATCAGATGAGTTAGGATACGGGCGGATTGTCCGTATTGTCAAAGCGGTATCGAAATAGAGTACTCTCGGAAACTCAGCCACAAAGATGCGTGCAAGGGAGTTTCCGAGAGTGCTCAAATAACAGGTGGAGGACGTATGGGTTTATTGACATTCGGAATATCTGCGCAGTGCAAGAATAAGGAACATCCCAACCAAGACAGATTCGGCTCGATTACGGTGAAAAGTCCGACGGGCAAGAATGTCTTGGTTGCGGCTGTTAGCGATGGTGTTACGATGTGCTATAAAGGCGAGATCGCGGCTTATAATACGATACGCTTCATTCTCAACTGGGCGGCCGAATATTTCCCCCTAAATGAGTTTAACCCATCTGAGATTGCTGAGTCATTTGACGAGCTTATCATAAAAATAAATCAATATTTGAATCACTACTCACGGGCAAAAAATAAAAAAGCCCCCAAGGACGGATACAGTCAATACACAAGCTGTACTCTTTGTTGTGTCATTACCGACGGCGATAGGATTTTACACTTCGGCGTTGGCGACAGCCTTATTTATGAACTTAAGCCCTACTCTACGACAAACATTCTAAGCAGTAATAAGCACACCAACGCAAGCGGGCAATTGACTTCATATATCGGCGGCATTGCTGACGACAAACTCGATATCAGATACATAGAAGGCCGGTTTGATGATTTATCCGTGTACTGCCTTTGCACCGATGGAATGAGCAATAAGATGGTCTGGAACATTGACGCAGATGAAAATTTCCGCAAATTTAATCAGCGATTACAGTCAATCAATTCAAGAAATAACGGAATAGATGTACTTACCGGCATGGCAGAATATGTCATATCAAAAGGAGAGACTGACGATATTACCGCTTTGGTCATCAAGGGGGTAAAGGTATGACAAACATATTACGCGGCAATGCCATTGAGTATGAAATAGAAGAATTCGTTGCTTCCGGGCAGGAAAGCATCGTTTATAGAGCAAAGGTGAAATCCACCGGCCGTTGCGTCGCACTTAAGTTCAGACGCAAAGAGGGTTTAGGAAAATTTCGCAAAAAAGAACTCCCCATTTACCAACAACTTGACCATTTGAATATAATTAAAATTTTCGATTATATCGAAGATTTAGGTGGCTTGCGACTGGAAGGCGAAAAAGAAGGCGTAAAGTATATCATTGACAGGTCACAGTATTACTGTGTTGTCGAAGATTTTGTAACCGGCGCACCCCTTGAAGATAACAAATCATCCTCGCTGTATTACTATTGCCGACAGCACTCCCCCAAGAAAGAAGCGTCGTATGAAGATGTTATCAATTTTCAAGCGGATTACATAATCAAATGGATTTTTGAGTTTTGCGACATTATGACTCATATGACGCGGGAAAACAGAGTGTTACACCTTGATATAAAACCTGAAAATATCATGGTGACACGGACAGGCTCTATTGTTTTGATTGATATGGGCCTTTCGGGATTTATGGAGCCGCAAAGCAGCGTGATGAACTTACAATATGACTTTGACCATATTAACGCAGACCTTGCCAATGTTGAACGGCGGTATATGACCATCGAGGATGAAAAAGTCTTAGTCGATGTTTATGGCACCCGCGGCTTTGCCGCCCCCGAATGTTATCACAAAGATGGTGAAGGTTGGGAGCAAGATGAGAAACTGAAAAATCCGTTTGCCACCGGACGGGCCGGTGATAAAGATGGTTTGGTCGATATTAGGAGCGATATATTCTCCTTCGGATGCGTTTTATGGGACGTTATCCATCTTGGCGGATATGGCGGAGACGGCAAGCACAGAGATTACGCCACAATCAAAAAAGAAGAGACAAAAGACGGATATTTCAAACGAGATTTACACTATGCCTCGCCTTACTACTTGCAGGAGCTGGAAGATATTATTTTGAAGTGTACCCATGAAGACCCGGACAAGCGTTATCAAGATTATGACGAGCTTAGAAAAGCTGCCGAGCGAGTAAAACGAAACCTACCCAAGTCTGAGGAGAACATAAAGAAAGCACGGACGCTGCGCCGAATCGGACTGGTATCGCTCTTAGTGGCAGCATTGTTCTTTGTACTGTGGCGACAAGGTTTGGGGTTGGGTTATGAAATAGCCCGTCAAAACTTCCAAGAAGAGGCTTCCGAATACCACGACGAACACACGCGCCGAATCAGTTTCCGTGACATTTCGCTATCACTGTTGGACGAAGCGGCAAGCGCCGGTAATCCCATAGACCCAATCCTAAGGGATATATTAGGTGTCGTGGCAGAAAGCGGCAGGGTAAGTTCGGCCGAATTTTCGGAAATATTACACCGAGTCCTTGCCGGCAGAGATGCTAACGATTATTTTGTCGTTTACTTTATAAACACCGCCATGCAAAAACCGCTGCCCGGTAACGATATCAACACGCTTTCGATATTTATCGCAAACAATTTCGCCGATACCGATAGTATCGGACGCCATCTAGCGAGTGCTATCGCCAATAGACGCGGTGCAGGCGCAATAGCATCCTTTGAAACTTTGATAAATTATCAGGATTTATCCGAATACAATATTTCGCTGAACCACCTTGCGAGAAATCTGCTGACCGAAGAGGCGATTAGAAACAATCCCGAACACAGAGAAGCGGTTGAAGATATTGTTAGGCAAACGGAGGTGGCGCCATGAAAACTCAGGGACTAAAATACTACTTGAAAACATTTTTGTTTGAGATTATTGCGTTTATCGTTTTCGCCTTAATTCTCATACAGTTATTGAATACAGATTTTACAGGCAGACTTATCACGGGTTTCACATATTTAAGACCGGAGTATACCTTTAACCTTTTCGTGATTTTTTCTATCCTTACGCTTATGCTGGGGCTATTGCTGTTCATGCAGGTAAGGAAGAAAAAATTAAAATCCGTGAACAGGTTATCCCCGTTTACGAAAACGGTGGTGCGCTCACATAAAGTGCGTGAGATGTCGCAGACACAAATAGCGTATACGGCACAAATTGGAATCATCGACAAAGAAGTTAGTGTGAAAGTTCCTTTCACACCCAAGTTTGAGCTTGCGCCCAAACTTATATGCAACTTTGCAAGCAAAGTTTTGCATCCTGAAGATGCAAACAGCGCAAGAATGGGGATTACTATGCCAAAGGATATTGAGGACACAAACCCAAATGTCGTAGAGCTTTACTTCACCTACGAAGAGAGATTGAAGATATGATATTCAGTTACCAAATTTTTTTAGAATCGAGAGGTAAGAGAAATGGTTAAGAAAACCAACCGAATCCCCAAACGCTTCGTCGCGTTTATGATTGCAGCGATAATGCTGGTCAGTACAATTCCCTTTGCTTTCACGACGCCGGCGAACGCGGCGTCAGAAGTACCCATAAATTTTGTTTTGCAGACTAATGCAGGCATTCCGCCGGAGGCCACCTTAGTGTTGATTCCGACAGGTGGCTCGGCACTGCCCCTGCCCCCGCCTCCGCCCCCGGTAGCTATTAGCGGTGGGAGTGCTACGGTTATCGTTGACAATGAGTATGATGTTGAATATAGGGCAGATGTTATGGTAGACGGGTTTGTTGCTGCTACCGGAACTGCGTTTGTCCCTGAAAATCATACGGGTGATATACAAGTTGAGATTAATTACGTCGCAGCACCGCGGGTAAGCGTTTCGCCGGAGACCACCGGTGTGCTACGCGTTGGTCAAACCGTAACATTCATCGCTACAGCAGTCGGGCTGTTTGCGCAAAATGAAACGGCATTTACCTTCGAATGGTACAGAAATGGTATGCCGATAGGTGAAAATAGCCCTACGTTCACCACGCCGGCTCTGTCGTTGGTTGATGCCGGTGTTGAGTTTTCTGTTGAGGTAACCGGCTATAGTGCTACGCCCGGGAGGGAAACGAGAACAGTCAATGTTAGCAAATATGAGCCAACCTTATCGCTCTTAGTTACCCCGGCGGGGTCATTAACATTGCCGGGAAATGTCGTAATTACAGCAACGCTAAATGACGCGAACACGGTAGCTGGTAAGGATATTGTTTTCACTGTGATAGATGAGTTAAACGGAAGAGAAGTTGTTCGCAGCACAAGACAAACGAACGCCTCCGGCGTTGCCACTTTTGTGTTCGAAACCGCGAGGGCAAACAGAACATACACGTTCAGGGCCGAGTTTGCCGGCGATGACTATAATGTAGGTATCTTCGCTGAAATCGAAGACTACAGCGTGCGACGAGGCGGACAAAATGCCCTACACATAACCGGAATTGCCTCATCGATTATATACGGCGATACAAATCGAGGCGTTTACAACTCGTTTGACTTAGGGCACACCGGGGGATCCGGTACAGGCGAGGTTACTTTTACGCTCGAATCCGAAGATAATATCGCAAGCATTAGCGATGCCGGTCGGCTCACCATAACCGGAGTCGGCAGTTTCACCGTTGTTGCAACAAGAGCCGCTGATGATAATTTTAACCAGATAAGTTCTGCGCCTTTCGTTGTTGATGTCAACCCTAGAGCGTTGACGATTTATATTGTAGTTGAGGACAAGCCTTTTGACGGCTTGCCCTATGCCGACATTTATACGGCTACGCTTGACGGTATTGTGCCGGGAGATGAAGATTACGTAGCATTAAACCGGACAAACGTGGTGGCGTTTTTTGAAAGCATCGGAAGAGGCTTAGACATCCCGATAAGATTCGAAGGTTTGTTTGAAATTTACGGTAATAAAAGCGGGAACTATACACTTACGCAACCTACCGGCGTTACCGCCAATATCGAGCTTGGATTTCTCCCCGAAAGGGATGAACATTATACTATTACACAACTTAACGCCGGATGGACAAACGATGATTTTGTTATTACGGCTCGGCCGGGTTATCTGATTAGTTTAGAGGAAACGGCGGAAGGTATTTGGCAAAATAATTCGGCATATCCAAACAACGGAGCGTGGGAAGAGCGCATTGTATTCCCTCTTGAAACATCCGATGGTAGTGTAACTTTTTTTGTTCGGAATATTGAAACATATGAAATTTCCCAATATGTAACGCAATCGTTCAGTATTGATAGGGTAGTACCGAGTGTTGAGCAATTTATATTCACTCGGACTGACAGTACGCCCTTCCAGCGTTTTGTGAATATTTTGACCTTTGGTTTGTTCTTTAATGATGAAATCAGCGTAACCGTTACCGCTGCTGAGGCTAGATCCGGAATTATATCAATTCAGATGTATGGGCACCCACATGGCGGAACACCTCACCAATTAGACATTGTTTCAAAGGATCTGACAAATCGCACGGCGACATTTACGATTCCGAGTCGCTTCCGCGGAATAGTCAGTGCTGTTGTAACAAGCACTGCGGGCAACCGGTCTATGCAGTTAATGGCGACGACAGCCAATTCAAATTTGGAGTATGCCCTTATCCAAATTGAGAATATTGCACCTACAATAAACATTGACGTTGCTCCTGCTGTGCATACTGCTAACGGCAATGATTGGTATTCGGGCAACATTCCGATGACCATCACGGCCGGTGATGCGGATTCAGGCATTCGCTCTGTAGAAATCAGGATTAACGACGCTTTAATCTCACGGGATATTAACGGAAGGGCTATTGATGCCAATTTCTTTGAAAATCAGACCCATGAAGAAGTTTTTGTCATCAATACATCGCAAGGTACACGCGCTACGGATGGTTCGTTTAGGATAGATGTGGTCGTTGTCGACAACGCCGGGAACTCTCACTCAGATACAAGAACAGTTTTCGTTGATGATACTGCGCCGGTGGTCACAGAATTTACGTTTGCACCGGAAGGGCTTCAGGACGCGAGCGGCACCCTCCTAGTTGTTGAGATGACGGATTACGGATTTTACTTCCGACAAAACACTCTTGTTACTATAACTGTCGATGATTCATCCCCTTCCGCCGGAATACGGTCAATTACCCATTATTCAGTTTGTGTGGACGGCGGTAGAAGTGCTGAACGAACAGTAAATGTGACGAACAATCAAATATCGTTCACAATTCCGGCGGATTTCAAGGGGCAAATTTATGCCAGAGCTACCGACAACGTGAACCACACGACGGCCGACTTTGTAACTCCGAGCAGTGTTATTATAGCAAGCCCCGGAAGGCACGCCGCAGAAAGCAATATCATTTTTGAAAGGCCGGCAACTGCGTTTATCGACAATGCCGGATTAGACCTCTATGCGAACAATGTAAATGTAGGGGTGCGTGTGATGGATAATTTCGCGGGATTGCGCCATGTGGAATGGGCTGTTACTTCGCCCCATGATACTGCAAGCAACCAAGGCGGCACTATCAGCATTGCTAACGATGGGACACTTTCCGGTAGCACAGGTGGATGGAGCGCCCTGAGAACAGATAGGAATCTTGTTACAGAAATGAGAGGGACGCTTACCGTTAGCAACAACAGTAATGCGATAAGTGTATGGGTGCGAATAACAGACCGGGCAGGAAATATATCGGAGGAAACGATACGATTCAGCATTGATAGAACAAACCCGACCATCGCTGTAACATATGACAACAACTCGCCGGACACCACTCACACCAATTATTTCAACGCCAATCGTGTTGCCACGATTGTTATCACTGAGCGTAATTTCCGTGCGGGAGATGTAAATGTTGCAATTACTAATTCGGAAGGAGTAATGCCCACTGTTTCGGCGTGGTCAACAGTAGTCAACGCGGCCAATCCGGACCTCTCAACCCATACTGCCACGGTAACATTTTCGGCGGACGGTGTTTACACTTGGAGTGTCAGTTATAGCGATAACGCCAATAATGCAGCTATACCGTTCGACCCGGACAGCTTTACCATCGACCAAACAGACCCGGTTATTGGTGTATCCTTCGACAACGTTTCCGCAGAAAATGATAATTACTTTGACGCGGGCAGGATTGCAACAATAAGCATTACCGAGCGAAACTTTGATCCCGACCGGGTGACAATCACAGGAACAGCGACAGATGACGGTGTCCCGATTGCATTCCCGGCGTTGGGTGACTGGTCAAGTGCTGATGATGTACAGACAGCGAGCATTAATTTTGACACAGATGGACTATATTCTTTTGAAGTCGAGGTCGTCGATATGGCAGGGAATAACGCCACAGTCTATTCAGTCAGTGAGTTTTACATCGACTTAACGCCCCCCGAGTTGGTTGAGGATGCAGACACCGCCCATGATGGGACAGTAAGCATATATTCTCTCCCCGCTGCCCAAGAGCCGGCGAGACCGTTTGTTTTCTATGATACAAATATCAGCCACATCATATATACCATCATTGCGTATGTTTACACGGAGGGAGAAGAGCATGACGGTATAACCATTTATGAAATGGGCAATATGGAAGTGTTCGCAAATCGACGTGCCAATGGGTATACAGTCACTTTGCCCGCAGAGTTCTTCAATACCAACGGTGTATACGAAATTAGAGCGACCGCGTATGATATGGCGGGTAACAGCAGTGAAGAAGCGGTGCACACCTATGTGGTTATGCGGGGAATAGATATGATGGCGTATGTTCCGAGCAACGTACTTGAAACATTCAATGGCATTCATATGCAGGCGGTTAATTTCCCTGATATTCCGATACGTGTGTTTAGGATTGAGGACACGGAGTTCGATATTAGTATCGGTGAAGTTCAGCTTATTGTCGGCGATTACGAAGAAGAAATAGTTGAGAGGGCAAACGGGGTTGTTGAACATATTATAACCATACCGAATACGTTTATCGCAAGAACATTCAATGAAGATGATCAAGTTTATGACCTGCCGATAAACGTAAGCAAAAACCCCATTCGTACCGTTGCGCGAATGGTTATCAACAACGTGCCGCCAAGCGGCGTATTTGACCCAACCCTTGAATTGCAAAGCGGCAGAGGATTCTACGGGGTTGACGAACAAGAAATTCGCGTTATAAATCTCTCCGATGGTATTGATGATAATACCACAACTGTCAGCGTCAACGGTGCGAATGTTCCGTTTGTGCTTGATGCCGACGGCAGAACAATTACCTTCACGCTCGAAAGAAGCCCTACATACGGACATCCGTGGGCGGGACACGGTATTAGGGTAACATTGATTGATACTGCTGGTAATGAGTTTACGTTGGAAGAGGTAACGAATGTTTATGTGGGTTCGTGGTTAGGAAGGTATTGGATATTCTTTGCTGCCGGCGGCGTTCTTCTCATTGGCGGAGCAGTATTTGTGTGGTTCTGGTTGAAGCGTAAGAAAAAGATGAATGATTGAGTCGTGAAGGCAAAGCTAAAAACCGTTCCGCTTAGGATGTGCACTTCGGCGAATGTGAAATAGTCGCATAAGCGACCGCCGAAGGCGCAAGAGTCTGACAAGTCAGACTCTGTTGTACTGCCATCGAACCGACGGAGAGTGCTTTTGTATATTCTATTAGTCTAATCAGCTTTCTTTTAATTGGATTACATAAATGCTACGATATAAAAACCGAGGAGGGGTGGAAATGTGCGTATAGAAATAAATGCGGGTGGACTTGGCAGGTTTTTGGATGGCGTATCGCTGTTCTCCAATTCAGCAAACAGCAATTCGGCAAGCAATAGACTGATCAGAACACTTAATGGTGTTGTCACCAGAACCGGCAATGTAACCGGAGGTGTCGGTGGGTTGGGCGATGCGCGTCAATCTATACAGCGGCGAATTACAACGGAGGAAAGCCGACAAGCTGCCATTCGGACAGTCTGGCAAAGAACGAATACATTTATAGACACAGCAAGAGATGTGGATAATCGTGTGGCGGGGATGGTTGCTGCGTCGATGGAGCAGTTCTATCAGACAAATCCGTGGCTAAGGCCACCTGTGCCGACGACGAGGTTGCAACGGTTTTTTGGCAATGTGCGAGAGACGGCATCTATTGTTTGGAATGGCGTTGTTAATTTTGTAAGAGAACACTGGAAGGTAATCGTTGCAGTAGTGGCTGTCATTGCTATTGTGGCGTTAATTGTGCTCACGGGGGGAGCGGCAATACCGTTTTTGTTGAAAGCAGCGGTAATAGCTGGCAAGGCTTTAGCTAAGGGAGTTGTGATAGTGGGTAAGGCGATGGTTAAAGGAGCGGTAGCAGCGGGTAAGGGTGTTGCTCAGTTTGCAATTAATGCGGCGATAGGTATTGGCAAAGGAATAATGTGGGTTGGAGGCAAAGCATTCGCAGGAGCCAAATTTGTTGGCGGAAAACTGTTGTCATTTGGGAAAGCTTTGAATAGTTCAAAAGTGATGGCATTTAGCCAAAAAGTAAAAAAGTCAACTATTGGAAAAATTTCCAATATAGTGAATATTGCAAATCTTCCTGTGTATTTTGGTAATAGATTTGAGTTGTGGAACGAAAAGACGATTTTTGATTTCGCAAAAAGGATAAACCCTGATTGTGTTGTCATAAACTTCGTTGTTGGGGGAACGAATTTATTTTTCGGAGTCACCTCTATTTTAACACTCCCCGCCGGAATATCGCAACTTAGCAGTAATATTGCAAGAGCAAATAGGCTTCACAGTCTAGCCACTGCCTTTAATTCAGTTCAATCTCAAGTGACTGCAGCCACTACGATGACTTTAAACTCAGGAGGAATAATATTCAAGCTATATAAAGACGGCGGTTCGTTGCTTTCGTATTTGGAAAGCCTAATGACTATACGTTTACCCAACAGACCACTTGTATCTTTGTCTGAGTAGATGCCGGTGAAAAACGCAGATTGGAGTGTATTTAAAATGAGGAAAAATAAGGAAAATTATGGTTCGTGGAAAATCCTGTGGATGGCAATTCTTATGCTTGTTTGTTCGGGGGGGTCTTTTTTCGCTACTTTTTATCCAGAAGAAGACTACTTGCTGAGTTTTATTTGGATGTTTATTTTATCCACATTTCTTTTAGTGGGTGCTATTTATCTTTTCTATATGTACTCAAAAATTCTTAAAATGATAAAAAAAGAAACTGAGAAGCAGAATATGATACCAAGCGAAAAAACGATGGAGGACTAACGGTATGATGAAAAATAATAAAAAGGTGTTCGACAAAGGGATCTTGATAACGATCCTAATGCTTATTGCGGCAATTGTATATTCATACCTCGCTTTTTTTGTCAGGGGTGTAGACTCTTTTGTTGATTTGATATTTGCGGTTATATTGTCTGGGTTACTTTGGTTTGGGGCTTTGTTCCTTTTATATTTGCATATTAAAACTTTCACCAATATGTGTGCACGGGTCGTGGCGGAATGGAGGATTCAATCTATCAAGCGCAGAAACTGCTTTTCTAAGCGACCAACATGGGCTCGCCCTTGAACTCTGTGAAAAGCCATAGCGGAAGACCAGACTACTGCCGATGCCTACACCGGCGCAGGCAAGGTGTACTTGACGCTTGGCGTTGTAAGTGAATTTTTTAGTTACAAGAAATTAAAGAAGTTAAGGATTTAAAGAAGTTGAGATTTCAATGAAAATCGTGTATACTATAATTGCGGTAGGAATAATCCGAAAAGTTTTACCAGTTTCGAAAAGGAGGAACAAACACCATGACTATCCCAATGATTGATAACGCAAAAGTTCTGCCGAAAGGCCAAATTACAATACCTAAAGATATCCGAGAACATCTGAAAATTAATGTCGGTGACCGTCTTACGCTCGTCTGTGAGAACGAACGTCTCGTTGTAATGAACTCGGCCATGTTTGCGTTGAAGGAGTTTCAAAAAGCAATGGAAGGGGAAGCTGAAAAAGCGGGGTTGCATTCCGATGACGACGTCGTTGGTCTCATTATGGAAATGCGGTACGGTGATAAAAAATGAGATGTTTTAATAACCGGCGATAAGCCTCTGTTAAATTCCGACATTACACCACCGCCGAAAATCATTAACCCTGCGGATTTCTTAAAAATGTGATAAAGAAAGCGGCTGTTCAAGACGAACGCCGCTTTCTTTATATCCCATCTCTTTTTTGATGAGGACGCAGGACAGCCAACATATTAAGGGTGTAGATATATCGTTTTGACACTAAAGATAGATAGGTTGACAGGTATGACATAGCGCAACAGATGGTGGGTGAAAAGCAATACATGGAAAGACCGTTTGGTAACAATTTGTTAAGATTTAGTTAATTTAACAATCTTAACAAATTGCTGCACTAGAGGGCCTTTGAGAGTGTCATATATTAAACGAGGAAGTGGGTTGCAACAGGTCGCTTTGTAAGCTCGATAAGACCTCGCTAACGACAGTGATATGTATCGCACGTAAGCACAATAAAAAACATGTGCAAAGTGCTCATAACAGGAAGGAGGGAATGGGAAGAGGATTTGAAAGATTACTTACAATGAGGAAAAATAATATTACAGGAGGTATTTATGAGACGTAAAACATTAAGAAGTATGCTGACATTTGTAATGACATTTGCTATGCTTGTGTCAACTTTATCGGTCAGTGCATTAGCTTATGAAGGTGATTCGGTTCAAGCGGCAAATGATTTAGCAGACGCGGTGGTATATGCTGATGCAGACGCTACAGCAGCAGCTACAGCAGCAGCTACCGGAGTATGGCGTCTGGCTGATCCGGCTAATATCCAGGTCGGCAGAAGCTACATTGTCGTATCGGAATATGGTGCGCTGGCAAACATCGGGATGACATTCCCGATACCGGAACAGGGTCGCACTGACTTAACGGGTATGGAGCTGGCTCCGGTTACGATAACAGACGGTGTTATCACATCCGCGATTACACCCGATATGATCTGGCAGTTCGGTCCCGGTAATAACACGGCCGCCGTATCAGGTGAGCTTGGTGCTGGAGTCGGATTCCATCTGTTCAACGATGCACCCGGGGTAAATGGCGGCAGATTTCCGCTTCGGAGAGACGGCAGCCTTAATAACCCCACCGCGCCAATCATGACGACGAGCATGGCCGTACCGAACAACCAAAGCTTGTTGCTTCATGTCCTTGATGCCGAAGAAAAAACAGTATCGTTGTATTACTGGGGCGGGCCTACCGCTTGGAACTTTGCTCTTACAGGCACAGAAGACGCCTTTACAGCAATCGGACGTTCAGGTAATATCGAACAGTTTTTAGCGCAGGACATTGCAAATGCGCCGCTTAAGCTGTTTGAAGAAGTAAAGGAAGGGGTCTGGCATTCGATAATCTCATCGGCAGGATTTAATGGCAGTATTAGCCCGGCCCCATTATCCGGTTACAATTGGGTACAAGAAGGCGAAGACTTGACTTTTACCTTTACTCCGGCAATGGGATTTGAGATAGATGCCGTCACCGTGAACGGTGAAGTTGTAGAGGTAACAGACAACTCCTACACCTTCGAAAATGTTACCGCAAGTGGAGCGAGAATCCATGCCACCTTCAGACCTTTGGCGGAGGCGGAAGCGATACC
>JGI20163J15578_10000153_pt1 | contig 27938 bp, 7 predicted proteins | sample TergutCu122P1_FD_15578 | JGI IMG/M metagenome (IMG submission 15578)
CCTGTTGCACTCATCGATAGTGCGGGTAGAACCATGACGATGGCTAATAAAAATGCCACCATAACTTTTAACTTCTTTGTTCTCACTCAATTACCTCCTTTTCGTGTCTTGAGTACTCTTCAAGAAACCCCCTTACACATACCTTTATGGCTGATTTCCGATTGTACTCTGCTCATGTCCCTACAATTCCGTAAATATTGTGTAACTGTTTCTATACAATATAGTAACAAATTGTCTCCCTTCAATCACTTCATATATTGCCACACTCTTGCCATTTATTGCTGTCTGCGTTAATTCACGCGAACTTACGTGCCGCACACAAGCGCTCATCAAGTCGTTGACGCATCCATTTGTATGGGTAAGAGAGATGCTCTTGCGAAACTCTGCGCCCGCGGCGCTCGCTTTAGCGAGATAATACCTTGCACGCCGAAGTGTGCATCCCTCGGAGAGTTTTTGCTCGATAGGGAATTTAGGAGAAATTCCCTATCGAGATTCGGGTGTCAAAAGGGTCGGGCAGTGGCTAGGGGCAAAAAAGAAAGTTAGAAATCGAGCTAAGCTTGACTTCTAACTTTCTTCATACTTCTCTTATGGTACAGTAGAAAATCTAATTTCTACTATTTTTTGTTACGATAGGATTTCATCTCCTACAGGATTATGGCTGTGGCTCTGCTCCCAGCACCACTGTCATGATGTGTGATAGGTTAACATGTCTTTGGAGTAGACTCAAGTCATTCATATTCACTTGACCATTTACTACGACATCGGCGGCCGCTAAACTTAATGCCACCGGCATAGTGTGCCCAAAGTTAATGTGTCTTTGGAGTAGATTTAAGTCGGTCATATTCACCGCGCCATTATCATCTACATCACCCCAGCGCACCCACACACCATACAGATTGATATTACCATCTGCAAAGCTGACGACGCCGGCATCAATTTGCGCCAATAGGGCTGCCAATACACATCCATCTCCTTCCGCCGGTACGGCCAGAGCAGGTCTGCGTAAACCGGCTCGCCTTCTGCCGGAAGCATCTAACGCTTCACCGTCGAACCATCCCCAGAAAGCATAACCATGAGCTTCTTCTGTACCATAGATATGACCGATGTTTGCGATGGCTTCTAATCCCGCCCAATAAGCCGTTGCTGTTTCCGGTACTACCGGAACAACAATTTGCGCTCTGCCATCTACGACGGTTGTGTAATCAGCAAAGGCATCCAAAATCGTTGGATTATCGGTGTATAGATTGAGGGTTACGGTTGCTCGGGATTGGGCAAACATCCAATCAAACAAGGCGGTGGAATCACCCGGGGTAAATCCATCGTATGGTTCTCTTGGTTCCCAACCCATGGTGTATTCTGCCATAACATTTACACCACCGTTGAAGGCCGGTATCCATACTTGATGTCCGTTGAAGATCCAGAAACCGTCATCGGTAACACCGTCAAGATGGGTATAAGGTAACCATATATCAGGACCATAAGGCCATGATTTGACATTGTTATCCCAGAATCTGGTGTAGCGAACATCGTTAAGTAGGCGAGCATTTCCGTCTACGGTTAACAATTCATCAATCGGCGGTCGACCGACCGGATTAACCCGACAAGCTCGGGCGGTTAATCTGCCGCCTGCTCTACCGAAGAAACGCTCAAGATTTGTCCAGATCGATGCATGTCCGGCATTGCTGTATTCCCCTTCGCTGTTTAACCACCATTGTGGAATATCTTGGATGATTGCAAGGTCAGAAAGCGGAATAGTGTTTGGATTATTAGCCGGGCAGATTGGCACGGCCGCTGCCACCAAATCAGGATGACGAATCATAAAGTTAATAGTTGCGGTACCACCCATCGAGTATCCACTGACGATTACTCGGTTGATGTCCACGTATCCGTCTGCGGCCATCTCTCTGATAACCGTCGCCAAGATTGCTTGGGCACCTACCGCCGTGGCATTGATTGGTACGAGGATATGAGCTTGGTATCTTTCTTGCCAATATGGTTCGGCCAGGATCGTACCGTTATTACTGTAACCTAATGGTTGACGCCAGTCACTACCTTGTCCGCCACCATGGAAGTGGATAAATAATGGACGATTCTTCAGCGGCTCGCCATTTTCATCGCGACTTAAGAAGGTGTTGTAGGTTAAGCTTCCGGTTATACCGGGAACCGTTCTGGCAAAGGTAGTTTCAAATTGGTCAATGATGGCATTTCTGGTGAAGCCAAATCCATCAGGATTTAGGTTGCTTTGAACAAAGTTGAAATCGCTAAGGGTTAATTCACTACCCAATAATGGGGCATCTTCATTAACCGTTACTCTGTATTGGAATCTCATTCGTCCGCCACCGTCACCGGTAACAAGACCACCGTATGGACCCCATACTCTAAACTCGACAACGATATAACGGCCACTCTCGGCAGGATGTCCCCAATCATTGACATTACTTGCGTAGATGTCACTGATGGTTCGGTAGGCATTCATAAAGAACCATGCTGTACCGGTTGGACGGTTGTGAAGGGCATGAACCCTAAAGGTGTCAAGGTCTAAATCAGCCGTCGCAATACTGTTTCCTTCGCCAAGGTCAATCACGATGGCGGTTAGTTTTTCTGACCATGCGTAAGTGAAAGAGATTAGATCAAAGGTTGCTTGCGCTGCTTCTTCCACATAGATAACCAATGGATGGATTAAACGTGTTCCGACCCAATCGCCGATAACTCTATCCAGCAATTCTTGTGGTCCGGTAACAACTTCGCCTTTACGGGCCCATGGGAAGATTTCGTAACGACCCGGTGGTAGCTGCCCTTGAACGGTTACTACGCCGTTCGCGCCGGCTACTACTTGCAATCCGGCGGGAAGGTCTTTAATCCGATAGTCGGCCGGATTGGTAGAGGTCCCACCCAGTTCAAGACCACCAAGAGTTCCTAGGGTGATGGATAGTTCAATCGGCGTATCCGCGGCCACGGTTATCTCTCTTCCGATACCGGTGAACATAGAAGTAAGTCCTACTGAATTGTGAACTTCCGGTAATTCAATAATATCATAGAATACCGGTTTTGCTCTAAAGACCGGATCAAATCTGGTCGGTGAGGCAAACAGTTGAGGCGAACTGGAACCACGCCAACTATTACTGTCAGAAACACCCCAGAAAGTTATCCGCTCCATCAAGTGCGCATTGTCCATCCACGTTTCGAACAATTGACGATACTGCATCCGTTGTCCGGCATATCTGGTTCCCGGATTGTTGCCAAAACCATGTCCGGGAGCGGTGGTTACGTCAAGTTCACTAATACTTAATCTAACGCCCGGCATCTCGGTATATCGCCCAAGCGCCGCTCGTACCGTTGCTATGTTTGTACCGGTGCCGTAGTGTCCTTGCATCCCTAAACCTTCGACTAACAAACGACCGCCGGTCGCTAAGTAATTCTCAACTACCGCAATATTGGTTGCCCGGTCGGCAATCATGTACGGACAGTTGTTGTTAGTAGTTCTGGCAGTAAATACGGCGGTACCAAAATCGGCACTGGCTTGTGGGTTATTGACTGTGTCTGTGGCCCAACGTGCATTTATTGCATTAATCATATCTCTGATATTAGCCGATTTGTTCGGTAAATCATCGTTATAATCGTTGTATATCAACTGAGCATCCGGTGCATGATAGCGAGCAAATAGGAATCCATCATAGATGAACTCAAGGAAGCCCCAAGGGGTGCCCGGAATATGGTTGGTGTTATAAGCTCTTGACCAAGGATGGGTTGGATTGGCCAAACCGGAGGCACGGATATTTTGCGTCCAAGAACCGGTTCCGCCACCACTGACAACTACCTCGTTTATTACATCCCAGGCCACTACTCTACCTGAGAAATGACCGGCCACATTTTTGATGAATTCCTCCATGTGGATTCTGGCTTGGGCATGGTCAACGGTAGATTGTTGTGGGTTTGTTCCCGGTATGTTTACCCCGTGTACCCAAGTGGCTGATTGTGAGTGCCACAACAAGGCATGCCCGGTCATCTCGATGCCATTAGCAATCGCCCAATCGGTAACCGCATCGGCATTAGCAAAGTTGTAACTGCCCCGGCCGCCACTCATGGCATCCGGTTTCATCGCATTTTCCATGGTGATGGCATTGTAGTGATGGATAAACATCTCTGCTAAGTCATCGCTGGGAAGTCGATCAAGAATATTTCCGATTTTAAAGTAATCGGCAAAGGTTTCTCTCAAGGAAGGAATATCCAATTGCCAAGCCGGGTCATCTTGATTCTCCGGTTGATAGAGCACTTCTACTCTGATATTATTCATCTGAACCGTACCGGTCCAAGTCTGGCTGGCTCTCATCAATTCAAAGGCATGGATACCATTGAAATCCGGTAACAGGTGAGGTCCGGCTACGTAGGTGGTCCATTCGGTGGAAACCGGCAGGGCATGTTGGTCTTGGAAAGCCGCCCAGTTATTTACCGCCCCAAGTAAGTTGGTGGCCGCTCTTAAACGAATCGTTTGATTGCCGGGGTTGCTACTGGCTCGCAATCTAACGTCCATGGTGACTCGCCACATCGCACCCAGTGGTGCATCAATGGCTGCCCCTTGCAGCGCGATTCCCCAGAAGTCGCCACCGCGTCCCTCGGGAACAATCGATTGAAGGACGTAATTTCCGGGCTGATAAGGATCCGGTACAATCCCGAAAAGTGCCGGGTCAAAGGTTGCGCTTCCGTCGGTAAACATGCTTATATCCTCATTCGGTGAGGAAAAGTCGGTTTCAAATAAGACGAAAGGTGATGTTCTGGTAATGGTAATGTTGGCGAGCAGAAAATCTCCCGCTGCATCTGCCGGGTTAGCACCGGTTGGCCCTCCGGCAAAGAAACGGTATGCTTCGATGGCATCGGTATGGGTAATTCCACGTGCCAGACGGAAATAGCCATTACGGAAACCTTGCTCATTGGATAGCATATTTTCTACCGGGCCACTCCTGGTGGTTGCGCCGGCTGCGTTAACGGTACCAAAGGACGCTCGGTGGTTCCCCCCAATGCGAAAACCTTCAAATTCCCAGATATAGGTTCCGCCCGGTGTCAATCCTAACTCTTCCGGACAAAAGATCAGGCCATCAGCCGCGGCCGGTCGGGTCAGGACAAGACCTGCGCCCACATTTCTGGCTTGNTCCGGCCANCCTTGGGCATCTTGAATGACAATGTCTTGACGAGCGGTTAATGTNGCTCCGCCGCCCGGTGAGGCCGGACCTAATGCGGCAACAGGTGCTCCATCGGCCAAGCCCGCCGCCGCTTCCGTAAGATCCCAAATAACTTCGGCCGGCTCTACTCCGCCTGCTTCTCTGGTGGTCGTTACGATGACGTCGGTGATGGTAAAGGTATTAGTGCATCCGTTGGTTTGGATACGGATGGGGGTCCCCGCCAAATTGGCCGGCAGTGCGTCATATGCTTGAATTTCTTCAAAATGACCTACTGTACTGGGACTCCAAATGATGTTATTGGTATAGTTAACGTTTGCAACTTGGAGGGTCGTGAACTGAGGCATATAACCTCTAAATGTAAATACATAATCCCGTCCTGCTTCCAAGTTAAGTGCCGCCGCGGAAAGTTCAATACTATGCCAGTCGGCGGTTCTGCCGGAGCGTTCAAGATATTTCCTGCCATATGCTGTTTCACGAACAGTTATGGCACCCGCGCCCGGTCTACTGATGCCGGCAACAGCCGCGGTGGTAATTGTGGTACCGGCTGCTATCGGAGCCAACACTTCTTGCAGGTCAAATACTACCTCTACTTCCCCTGCCTGTGCCGGAGCAACTTCGACATCTTCGGCAAATGCGGCAAAAGATATCAAAGTCGTTAGCATGGTTAGCGTCATAAACGCCGCTATCATGCTTTTTAGCTTTCTTACTCTCATGTGTAACCTCCTTATTTTGTAGTGAGCACTCTCATAAACGCCCTTTCACGCATATTTGTTACGTCATTTGTGCGAGTATTATAAGATTTCCTTCAAACTTACAAACGCCGTCGTATCCATATTTGTTACTTCGTTTATAAAGAGAACTCCTTCTTTTCTTGCAACCTTTTTATTATCGCAAGAGTTTCTACAATAGATAGTAACAAATTGTTAACAACTTTTCATATCAAATATTGCTACATGCTTAACATTTATTGCTATTTGCATATTTATCATTGTCTTTTGGGTCAAATGTCAAGAGTGTCCGGATTGCTGCCTTTATAATTATTCCGAAAGCTCGCAATTGTGGTTGAAAGTGATGTAAAACAATGTTTTTTTGATAAGATTTTTCTTCCGGCAAAGTATAACATGAAGGCATCTTTAAGAACTGTAAGAACCTATGAAACCGTTTAAAAACACCGTAACTGTTAACTTCGCTTTTCTCGGCGACAAAATAACCAAAAAATCAGAAGGGAGGGTTTAACGGATACATTGATAATTGAACTGTTCTTGGATAACTTGAGACCAGAGTCAAAAGGTCATTATTTCATGCTTGCATAAAATTAATGACTTGGGAACTCTTAAAAACACCCGATGCGGAGCAATCCGTATCATCTGGCCGACAACTTCATTTGTCGGGCTAACCATAACTTATAGGAGGTTAACGATGAAGAGACTAAGGAAACATTTATCTTTACTTTTGGTTTGTACGCTTATTTTTAGTTTTATACCGTTTTTAACGGTGTATATGGAAGATAATGATTGTGATGAGTTCTCATATGAAGCAATATTGGAACTTCCGATAGCGATGTTTAATGTTTATGGCATGAACATGGATCGTGGAGTTCTGGCGGCTGAGGCAGCAAACGGTGTGTTTATTACATGGCGTTTTTTCCCGGAAGAAGCAACGGGTTATAACGAGACCGGGCTGGTGGGGAATAACTTTGCGATATATAAAAACGGACAAAGGGCTGCTTTCGTAGAAGACAGCACTAACTGGCTTGATGAAGATGGCTGTGTCAATGATATATACGTAATTGTCACGGTATGTCCGGAAGGAGTTTATATTAGCAGAACCGAAGAATTTCATCCTCATGCGAGAAATACAACCGATATTACTGTCGGAGCTGCTACCGCCGGAGTACTTACAATTCCGGTACAACGACCGGCCGCACACATTGGTCCGGCCAACTCAGGTAATGGCACAGCAACCAGACTATATCACATGGATCAAATCACCGTCGGGTTCTGCGAAGCAGGCGAGCCGATTTTCTACGTAAAATGGGAAACCGGTTCTCCTGACGTTATTAGTCAAGGTTTTACCGGACCGGTCATCTGGGATGCCTACCGTTTAGATGGCACCCTTCTTTGGAGACTTGATCTTGGGATAAATTTCCGTGCCGGTCAGCATTATGGAATCGCCATGGTTCATAATTTTGACGGTGGCGCAAACCCACAATTTATGGTCAAAACAGCTCCCGGCAGCCGGGTCATGGAAGTGGTCGACGGACAACTGACGGGGAACTATTCATGGATCGGCGAACAATTCCTCGGCGAGAATCCGGAAGTTCTAACCCGCGTAACCCGTTGGGACGGAACAAGAAACTGGCAAGTTACAGATGATTACCGCAATTATGACGGTAACACCACCGCCGCCTCAAGACTTCGGCCGCCGGCCGGACCATTTGAAAATAAGATGACGATTATGTCCTTTATGTCCGACTTCTTCTATCATTGGCAATCACATCCGGAAGTAACCGGTGCGTTACACGGTCCAAATCTTGAGCATAACGCATTTGCCGACAGGAAATGTACAAAAGAGGGCTGTGAGGGTCATGGATGGTGGATGTTCCCACCCCAAGTAATGATGGGTATATTCCCCCCCAACTATCCTGAAAGAGAGGCAAATGCAACGGCAAATGCCGGAAGACGCTGGGATGCATTTATCGCAAATGCAAATGTCCTTGAATGGACCGAAGAGCGTTGGCAACTGCTTAGAGAACTGCCTACCAATCCATGTGAATTCAAAGAAGTGGAGATAACTCGTGAAATCGCCGATGCGCTTGCTTTATTATGGCAAACCATCTCGCGTGAAGCAAATGCAGCCGGAGCGAGATTCGGTGGCAGTGGACATATCTCATGTGGTCCGGAATTTTACACCGTTCTCTGTGGCGTGCATGGAGTGGAGCTTGACACAATTGAATATGCCGTACCACGTGGCACATTCCGGGCGGATGGTTCATATGTACCCGACATCGGTCTTCTTTGGAACGATTTTGCCACCAACCAACCCGAGCCACACAATCGTGTGTATCGCCATATTGGCGGTATTGCATACCTTGAAGGCTCAAACCGAAATGCGAGTGTTATTGAGCAACGTGGTTCATTTTCCCGTACTACCTACACCCGTTACGACTGGGATGGCGAGAGATTAACCAGTCAAGTAATCATTGATTCGGGATTTGAAGTTCTCCCCAACCCATTTGCCAACGGAATTAACAATAGAGGCGGTATGGTCAGTTTCAGTAATACCCATGGCGGTCCCGGACGCAAGGAACTTGTCTTTAATCCGGCAGCTCCTCGTACCGAGCTAATACCGGCTCATCTTTACGGCCCTGAGCGTCTGAGATGGATGCAGTTAAATGGTTCGATGACGGTTCAAGGTAACCATCAATTAGCAATGTTTAATCTTGGCATCCCCGGATTTGAAGATAGAACATCCGTAGTTATTGGGGGTATGGCATTTGGTTACGAAGGATACTATCCAACCGGCCGTGGTGTCGTCCACTGGGTCGGTTACCAAGCCCGATTCGCCGGGGAAAATACGATGGAAAAAGATTTTAACCGCTTGGAAAAAACCGGTCACGGTGATGCTATGATGCTCGGTTACTTCCATCCAAGCCAAGAATTTCCGCAAATGTGGTCTTGCCTTGAAGGCGCATGGTGGGATAATGTTCTCTTCAACGCAAGAACCGGCGAAGTCATGTTTACAGACGGTCCGACCGTCAACAGGGGCACACCACAAAATCCGATCTGGTCTTGGAATCATGGTATCTGGGGGCGTGATAACGGTCGTACCGCAATAGGCTTTTATCGTACCTTCCCCGGTCAGGAAGGTTGGCAACTTCATACTAATCAAGCGGTACGCAGTTCCCCACGGGGAATAAATCAAGAAGGTGGTCTGCGTCATTGGGACGGCCACACCATCGCGGCCGTAAATTTATTACCCGGTAATGCATTTTTCATTCATTGGCGGCCGGATTTGACCACCCAACCACAAGGAAATGGTATTCAGATTCCAACCATCAATGCTGCCGGCACCGGCTTTGGGACAGGTAACCCCGGCGGGCTGGTAACCGTAAACAATCGCGTTTGTGGCGGAACAAAGAGTCGTCCGGCCTATGTCGGAAATATTTTTGGTGATTATCGTGAGCAACTTGTTCTCGGTGCGTCCAACCACTCTAGCATCCGCATATATTTCAATACTGAAATTTCCACCCACAAACTGGCAACACGCCTCTCCGACCTAACTTATCTTGAAAACCTACAACGGCAAAAATCCTGCTATGGCCAAGGTCTCCTGACCGGTTTCTACTATGGGCAAGATATGAGATTTGATGTGTATTTTAATACAATTACTCGCCATACATATCACGAGGTAAATTTCTTAAATTACGACGGCAGTGAGTTTGCGGCGACTAGCATCAGACATGCACGGGCGGCTAATGCTCCGGAAGATATTCCCGTAAGAGGAGTAAATGATGCCTGTACATTCATTGGTTGGTCACTTGATGGCGAAACCCTTTATAATTTTGAAAATCCGGTATTCAGAGCCATCACTCTAGTGCCGATTTTTGAAGAAACAATCATCGATGTTGTAACCGTTGCCACGATAGCAAAAGTCAGTGGTTCACCAACCGTAACCATAATAATTACCGAACATTTCTCGCACGGCACCCAAATACAGTTCATCGCCGAAGCAATTGTTCCAAATAACGGAACATCGGGACAACAAATAAACGTAGGGCCGTATGTAGTTACAGTTTCCGTACCTAACGACACGAATTCGGTAAACATAGTTACGGTGGAAAGTAGGCCGCTTGAAGAGTTGGTGCCTGATATTGTCAATGTCAGTGCTTCAATAGCAAACATTAGAGGCAATGTCACCGTAACAGTCACGGTAACATTAGTTAACGAAGAAGTGCTGACCGCTACCGCCACAGTTCCAAACAATGGAACCGGTGATGCCGGTCAAGTGATAAACGTTGCCGATCGATTTAACGTGACCGTATTCGTGCCCCACAACACAAATAGCGTTGTAGTGGTTGATGTGGAAGCTATTGGAAACTAACCTTTGGCATAGCGTCCGGTCAATAAATTAAGCAAGTTAATTCCACCGCTTACGCTTGGCTTTGAGACGAGGGATTTGCTTCGATGATTAAAGTCTGACTTGACTGTATAAACTCATTGCGCCCTGCCAGACAGGCTAACAAGAGGGACAAACTCGTTTTTTGAGTTTGTCCCTATCTTTTTAGGCTTTCATTTCCTGATAGCCCCTAGTCTATTTTTCTGATAATGCAAAGGCATGCCATACACATCAAAGAAACTTTTTTGATTACGGACTCGCCGAAACCACTTAAAGCTTCAACATCCTGTAAGTTGTTCTTGCGCCATTCGAAGCTAAAGTTACGGCTGCGGTGCTTCTCCCAGCACAACGGTTATCAAATGTCCGAAATTGGTGAATCTTTGAAGCAGATTCAAGTCAAACATATTGATAGCACCATCCACCACCACATCGGCAGCGGCACCGTTAAAGGCCACCGGTAGCAAGTGGGAAAAGTTAACGTGTCTTTGGAGTAGATTTAAGTCTGCCATATTGACAAGGCCGTTGTCATCCACATCACCCCAGCGTACCCACACCAGATACACATCAATGTTGTTGTCAATAAACACAGCGGTTCCTTTCTCAATGCTCAAGATAAGGTTCTCCAACACATAACACTCAAAATAGTCCGGTATCGTAAGAGCCGGTCGACGTAACCCGCCTCCGATTCTTCCGGATGCATCCAGCATCTCATCGGTGAACCAACCCCAGAAAGCGTAGCCGGGCTGTCCTACTGTGCCATAAATATTGCCGATACTTAAGGCATCATCTAAACCGTCCCAGGTGGTGTTAGCCGTACCCGATACTACCGGAACGACCACTACCGGTCTGCCATCCACTTCATCAGTGATATAATCGGCAAATGCATCCCATATCATTTGATCATCGGTGTATAGATGGAAGGTCAAGGTGTATTCCGGTCTTTCTATCTGACTGCGGCATTGGGCAAAGAGCCAGTCAAAGATGTAAAGATTCGCAAATGCTTCATGGTGTTCGCCAAATCTAAAGTAGACATCCATTTCACCAAGGTATTGTCCAAAGGCCGCCCCTTCGGTTTCATGGGTATTACCCTCTGACCAACCGAAGAATGGGAATCTCACAATCTCATGAGTATTCAAGAATGAGAGACTGATATCTCTAAACTGACCTGATGCGGCAAGTCCACCCTCTTGGAAAAGATTATACAAGATATAACCGGAGTTATGAATCGACTCCAAGCGATGCATGATAAACCAAAGAGCTACATTAAGAATTTCCGGATTATCATCCAGTTGTGCTTGGGTCGGGAACTCAATTGCCCCTGAACCAACCGGCACGGCCGCGGCTAAGAACTCCGGATTGTTATTAACAAATCCCATGGTGTATCCACCACCGGCCGAGAATCCGGACATGTAGATCCGGTTAGGATCAACCAAACCTCGCTCCACCATATCTTCTACATAGGCAATAAAGGCATCGCGATTGGCTTGATTGCCGGCATGTCCTTGGGTGGCAATAATATGGGCATCAAACCGACCGGGGTGCTCCATCTGTAACTTGGAAAGCACGGCTGCCCCACTTAAGGTCATTAGCGGGGCAAAACGATCGGCTTCACCGGCCGGGCCGGCGCGGCCACCACCGTGGTTGTAGACGAATAACGGAAGGGGGCCTGTCTCTTGGTAGGCTTCATGAATTGCCACTAAAATCCGCATGTCGCCGGGTCCTCCCGGATTTGTCCGATCCGGAACAAATCTATCAATTGCCGGCGTCACCACGTTTTCTTGCTCAAAACGCGGAATAACTGTTTGCGATGTCCCGCCGACTTGGTAGACTAGATTCCGGTCCACGTTGATGCGGTAGTTTAAGAGCGTTGAGTTAGCTCCGTCGTCGGCTCTGGCGGCGAGAATCGGTCCGCCCGGTCCCCAGAACTTAAGTTCCAAGATAATGTAACGTCCCGATGCGGGAGTTGCCGTTACCAGATCAGACGATCCCGGATAAGGCGCAATATAACCCAGCGGAACCGGTTCGGTATTTACATACGCTCTGGTAATCGCCCGTTCGCCCTCAAAGACCAAGGTAACACCGTTAAGTCTGGTATTTCTTGCCGAGACGATGAACATCTCTTTATCAATATCCGCAAGGTTCGCACTATTTCCTTCCCCTAAGTCGATAATTAACGCCGTAGTATAGACGAACGGTACAATTCCCGAAGCCGGGAAGATGTCGTTATACACCGTGAATGGTATTTCTACCGACGTTGCATCGGCTTTAAAGGTTACATGGATGGTTTGATGCTTGGTAACATTTTCAAAGGTAAACGTGTTGTCGGTTACCGTTACCGGTTCACCATTTACTAATACCGTATCAATTACAAAACCAAAGGCCGGAGTAAGGGCAAAGGTCTTGTCTGCACCTTCATCCACCCACACATGGCCGGATAAAGTGGTTGGACTAATGCTGCCATTTGCGCCGGCCGTCGCCAAAATCGAATGTTGCGGAAGCGCTGTTACCCGCTCATAAAGTCGAAGCGGGGCATTTTCCATAAATGGCATCAACTGCGCGGCGTTGGAAGAAGCACCTCGGGCGGTGAAACCAAGGGGAGTTCCTTCCAAGGCGAAGTTCCAAGCATTATTACCGGTCCAGAAATATAAGGAGACGGTTCTTTCTGCTTCATCCAATACGTGTAGTAACAAACTTTGATTGTTTGGTACGGCCATACTGGTAGTCATAATCGGGGCGGTCGGGAAGCTTAAACTACCATCCCTTCTTAGCGGGAAGCGTCCGGCATTTGTTCCCGGAGCATCGTTTAAGAGATGGAAGCCGGGACCTTCGCCAAGGCCACCGGCGGCCGCGGCCACATTATTGCCCAGACCAAACTGCCAGATCATCTCCGGCGTTACTTCTGAGGTAATCCATTCACCTTCGGTGGTAACCGGGGTAATTGTCATCCCCAGCGGGTCAGCCCGACCTTCATCCGGTTTAGGGAAGACTGTTCCGACATTGGTTAAGGCACCATACTCGGATACGACGATATACTCTTGCCCAACCCTAATATTGTTCGGGTCAGCCAGTCTCCATTCATAAGGCATCCGCTGACTTAGACACTGGGCGAACAACCAATCAAATACCGGGGTAGAATCACCGGGGGTAAAGCCATCATATCTGGCATGAGGCTCCCAACCAATGGTGTATACTTCCATGACGTTTAAACCGTCATTAAATGCCGGTATCCAACTCTGATGTCCGTTAAAAATCCAGAATCCATCATCGGTTATTTCATTATGGGGCAGATAAGCAAGCCATATATCCGGTCCATAAGGGAATTTGGCAATGTTATTATCCCAGAATCTGGTGTACCTAGAATTGGTCAGTTGAAGCCCCAACCCATCCTCGGTTATCGGTTCATTAAGACCCGGTCTTGTCACCGGATTGACCCGACACTGGCGGGCAGTTAAGGTTCCCCCGGCTCTTCCAAAGAAAAGCTCCAAGTTCACCCAACATCTAATCAATCCGTTATTGCTATATTCCCCTTCGCTGTTAAACCACCACATCGGAATATCTTTGATGATATCAATCACTGCTTGGTTGATAACACCACCCGGTTGAAGTGGGTCGTTAGCGATGGGAATAGCCGCGGCAAATAAATCCGCATGACGAATTAAGTAATTGATTGTGGCGGTACTACCGGCGGAATATCCGCTGATATAAACCCGATTGGCATCGACTAAACCATCAGCAATCATTTCTTTCACTACCGCCGGCAGAATACCAAAGGAGCTATCGGTGCCAAAATTGGCCGGTACCAAGATATGGGTTTGGAATCTTTCTTGCCAACGAGGCTCGGCAAAAATGGTTCCGTGGTTACTATATCCTAATGGTTGCCGCCAATGATTCCCCTGTCCGCCACCATGTAAATGGATAAAGAGCGGGCGGTTATTAAGTGGTTCCCCGTTTTCATCTCGACTTAGGAATGTTGAGTAGGTAAGGGAGCCCGGCAAACCTTCAATGGTTCGGCCAATGGTTGGTATAAATTGGTCAATCAAGACATTTCTGGAGAATCCAAAGCCGGCTTCGTTGGTACCGCTTTGATTAAAGTTAAAATCTAAAAGTGTTAAGTCACTGTCATACAACGGCACTACTTGATTGGCGGTGACATTGTATCTAAAGTGGAACTGTGGCGTTGCCCCGCCATCACCTGTCGCCAGCCCACGATATGGTCCCCACACCATAAACTCAACAACAATATAGCGTCCACGCTCGGCGGGGTAGCCTTCTTCGTTGACATTGCTGGCGTAGATATTGCGGACCACTCTTTCCATCTCATTCATCGCCATCCACGCAGGGGTCATCCCGGTTACCCGAAGATGAGTAGCGATGACCGTAAAGGTATCTTCGTCTAACGCAGATGTTTCAATACTATTGCCTTCACCAAGGTCGATTACGATAGATGTTAATTTTTCTGACCAGGCAAAGGAAGTAGAGATAAGATCAAAAGATGCCTCTTCGGTGGGTTCCGGGAAGATAGTTATTCCTCCGCCCGGGCTTCCCGGACTTTGGGTAAGAGTGGAACCACCATGGTCAAACCTACCAACCACGTCAAAGAGAACGCCATCTTCTAAGACAGCCCCGTTGGCAAATTGAAGGGTTAGGGTAACCACATAAGGAACCTCAATCGGTGGTTCAAGAACGTTCCCCATGGCAACATACCCCAAAGGTGGGCCAACATGTAATGGCGGTCCACTCGGCGGCATATCAAAGCCGGTACTTGATACGACGGTCCAGCCGCCCACCGGGGCGACCAAGGTAAAGGCTGCTCCGGTAACCTCACCAACCACATTGTCCCCTCCCACTAAGGTAAAGGTTAGGGTCACTTGATTGTTCTCATCAAGAACCGTTACTTGGCCTGACGATTCCCAACGTAGGGGACCATCCGTTGCTTGCAAGGCCATACTAAAATGCAAAAACAACGCGATAGTCGCAACAACTGCTACGATAATTCCGAGGGTACGTAAGCCTCCTTTGTTAAATCTGTTTCTCATTCTTTTCCTCCATTTTCTATAGTTTATTTGGTTTTACTTACTTTTTCTTTCCCCCTTTCTTTCATAAGCACTCTCGAAAACTCTATACGTCTCGAGCTATCGCTCTTTCTTTGTGTATTCTTTTTCATTTTTCCTCCCATATTTTGCATGAAATCACATGCTGAATATCGGCAATCTATTTTCTGAAGCGGTGGTACATCTTAATCCCCACCGCTCAAAAAACTCTATTCTTTCATAGATTGATAGGGAATTTCAGAGAAATTTCCTATCATAAAAATCCTCATTCTTGCGCTGTTTGCATCTTCAAGATGCAAAACTTTGCTTGCAAAGTTGCATAAAAGTTTGGCGCACGCTTGCTTTGCAAGCGTTGCACAACACTATACTCCTACTGTGGTTCTTCACCTAAGATAACCTGGATAATATGCCCTAAATTGACCTGCCTTTGAAGCAAATGCAAGTCTGCCATGTTTACCACACCATCAACCACTACATCGGCAGCGGCGGCACTAAATTCGACGGTTATAATGTGTCCGAAATTGATGTGTCTTTGGAGTACATTTAAGTCTGTCATATTTACCGCGCCACTATCATCCACATCACCAAAGCGAACCCAAACACCATACAAATCTAGGTTACCATCAGCAAATAATTTTAAGAATTCTGCCGCGGTACCATTCTCGATAATATCTAAAATGTCCGCCAATAAGCAGGTATCTTCCTCCGGATTTGGTGCTGCCGGAGCCGGACGACGTAATCCTCCTCTGGTTCTTCCGGATTCGTCTAGCATCTCATCATCGAACCATCCCCAGAAAGCATAACCGTGTCTTTCTAAGGTACCGTAGATATGCCCCAGATTTAATACATCTCCTAAAACCGGTGCGATACCCTGCTCTACAGTCACAACAATCACGGATCGACCATCTACTTCATCAGTTGCATAATCACCAAAGGCCGCCAAAATTCTTGGATTTGTGGTATACAGATGGAAGGTTATGGTAGTTGCTCTTCTGCTTTGAGCATTCATCCAGTCAAAGATATACAGCTCGCGATATGGCTCTTGATCCGGCCCAAAGGCAAAGGATGCTGCGATGTCGCCAATCTTGTTGCCAAATACGGCGGCTTCCGATTCATGAGCGGTCCAACCGTACCCAAAGTATGGGAAGCCAAGGACAGCGTTAGAATTTAAGGTAGTTGCATTACCATTTGCCCAACCAACCCCGGGACCGGTTACGAAGAATTCTTCCCAACCTCTGGTGTTGGCCACATTGGTTTCACCGCGATGTCTAAAGCTCCAAAGAGATACACCGGTCATCGCCGGATTTGCTTCAAGCATTGCGGCATTTGGCGGAGCCGCACCGGCAATCGGAACTGCCGCGGCGATGTAATCCCCATGAGTACGGACAAAACCAAGGGTTCCCATACCGCCCATGGAAAATCCGGAGACAAAGATTTGATCCATATCCACCAGTCCGTCATCGGCCCAGCCTTGGATTAAGTTAAGCAGATTAGTCCGATTTTGGATGTGGGCCGCTGTATCTGCTCCGGTTCCGGCAAATAAGTTACCCTGAGGCACTATTACATGCATCGGATTTCTGGCTTGGTGATAAGGAGTTGCGGCCATCGTGCCACCATTGGCCGAACGTAGTGGTGCCCAAAGATCCGGCCCGCGTCCGCCACCATGGAGGTAGATAAACATCGGTAATGGTTCATCGGCTTCTTGGTTAAAGAAGACGGTGTACGGAATTTGCGCACCGGTATCGGGGATATAACGTCCTTCCACAAATTGGTCGAGAACCGGACTGACCACTGCACTTTGATTAAATCCAAGGGTGCTGATAATATCACCGCCTACCAAGGTCAGTGGTGCATTGGCCAAGATACTATAGTTAAGGATCATCGAGGCCGCACCGTTACGGGTCAAACCACCGTGGGCCAGGCCACCGGCGGGGCTAAAGAATTCCATCTCAACTACGATGAAGCGGCCACTTGCCGGTATGTCTGCGTCGGCATTGAAGCCCGGCATTGGGGTAATATAACCGATTACATCTTGCACGGTATTGGCATATACTCGGGTGATGTTCCGGGTTCCGGCGAAAGCAAGGACGCCGTTAAGCCCGGTATTTCTTGCCGAAACAGTAAACATCGATGGATTAAGGTCAGCGGTATTAACCATTCTGCCTTCACCCAAATCAATGATTACTGCGGTAGTAAACTCCCCATCGGCAAATACATCGTTGTACACGATAAATGGGAATTCGGTTACATTCTCCCCTCGTCTAAAGGTTGCGTGGATACTCCCGGCGGCGGTAACATTTTCAAAGGTATAGCTTGCCACTGCACCGACAATCTCTCCGTTTACCAAAACATCATCAATCACATAACCAAGAGCCGGCGTAATTGTAAAGGTCTGGTCAGCGCCGGTTGGCACCCATACGTTGGCATTGGCATTGGCCGGCGTAATAGCTCCACCGGCACCATATGTTACGACGATAGCTTGTCGGTTGGTCGGGCCGCCACGCAGGATAATTTCACCCCAACCATTGGAGTTGCTAAAGCCATTGTGAGCCGCGTCAAAGATACTGATTTCGGCGGTTCGAGTCGCCGTATCGTCATTGGCATCATTAAGCATAATGTCAAATAACATCATCTGTCCGGTCACCGGACCATTGTTATACTTTAAGGGAATCGCCAAGAAGACAATGTAGCCGTCCTCATCATTATTTATCACCTGACGCCGCCAATCTTCACGACCGATTAAAGCGGTGGTGGCGGTAATCCAACGAGAAGAATACTGACCGCTGCGAGCCAAGCGATATTGATTTTGCCAAACCGGATTCTGCCCGGTCATGGCTCTTCTTACACCGGTCTCGCCAAGGAATATCTCGGCACCGTCAACGGTATGGGCATCACCGTCGGTGAACGGGGTCGCATCATCCACCACAACCCGCACATAGAGATTCTCATCATCCCAAAGCAGCCTGGCTTCGCCGGTGGCGGTCGGCATACCTTCCGGATGAATGGCCGACCTACGGGTGTGCTCGCCAAGACTTAAGGTTAACGCCCGATTCCATGCGGCGCTATCTTCGATGCTTGGTACAACCGCCGTAAAAGGAACATTGTGGGTACCGGGATGACAGATATCACAGACATCACATTGACATTGGGAGAAGAACCAGTGTAGCAGGTCGGGATACTCATCCCATTGCGCTACATGAGCTGCCCATGCGGCTAACACTTCCGGGTCATTGGTACGTTGGAAGACATCTACCGGCAATGGGCCAAATCTGGCAGATTGAGCCACCGGCACCAAGTCCCAAGGGGTTCCATCCACATTCACATCCTTGAAGCGGTTGTAGAATACGGCGGCTTCCAATTCATGCGGTCCATGAATCACCGTTGATTGATTTTCCGGCCATACTAAGACCGGGTTAGTTTCAAAACGGGAGGCTCTGGCATTGTGCATCCGCTCGGTTGGTGTCAGAACCGCATTTCGCCAGTTGGTAACGCCGGTTTGATACATCGCAGCGTCATTTCGGTTGACCAACACCCAGTAGGCCAAATCGGCGTTGCGGTAGGCATTTGCGGCGGTCGGGTAACCTCCTACCGGGGCAAGAGGGGCGGCGGCGGCAAAGAAACCACCATTGTTATTGATTAAAGTATGGGTGTGTGAACCACCCATTGAGAAACCGGATACAAAGACGCGGTCAGGGTTGACGTAACCTTCGGTAATCAGATTTCGAATCGCATTGACAACATTTGCTTGATTGAATCCGCCACCGGTGCCACCATAAGCTACAGCAAAGACATGACTGTCAAACTTACCATCGGCATTTGCGAGCGGGTCATGCATTCTCGACATTAACGCCATCGCACCATTTGGCGATTTTAATGGGGCGGTAAAGTCATTTACCGCTTGGGTACCACCGCGCCCCATCCCATGGACGTAGACAAACATCGGCAGATTTTGAACCACATTGCCTGCCGCATCACGATGGAGATAAAGGGCTCCGTTCGCCGGCGCGGGAACTCTTTCGAATTTGTCAATCAGGGGATTAATCACATCGCTTTGAGTAAAGAACATCAGGTCGATGGCACCGCCACCTGCCAACAAAATAGCGCTACGCGGTGCCACTCGATAGAATTGATTGGTGGATTCGGACCCTGATAGGGTGGTTTGCCCGCCAATGGCGGTCCAGAATTCAAATTCGATGACAATATAACGACCTCGCTCCAATCCTTCTTGGAAATCCGGTGAATTGGTATTAAACCCAAGATATCCGCGAACGGTTGGGGTGTCGTTGGCATATACTCTGGTAATACGACGATAACCGGAAGAGGTTACCGCGGTACTGCCATAGGCTCTCCGATTTTCCCCATGCACCGTAAACATCTCCGGATTCAAGGCCGAACCAAGGGCTTCACGGCCTTCTCCCAAGTCAATAATCACAGCGGTAGTAAACTCACCACTGGCAAAGTTATCATTCCACACAATGAAGGGGATTTCCACCGCTGCCGGATCCGGTTTGAAAGTTGCGTGGATAGTCTGGCCACCGGTGGTAATATTTGTGAAAGTAAAGGTGTTGTTTGTTACCGTTACCGGTTCGCCATTTACCAATACTGTATCAACGACAAATCCAAAAGCCGGGATAAGGGTAAAAGTCTGGTCTGCTCCTTCATCTACCCACACATGGCCGGTCAAGGAAGTTGGGCTAATCTCACCGTATGCCCCGGCGGTTGCCACAATTGAATGCTGAGGAACCGCTCGCATCCGTTCGTATAGTCGAAGCGGTGCATTTTGCAAAAATGGCATTAATTGCGCCGCATTTGAAGAAGCACCGCGGGCGGTAAAACCAAGCGGGGTTCCTTCCAAGGCAAAGTTCCACGCATTATTACCGGACCAGAAGTATAAAGATACGGTTCTTTCCGCTTCACTTAAAACATGTAGTAATAGACTTTGATTGTTTGGCACCGTCGCACTGGTAGTCATAATTGGCGCGGTGGGGAAACTCATGCTACCATCTCTTCTTAAAGGGAAGCGACCGGCATGTTCCCCCGGTGCGTCATTGAACAGATGGAAACCAACACCGGCGCCAAGACCACCGGCGGCCGCGGCCGTATTATTCCCTTGACCAAACTGCCAAATCATCTCCGGTGTTACTTCCGAAGTAATCCATTCACCTGCGGTAGTAACCGGTGTTATCGTCATCCCGGTGGGATCCTCACGGCCTTCGGCCGGTAAATGAAAGACCATTCCGGCATTGGTTAAGGCACCATGCTCGGATACGACAATATACTCTCTGCCGATTTGAATATTGTTCGGGTTAACCAGTCTCCATAATTGTGTTAAGTCAGTTGATTCCGGGAAAATTGTTGTCCCGCCATCCGGGCTTCCCGTATTCTGTAAAATAGGCGGACCACCATGGTCAAATCGACCGACAACATCGAAGAAGACACCATCTTCTACGTTAACCCCGGGAGCAAATTGAAGGGTTAGGGTAACCACGTGAGGGATGGCAATCGGTGCAGTCAGAACATTCCCCATCGCAACATAACCTAAAGCTCCCCCGACATGCAGGGGCGGCCCGTCCGGAGGCATATCAAACCCGGAGCTGGATACAACGGTCCATCCGCCCACGGGAGCGACCAAAGTAAAGGCGGCTCCGGTAACATCACCAACCACACCGTCCCCTCCTACCAAGGTAAAAGTTAGAGTCACTCGATTGTTTCCATCAAGGGTAATTCCCGGACTTGATGATTCCCAACGCAAGGGACCCTCAGACGCTTGGGTCGCCAAACTAAAATGTAAGAACAACCCCATAGTCACAACAACTGCTACAATAAATCCTTTATTAAACCTATTTCTCATCTTTTCCTCCATTCTCTATATTGAGCACTCTCGGAAATTCCCTTGCACGCATCTTTGTGGCTGAGTTTCCGAGAGTACTCTATATTCTTTTCATAGGTTTGTTTTTAATTACTTGCTTTTCATCTCCTTCCTTCCTTCTTCTACTTGCAATCTTGTGTAGATTCGGATCTGTAAAGATTTGCCCCTAGCCACCGGGCGAGTCTTTTCAGATCCGAATCTCTCGGGATTGCAAAAGCTCTTATTATGATGTTAACAAATTGTGAAGAATCATTCATTTCTTTTTTTGCTACACTCTTACCATTTATTGCTATACAAGATTTAGGGGAATAAACTCATTACGCTCCTTTTGTGCATTAAAACAGCTAAGTGACTCATAAAGAATCGCTTAGCTGTTTGAAGGCACTAATTTACTGTTTAGTTATTTACAAATCCCGATAATCACGCCATTTGTGGGATTCTCCTTTTAAGGCAACTTGGTTTATGTATTTCATAAAGCATTGACGATGTGCTGCCTGACAGACTAGATTAGCTGTTGACAAATTCGGCGGCTTTCATAATTTTTGGCGATTTAATTGAACTCCCAAGAATTCCCTCGTCGCCGGTAACAAGAATATCAACATTAGCTTTTCGGGCGGCACGAACAAGAGGGCGGTCTTTTGCATGAGAGATAGTTTTTTCATCCGTGGCTGCTTCGTCATCGGGTGTAATGGAAACCAAATCATAATGTGCAATCGCAAGAAACCGTTCAAGCGCGGGGATTTTTGTGGGTAACTTTTTATTGAAATTACGGCGCAACTCATCAATGATTTGGTCGCATAAAACAAGACGATACGGCATTTCCGACGCTTTATCAAAAGCCTTATACGGTGTGCCGTCCGTTTTGTACATCGCGGAAAACAAGACATTAGAATCAAACATAACGCGGATTATTTTTTTCATAAGCCCTCAATCTCCGCGCGTGTTTCACGACAAAGAGCGTCAATGTCCTCTTCGCTATTGATACCCGCTTTTTCCCATTCACCTGCCAGTTCTTTTTGCAGTGTACGCATTGCGTAAACATTTGCGTTCATTACGATGGCACGGTCGCCTTCGCAAATGAATGTGACACGGTCGCCTTCGTTAATTTTTAGAAGGTTGCGAATTTCTTTAGGGATTGTGACTTGTCCTTTGGACATAACTTTTGCGTTATCAATCATTGGGATGGTCATAAAATTCACTCCTTTTGCAAGTGGGATTATTCCCACTTTTCCTACTTCTTATTATGCGCGACTTATGTTAAAATTGCAAGGCTTTTTGAACATTATTTATAACTGCTACTCACATATGTCGTATGTTAGGCTATACGCCGTCACAGCTAATGATTTTTTCAATTCCTAATTTCTTTTGTAAATCGTTTCAATTCCTTTCGTTTCTTGATTTATCCACCTTTAACGAGTCTTTCTTCAGCTTCTAGTTGCGTGATAACGGTTACGCGTTGATTCTTCCAGTCACTTTCTATCACAAACAGCTAAGAGATTCATAAAGAATCCCTTAGCTGTTTGACTGCATCCCGTCGCCATCTAGTCGTGTACAGCGAGTAGGGAGGCAAAGACCGCCTCCTACTCGCTCTCAATACAACCTTGTTACGTTCAGTGAACGACTAACCTGCGCGCTTGTGAAGTACCTCCTAAGGACTCTTGCCGTACGAAGGATTCTTGTGATCTACGGCAGTGGAACGGGTTCTTCTCCCAACACAACGGTGATAAGATGTCCGAAGTTGATGTGTCTTTGATGCAGATTCAAGTCAAACATATTTATCAAACCATCTACCTGAACATCGGCGGCCGCGCCGCTAAACAATACATCCATAACGTGACTGAAGTTGGTATATCTTTGAAGAAGCATCAAGTCCGCCATATTGACAAGGTTATTGTCATCCAAATCACCCCAGCGAACCCACACACCGTACAGATTGATGTTGCCATCAACAAATACGGCTGTTTCGTCCTCAATACCTGCTAAGAGGTCGACCAATGGACATACATCCACCCCGCCTAACGCTAAGGCCGGGCGACGTAAACCGGCTCTGACTCTTGCGGACGCGTCTAACGACTCACCGTCGAACCATCCCCAGAAAGCATAACCGGGTGCTGCCGCTGTGCCGTAAATGTTGCCTAGGTTTAATACATCGCCTAAATTCGGTGCGGTGCCCGGTACGACCGGAACAACGATTACCGCTCTGCCATCTACTTCTCCGGTTACATAATCATCAAATGTATCTAAAATCCTTTGATTATCGGTGTACAGATGGAAGGTTACAGTATTCCTCTGAATATGGCTACGGCATTGGTTGAATAACCAGTCAAAGATATACAAATCAGCATATTCATCGTGAGCGCCAAGGGCAAAATACAGATCCTTTGTACCCATCACTTGGGCAAAGGCCGCCCCTTCGGTCTCATGAGTATTACCTTCTGACCAACCAAAGAACGGGAAGACCGGAATGGTATGGGTATCAAAGATGGATACGTTGATTTCTCTAAATACGCCGGTGCTGCCAATACCGGTGTTAAAGTAGTTGTACCAAGCTGTTCCGCCGCCGTCTCTTCTATGCATTTGTCCCCAAATTGCGACATCAAGAATGCCCCGATTGTTATCAATCTGTGCTTGAGTTGGCATCGTACCGCCACCGATTGGAATAATCGCCGCTAAGAACTCGGGATTGTTGACCAGGAAGCCGAAGGTAGTTCCACTGCCGGCTGAGAAACCGGACATATAGATACGGTTTGGATCAACCTTTCCGGCTTCGACCAATCCTTCAACATAGGCGATGAGTGCATCACGAGTCTCTTGATTGTTGGTATGCCCTTGGGTGGCAATCAGGTGGGCATCAAATCTACCCGGATGCTCCATTTGTAACTTGGAGAGTACCGCTGCGCCACTTAAGGTCATGACCGGAGCGAAACGATCGGCTTCACCGGCCGGGCCACCGCGGCCACCACCGTGGTTGTAGATGAATAGTGGCAGTGGTCCTTCTTCTTGGTATGCCTCATGAATCGCAATCAAGATGCGCATGTCACCGGGTCCTCCCGGATTGGTGCGATCAGGAACGAATCTGTCAAGAGCCGGTGCGACAACTCTATCTTGCTCAAAACGGGCAAGGACAGTTTGCGACACACCACCAACTTGGTAAGTCAGATTCCGATCCATATTGATGCGGTAGTTCAAAATTGTTGAATTCGGTCCGTCATCTGCCCGGGCCGCCAAAATCGGTCCGGTTGGTCCCCAGAATTCTAATTCAAGGATGATGAAACGTCCGGATGCCGGGGTTGCCGTTACTAGGTCAGGAGAACCGGGATAAGGAGCGATATAGCCCAAGAGTACCGGTTCGGTATTTACATATGCTCTGGTAATCGTGCGTTCACCTTCAAAGACCATCGTCGTACCGTCAAGTCTGGTATTTCTTGCCGCCACGGTAAACATGTCTTTGTCAATATCGGCAAGGTTTGCACTATTGCCTTCACCTAAGTCGATAATTACCGCGGTGGTGTATACGAACGGTACAATACCGGAGGCCGGGAAGATATCGTTATGCACAATAAACGGTATCTCAACTGCTGCCGCGTCCGCTGCGAAGGTTACATGGATGGTGTGGTTGGCGGTAACATTGGCAAATGTAAATGTGTTGTCGGTTACACTTACCGGTTCACCATCTACCAATACCGTATCAACCACAAATCCAAAGGCCGGGGTAAAGGTAAAGGTCTGATTCGCTCCGGTATCTACCCACACATGTCCGGCTAAAGAGGTTGGATAAATACTACCGTTTGCACCGGCAGTTGCGATAATCGAATGTTGTCCGACTCTCACCCGCTCGTACAAGCGAAGCGGTGCATTTTGCAAGAATGGCATTAACTGCGCCGCATTTGAGGAAGCACCGCGGGCGGTGAAACCAAGCTCAGTTCCTTCCAAAGCAAAGTTCCAAGCACCACTACCACCCCAGAAGTATAGGGATACGGTACTTTCATCTTCATCCAGGACATGTAGCAACAAACTTTGATTGTTTGGTACGGCCATACTGGTGGTCATCAGCGGTGCGGTCGGGAAGTTCAAGCTGCCATCTCTTCTAAGTGGGAAGCGTCCGGCATTTACTCCGGGAGCATCATTTAATAGATGGAATCCGGCGCCTTCACCAAGACCATCGGCGGCGGCGGCAACGTTATTACCCGGGCCAAACTGCCAAATCATATTCGGCGTTACTTCCGAAGTAATCCATTCACCCTCGGTCGTAACCGGTGTAATTGTCATTCCGAGTGGATCCGCACGGCCTTCATCGGGTTTGGAGAAGACCATTCCTTCGTTAGTTAAGGCACCATACTCGGATACGACGATATACTCTCTGCCTTCCTGAATAGTATTGGGGTCTGCCAATCTCCATTCATAGGTTACAATATCGCTGCGGCATTGGTTAAATAACCAGTCAAAGACGTACAAATCAGCGTATTCTTCGTGAGCGCCAAGGGCAAAATACAGATCCTTTGTACCCATCACTTGGGCAAAGGCTGCTCCTTCGGTCTCATGGGTATTACCTTCTGACCAACCAAAGAATGGGAAGACCGGAATGGTATGGGTGTCAAAGATAGACACGTTGATTTCTCTAAATACGCCGGTGCTGCCAATACCGGTGTTAAAGTAGTTGTACCAAGCTGTTCCGCCGCCGTCTCTTCTGTGCATTTGTCCCCAAATCGCGACATCAAGAATGCCCGGATTGTTATTAATCTGTGCTTGGGTTGGCATCGTGCCGCCACCGATTGGAATAATCGCGGCCAGGAACTCCGGATTGTTTACGAGGAAGCCGAAGGTAGTTCCACTGCCGGCTGAGAAACCGGACATATAGATACGGTTAGGATCAACCTTTCCGGCTTCGACCAATCCATCAACATAAGCCATTAAGGCATCACGATTGGCTTGATTGTTAGTATGCCCTTGGGTGGCAATAAGATGGGCATCAAATCTACCCGGATGCTCCATTTGTAACTTGGAGAGTACCGCTGCGCCACTTAAGGTCATGACCGGGGCGAAACGATCGGCTTCGCCGGCCGGGCCGCCGCGACCACCACCGTGGTTGTAGATGAACAGTGGCAATGGGCCTTCCTCTTGGTATGCCTCATGAATCGCTATCAAGATGCGCATGTCGCCGGGTCCGTCCGGATTGGTGCGATCAGGAACGAATCGGTCAAGGGCCGGTGCGACCACGCTGTCTTGCTCAAAACGGGCAAGGACAGTTTGTGATGTGCCACCAACTTGGTAGGTCAGATTCCGATCCATATTGATGCGGTAGTTCAAAATTGTTGAATTCGGTCCATCATCTGCCCTGGCGGCCAGAATCGGTCCGGTCGGTCCCCAGAAGTCCAGTTCTAAGATAATGTAGCGTCCGGACGCAGGAGTTGCCGTTACCAGGTCAGGGGAACCGGGAGCAGGTGCAATATAACCAAGTGGTACCGGTTCGGTGTTGACATATGCTCTGGTAATCGTGCGTTCCCCTTCAAAGACCAATGTAGTACCGTTAAGTCTGGTATTTCTTGCCGCCACGGTAAACATGTCTTTGTCAATATCGGCAAGGTTTGCGCTATTGCCCGGACCTAAGTCGATAATTACCGCGGTGGTATATACGAACGGTACAATACCCGAGGCCGGGAAGATGTCGTTAAACACAATAAACGGTATCTCAACCGCTGCCGGATCTGATTTAAAGGTTACATGGATTGTTTGTTCACTTTCGGTAACGTCTTCAAAGGTAAAGGTGTTCTCTGTTACCGCTACCGGTTCGCCATTTACCAATACGGTATCAACCAAGAAACCAAAGGCCGGGGTAAAGGTAAAGGTTTTATCCGCGCCGGCAGTTACCCACACATGGCCGGATAAAGAAGTTGGGCTAATCTCGCCATTCGCTCCGGCAGTTGCCACGATTGAATGTTGAGTAACACCTGTTACCCGCTCGTATAGTCGAAGCGGTGCATTTTCTAAGAATGGCATTAATTGTGCTGCATTTGAAGAAGCACCTCTGGCAGTAAAACCTTCCGGAGTTCCCTCTAAAGCAAAGTTCCAAGCACCACTACCACCCCAATAATATAGGGATACGGTTCTTTCATCTTCATCCAATACATGTAGTAACAAACTTTGATTGTTTGGTACCGCCATACTGGTGGTCATGATTGGGGCGGTTGCGAAGTTCAAACTACCATCTCTTCGGAGTGGGAAGCGCCCGGCATCTGTTCCCGGGGCATCGTTTAGGAGATGGAAGCCGGCACCTTCGCCAAGGCCACCGGCGGCAGCGGCGACGTTATTACCCGGGCCAAACTGCCAAATCATATCGGCAGACACCGGCGAGGTAATCCAATCACCTACGGTGGTAACCGGCGTAATGGTCATCCCGAGGGGATCGGCACGGCCTTCATCCGGTCTGTAAAAGACCATTCCGACGTTGGTTAAAGCACCATACTCGGATACGACGATGTACTCTCTGCCTTCCTGAATATTGTTCGGGTCAGCCAGCCGCCAGATGTAGGTTTCTTCTTGCTCAGTCCGACACTGGGCGAACATCCAATCAAACAAGGCGGTAGAATCACCCGGAGTGAATCCGTCGTATGGTTCTCTTGGTTCCCAACCCATGGTGTATTCATACATAACATTTACACCACCGTTGAAGGCCGGTATCCACACTTGATGTCCGTTAAAGATCCAGAAACCATCATCGGTGAC
>JGI20163J15578_10000155_pt1 | contig 27831 bp, 23 predicted proteins | sample TergutCu122P1_FD_15578 | JGI IMG/M metagenome (IMG submission 15578)
ACGCTCGATGGTATATCTGTCCAATTTCGTACTGTTTTCCAAATTCGATTTTTTGCAAAGCACTCTCAAAAGCCCCTATTGCTGCCTGCAATAATTTCGACTTTCTCTCCATCGTTTCTATGCTTTGTTCAAGAAAATTTTTAAGAGCCGCCATATCATCTGTTTCAACTACATCGGAAAACGTCTTTAACGGAATATCAAATTCAACTAAATTCCTTATCATGCCCACAAAAACAGATTGATTAAAAGAATAGTAGCGATAGCCTGTGTCGGGATCGGTATAAGCAGGCTTTATTATATTCTTCCGTTCATAATAGTGTAACGCTCGTATTCCTACCCCTGTTAATTTTGACATCTCCCCAATAGTCAACAACTCATTTTTATTGTTCACAAAAAAACTTCTCCTTTTTTTGAAATTCCCTATTGACTCTACACTTAGTGTAGGCATTATACTGCTCATTGTCAAGGGTTAATCTCAAAAAAACAAACCTTAAAAGGAGAAATAAATTATGGAACAGACACTTACAAAACTTTGGAACAAAAATTTTATCATGTTAGCAATAGGGCAGGTTGTTTCCCTATTTGGCAATGCAATAATGCGTTTTGCTTTGCCGTTTTACCTCTATCTCGCAAGCGGATCGGCGGAATTGTTCGGCACGGTTGTGGGAATATCCGTTATACCGATGATTATCGTTTCCCCACTCGGCGGAGTGCTTGCAGACCGAGTTAATAAAAAGCGGCTGATTGTTTTTCTCGATTTCTTTGTTGCCGCTTCGGTGTTTCTATATCTTTTGGCAATCGGTTCGTTATCAATCGTGCCGATTACAATTATCGTGTTAATGTTGCTGTTCGCCACAAATTCAATGATGTCCTCAGCGACAGACTCCAGCTTCCCCTTAATCGTTCCGCCTGAAGATCTTGTCCGTGCAAACTCCGTCACGATGGCAATTAACACCTTATCCCAGTTGTTGGGCCCTGTTATTGGCGGTGTTTTAGTAATCGAATTTGGCTTACGTTCATTATTGGTTGTCGGCGGCATCTGTTTCGGGCTTGCGGCTATCATGGAATTGTTTATCCGTATTCCGCACATAAAACAAAAAAGCGAGAAAAATCTGTTTCGGCTCGTCGCAACGGATTTGAGCAACGGCATACGCTATGCATTTAAGACGGAATCTGTAATCGGAAAATTTTTAATCCTAATTGTATTAATGAATTTTCTTCTTGCCGGCTTTGTGGCTATCGGTATTCCGGTGCTTACGATTGAAACTTTAGGCATGAATGAACGTCTGGTAGGCACTGCTGTGGGATTCTTGGGAGCAGGCGGCATAGTAGGCGGCATAGTGTCCGGCATTCTCGGAAAGAGAGTGCGTATTCAAAAAAACCATTGGAAAGTGTTTTTAATTGGCATATATTTCACGCTTATGGGCTTGGCATTCCTTTTGCCCGCAAATAACACTTTCCAATTCGCTATAATGATAGCAATGATTTTTTGTGCATCGATGACAATGACAATTGCGACTGTTCAAATGATGACATTCGTGCAGCGCGTAGCTCCGCCGGAAGTGCTTGGTAAACTTATGGGCTTGATTATGACCTCGACTGTACTCGCACAACCGTTTGGCAATTGGGCATATGGGTTTCTTCTCGACCGGTTTTTCGCAGACCCGTGGATTATCCTTTTCCCCGCTTCGGCTTTGGTTATGATTGTTGCACTGTGGTCGCGGACATTTTTCAAAAAAATACCGTCAGAACCACTGTGAAAGTGGGATCATGCCCTCTTCGCGCACGAAGGGGGATGGCGCGAAGCGACAGGGGGTTGTCCTGTTGCAAAATCACGCCGGAAGAACAACCCCCGCCGTCTGTGGACGGCACACCCCCTTCGCACGAAGGGGGCAAAGAATGGAGGATATAGAAATGACCTTAGTAAATCAGCAGCAAGTGGAAATAGTTGGGGTGCTGAATGTAAATGTATTCTGTAAAGATACAAATATTATTCTTTTCAAAAACGACACTTCATCAATAATAATAAAAGAATACAAAAGCATAGGCAGGAGCATAGGTTCTTTCAATACTGAAAAATCCGGCGATACAATAAACATTATCGAAGGAAAACACCCCTTGTTTTTTGGCGCAGTCAGATACACCACAGAGATATACTTACCGAAAATATTTACCGGAAATATAACCTTAAAAATAGGAACGGGAAATGTTCAATTAAATGATAATTTTGCTCTTGATTCACTAACTATTGAATGTTCAGACGGGCATATCAGCTTAAGCGAAGTAACCGCACAAAAGATAAAATTGCAAACCTCCGGCGGAAAGGTTCAATGCGGAATAATTAATGGAGATACAGAAATTCACACAAAAGATGGTGGCATATTTATTGACCAACTAAACGGGAATATTCTTGCAGACGCCAAGAGCGGCAAAATTCAATGCACAGTTGCAAAGCCAAAGGAAAAGATAATACTCTCAGCGGGCGATGGTAGTATAACTCTAAATATTCCCAAAGACTTGTATTTTCGATTTTCCGCAAAAACAAGCAGTCGCATCAAAGCTCCGTTCAGGGATTCCCTTTCCCGCCCTATCACCAGCAATAATACCTATCAAGGCATCATTGGGGAGAAAAATGAGTCCGAAAATGAGCCTACCGACATAAAAATCACCGCCAAAGACTACAGGATTACGGTAGATTGGATAGATTGATTTGCATAATAATACACAAAACTGTTGTAATATATTAAAAATTATTGTAAACTTAAGTGCAATTATGGAAGGAGACGCTTAGATGATTTATGAAAAGAAATATGAAACCCCATTTCCTGTTATAGAAGTTTCACTCAGGCAACATGAATCTATTTGTATTGAGCCTGGAACAATGGTTTATTCAGACCCTTATTTATCATTTCAAACCATGCACAATTCCACAAGGCAAAAAAGAACAGGTGGCAAAAGAGTAGGATTTTTTAGTCAAGGAAATAAATTGATAACCATTCTGACCGCTCAGCATCCGGCAAGAGTTGCAATTGCGCCATGTGTGCCGGGTGACATCATTGAACTATATTGTGATGATCATGCAAATCAACAATGGCAAATAATAGGCGGAGCATTTTTAGCTTGTGATATGAATGTCAATTTCGAATTAATACAAAGTTCTTGGGCAGGAGTGTTTTCCGGAGGACTCATGATTCCAATTCTTGAAACTTCCGGCACAGGCTCTTGCATAGTTGATTCGTGTGGTGTCCTTCAAAAGTTCAATTTGAATGGTCAAAAAGTCATTGATGTAGATACAAATCATTTGGTCGCATGGTCAAAAGGTCTGCAATATCAAACTTTTCAGGAGAGAAGCGGAGCCTTGTGGACCGAGTTTAGAGCGAGATTTCATGGTGTTGGTTCAGTTATTGTTCAATCTAATTGCAGAATAGCCCCGGTAGCAAAGTGATGAAGTGATGGTGATTTATTATGGTTGAAAATTTTGTTTCTGTTGTATGTCCATCGTGCAATGCTCCCGTTGAAGTAGATATGAACTCTAAGTCAGGGTTTTGTTTATATTGCCGAAAACCGTTTGCATGCAAGGAAGTATTGAAATATAAGGATTATCAACAGTATAAAAATAAAAAGCAACTAGAAGGCGATGATTGGTAAGCATAGATTCACAGTGAAAAAACAACATCATCATCCAAATGATAACAATATGACAGAGGAGATTATGACATGAACTATAAACCGAGACAATTATTAGGAAAAACAATGTTTTTTGTTTGGGCGAAATTATTTGTACGTTTATTAGCGTTAGTAGTTTCGATTGCTGTATTTATTTTCTGGTTTAATACTGCATCTGTACGAATTACATCAGGGCTTGTCATCATTGTTCTTATGTTCGTTATTCATTTTATTATTGTAAGATTGATTGGTTATGGTTTTCGCGTAGGGCATATAGCAGTAATTACAGAAACTATTCGAAATGGTAGGGTGCCCAAAAGACAATTTAGTTTCGGAATGCGTGAAGTCAAAGGAAGAATTGGAACTGTTTTTACATTTTTCTTTATTAATAAACTCATAGACAAAGCTGTAAAACAGTTAGCGAACCAAATCAGGCGACTCACCGGCGGGCTGGCTCCGGGGTTGGGCGCGCTTGTAACATTTGGAAAAGGTATAATCAAAATCGCACTCAAATATGTCGATGAATGTTGTGTTGCTTGGATATTCTGGAATGGCAAAGAACAAAGTTCATGGAAGAGTGCGATTGATGGAGTAACAATTTACGCACAGAATTTGCCGAGAGTATTAAAAAATGCATTTAAGACAGGGTTGTTAGTGATTTTATTGTCGATAGTGTTGTATGCGGCAATGATATTTATTGCATGGGGACTACTAGCTTTGGCAGGAGTTGTTAGTGGTGGTTTATTTAGTTCACTAAGAGGCATTTTTGCAAATATGATAACAGCGATTGATGAAGGACAAATAGATGCTTTTCCTTGGAATGAGTTTTGGTGGATAGTTGGATTGTATATAGGCTTTCAATTTGCGGTTGCAATTAAGCAGGCATTTATTGATAGTTGGATGATGATACGAACTTTGGTAATGTTTTTTGACTTTGCACCGACTACGCAGATAAGATTTGATACACATGAAAAACTTTGTCAGGTTTCGCCTGCGTTTAGACGCTTATCGGATAAAGCGAGATTAAGAGGGGCGTTTAATCCTACATTAAATAATCCTGCGCCAGATAATATTGCGCCGGATAATCCTGCGCCAAATAATATTACACAAAATAATGCAGGGGCGATTTGCGGAGCGTGCGGAGTTGCAATTATAGGAAGGTTTTGCCATGAATGTGGCGGACAATTTTAATTATAGTATTATGCTAAAAAAGTGCCTATCTTTTCGGACAGGCACTTTTCGTTATTATGTTTATCTAATTTTGCGCTTCAGAAGTTAATTCTTTCATAAAAGCAGGTTTTCTTTTCATTGATTTTCTGTCAACCAATGAATTAATTAACACAGCGCCAAGCAGCACAATTCCCACTACAACCTGTTGGAAGAATGTATCGATTCCCATCATTCGCATGCCATTTGTTAACGTAAACAATAGATAAGAGCCAATTACTACTCCTGTTACAGTACCACTTCCACCTTTAATATTTACACCGCCCAATACACATGCCGAAATAACGCTAAATTCAGTTCCAACACCAATTTTTGGGTCGGCAGATCCGATTCTTGCCACCTGCCATATTCCGGCAAGTGCTGCCATCGTGCTGCATAGCATAAAGAAAACCATACGAAAACGATATACATTAATTCCCGAAAGCTCTGCAGCTTGTGAGTTCCCTCCGATAGCAATTGCATATTTCCCCAAAAGCGTCTTTTTTTCCAGAAAAATATAAATTATTACGATTGCCAAAACAATGAATACCGCTATTGGGATTAAGTTATCAAAAAAGCGCATACGATTAAGTACAGTAATGTACCTAACCTCAGGCTCACTTATTGGCACTGCTCTAACAAGGGTAAGCGCAAGGCTTGATGTAATGAGCCAAGTTGCCATTGTGGCCATTATGGCAGGAATGCCCAGCTTTTCAAAAATGACACTGTTTAGAAAGCCAATTAGTGCACCCAACGGTATAACAACAAGTATTGCTAACCAAGGATCTACTCCCCAAAGGCATAGCTTTCCATAGATGATTGCTGACAGCGCCATCACACCACCAACGGAAAGGTCAATAGCTCCACTTGTAATTACAAACATCATAGCACATGCAATTATTATTTCAGGCAGATTTTGCCTCACAATTCCGGTAAGGTTATAGGTAGTTAAAAAGCGGTCATGTTGTGTAGAAAAGAAAACAATAACTATCAAAAGCAATGCTAAGAGAATAAGATTTTGCTTACTAGACCGACTCATGCGTAAATTCTTCATGCTGTTACCTCCCTTAAACTTTAATGAATTTTTGGATAGCTTGATTTAGCAGGATTGCAAATATCAGCACAAATCCTTTTAACATGTCTTGCGTATATATCGCCATACCGAGCATGTTTGTAATGTTTGTTAGCACTACTACGATTAAAGCTCCAATTAGTGTGCCAAAGACAGTGCCTCGACCGCCGGTTATTTTTGTGCCGCCAAGAACTGCCGCAATTATGACATCAGCTTCAAACCCGGGCAAAATTCCGGAATCTGCTACAGAAAAACGTGAAGTAATTACAACGCCTGCAAAAGCCGCAAGCAATCCCGAGAGTGCATAAACACCTGTAATTACCTTTACAGAATTAATTCCCGAAAGATTAGCTGCGGTGATGTTTGCACCAATTGCATAGCATTGTTTCGCAAACACTGTTTTGTTTTGAATAAAGAGAAATATCAGAAAAACAACAATCGCATATACAACAGGCAGAGGGACACCTGAAATCGTTTGCCCTATGATTCCTATGTTACCTGGAAGTCCGAATGATATGATAGCCCCACCTGCTCCTATAAGCGCAATTCCTCCGGCAATAAATTTGAAAGCCAGTGAAATAATGAATGACGGTAAACTAAGTTTTGAAATTATAAGTCCATTTAAGAACCCAAAAGCCAGACCGCAAAGTACCGCAAGCGCAGCCGAAGGTAACACAGGAATACCGGCTTTTGCAAAAAGCGCAAAAACAACAGCACCCATTGCACCTATACCGCCAACAGATAAATCCAAATTACCTGTTATAATTACAAGGGTAACCGCTGATGCAACAATAATTACACTTGATGCTGAAATAAGTATATTTGTAATGTTGCCGATGGTAAAAAACAGTTGAGGTTGAAGGATATAACCAACAAGGCATAGTATTGCAAAAATAATCAAAATCGCAATGTTTTGTACTGCCTCTGCTCCAATTTTAATACGAGCCTTTTTCTTAGTTGCTTTGGTTGGATTCATCGTCTTCACCTCCTGTTACAATATGCATTATCTTTCGCGGGTCATTAGCTTTATCATGTGTCATCATCGCTTTAAGGTGCCCATCATATAGAAGTCCTATACGATCACACAACCCCAGAATTTCAGGTAACTCACTGGAAAAGACTATGACCGAACACCCATCTTTTACAAGTTTGCGAATGATTGCGTAAATTTCTTGTTTAGCACCAATGTCGACTCCACGCGTAGGTTCATCAAGTAAAAGCACTTTTGGAATTGCGTTTAGACATTTGGATACTACGACTTTTTGTTGGTTTCCTCCCGAAAGGTACATAACCGTTTGATTTTCGTTGCGACATGCAATCCCGACCTCTTTTATGAATTTCTGTGCAACCTTTGACTGCCTTTTTCCACTTACAATGCTTTTTGTTGATACCGCTTTATAATTCATCATTGGAACATTTGAGGAAATACTAAGTTCCGTACATACCCCTTGAGTGCGTCGCTCTTCCGGGACAAGTGCAACACCATTTTTTATTGAGTTTTGCGCACTTTTAGCATGTCTTCTTTTGTTCCCAAAGATTATCTCACCACTATAATGATCTACTCCGAAAATAGCACGCGCAATTTCTGATTTCCCCGAACCAATTAATCCGTAAAACCCCAAAATCTCACCCTTATGCAAATCAAATGTTATGTCGTTTAGTTTACGATTATTGACATTTTTAACTTGTATAAGTTTGGTATCATAGTCTATGGTATTCGAAATGTAATCTTCGGAAATTTCTTTACCAATCATCATCTTTATTAAGTCTCGTCGTCCATCAATCTCACTGCATGGTTTTGTAGCAACATGCTTACCATCACGTAATACAGTAATGTCATCAGCAAGTTCAAAAATTTCTTCGAGTCTATGTGAGATATAGATTATCGTAACACCTTGTTCCTTTAGATCTGAAATGATAGTAAATAAACGACGCACCTCCTCTTCAGATAAGGCGGCTGTCGGTTCATCCATAATTATGACGTCATTTTCTTGCGCTAAAGCCTTCGCAATTTCTACAATTTGACGTTTTGCAACACTCAAATCTCCTAAGTATTGCTTTGGCGAAATACTATCGTCAAGTTGACGAAGTACTTCAAGAACTTTTACATTGATTTTGCCTTTTCTTAAAATACCAAATTTAGTCTCTTCTAAACCCAGACAAATATTTTCTTCAACTCTGAGTTGTTCAACAACGTTTAATTCCTGGAAAAGACACCCTATCCCTGCACGCATGGACTCACGAGTGTTTTCCGGAGCAAACTCACTACCATTAAATAATACCATTCCGCTTGTTTTTTGATATGCTCCGGTAAGAATTTTGATTAATGTGGATTTTCCGGCGCCATTTTCCCCTACTATACAGTGACATGAACCACGTTTTATGTCAAAACTGACATCATCAAGCGCTTTTACGCCGGTAAAATGCTTCGAGAGATTTTTTACCTGTATAACAATTTTGTCCATACTTTAATCGCTCCATATCTTAATCAAATAGAATTGTTACCAAAAAGTCGGTAATCAAATTTCAACTTGATCAGTTTTTTGCCGAATTTAATGCGAGCGGCGACGATAGTTAGCCGCCGCTCTACAATTCAATTAGCTTCCTCTTGCAATTTCTGCTCTCAGATCTAGCGGTACAGGAGGATTGTACTGGATGTTAAACCATTCTTCCAGTTCTTCTATTGTGTTTTTAAAGAAGTTGAAGTACTCATCCGGTGTCCATCTTTCATAATAGACATCATTATCAAGAGTTCCGTTGATTAACTCCATGATCATTGTAACTTGTGCAATTGCAAAGTTTTTAGGTTGCATGCCCAGCGCATATTTTAGTGAGCTTGTCGGATCTGCGAGGAATCTAAGTTCACCGGCTGATGCGTCTGTTGATGCAATTAGTTCTGTCAATGGCAGACCATCAACAGCGATACCACGACCGGCTTCTTGATACGCTGCAAGTACGCCCAATCCATTAGATACGTTGGTACCATAAATGATATTAACTTCAGGATGCATGGTAATTGCGTCTGCTGTCACTTGTTGTGCAACTTCAAGGTTTCCGCCGCCGTGCAGCCAGAATGTTGCTCCATAAAGTTCGTCACCGGCAGAATTTCTAAATACCGCAGCGCCGTCTGCCGGTGTCGGAAGGTTGTCAACTACGCTATGAACACCCATTATCCAAGGACCGCCGCGGTTGTCGAAGCAGAACATAATGTCTGTCCAACCTACGATACCGGCAGCTACAGGAATGTCAGGATGCACTTCCATCCATTTTTTCGCCATATCTGCACCCATTTCGAATGCTAAACTGGCTTCGTCAATAAGTAATGCAGGCACTTGCATGCATGAAGCAAAAACATTATACGTCATAATGTTTATGTCGAGGCTGCGAACATATTGAATGATTTCTCTTACACCATCTTCTGTTACCGGATGGAGAATGATTCCATCTGCACCCATTGCGACAAATGTCTCAACAGCTGCGATAGATCTTGAAAGATCTTGGTCCGGATCGATGATTTCAAAGCGTGCGCCATATCTTTCTCTTGCAATCTGTTCTGCCCAAATTGCAGTATTACCGTGGACATCGTGTCTGAGCGTTATTGGAATGCTACCAATGAAAACTCCACTGTCCTCTACCGGTGGGGGGGCGTCTTCTACTGCTTGATCTTGAGTCGGTGCAGTGTCTGCCGGTGCTTGTTCTTGAGCCGGTGCAGTTTCAGTTGGTTGTGCACATGCGATGAGTGCAGTTGCACACATAAGCACCGCAACTACAAGAGCAAGCAGTTTTGTTGATTTTCTCATAAATTTTCCTCCATTTTATTTTTTTTATATAAAGTGCAAAGTGCACAATATACCCAGTTTAATATTAAGTTCGATGATTAGCTTAATACTAGTAATAGGTTAAGCAGTTTCTCAAAAGCTTCTTGACTTTTATAAAAAACTACATCTTCACCAAAATCCATCCAGTAAGTATATTCATCTCGCTGATAAAGTGAAAGCTCTGTTTTACTCCCATCATGAAAAACGGTTTCAAATGATGCCACAAATTGATTTCTTGGTAAATTAGTGTCGTTTGGACTATAACCCTCAGCTAAAATAGATATGTATCTCACGAAGACTCGAGTAAAATCAGATGCTGAAATCTCATTGTTTTGCAAATAATATCGATCACCTTCTACCAACAATTCAAATGTTTGATTCGGTATCGTAACAGAAATTGAGCGGACTTGCTCTATCGTTGTAAGAAGCGGAGCAACAAACATTATAGAACTTGGATTTAATACATCAAGGGCATCAATGCTTAGTGTGTGCATCAGCACAACATCATCGGCCTCTGTGCGGACATAAGTTCTTGCCCCTACCTGTGAACCTATGTATAATTTTTGTGAGTTTCCATAACCATCATATAAAACGAGAACATCGCCATTGAACACACCCTCTCTTCCCTCTTCCGGAAACTCTGCGATTATCCATCTTCTCATGGAAGAAACAAGTTCGTTCATATAAATATTTCTGGCAGGAACTTCAACAGGATATAATAGTACCCAATCATTATCAGGATTCCTGTAAACATCAACAATCATTTGATTATTTTGATAATATGTAATCTTCCGGATATCCTGCCTATTAATGGTGAATATCTCTTTACATCTGTAGGCTGCGATACTTCCATCAAAATGTGCTATATGGCTTATGGATGTCATATATATTCTTCCATCGCGGTGATCACGTACATAGGCGGTTGCACGAGTAACGCTCACATCACCAACATCAAATCCAAAATTACGCCCGGCACTTGTTCTTAAGGTTATTTTTATCGGAGAATCCAGTCCAAATTCCGGTAAAATCACATCTACATCTAACTCACGTTCTATCGGAAATGCCTTAAGCGGAAGCAACATAAGTCGCATTTTTTCTTCATGGGCACGATAATAACCATTGTGAATTACTTTCCATTGATTACCATCATATCTAAACTCAAAGGTTCCATGATTATTTTCTAAAACAATTTCAGTTAAAACCTCATCCGGCATTAATTGATATAAATATCCTATTTGTGCAGCAGTTCTACCGCTTGTTAATATAAAGTAAAGTCCAATGCTTATCGCGCAAACAACTGCCAAAACAATAAGAGTAAAGTTTCGCCTCACTAACGATTCCTCCTTAGCATCCAAGTTGCTAATGCTGCACCAAAAGCAATTAATGGCAAAACACCGAGAATTATTGCCGCAAAAAATAGAAAGTCGCTGCCTCTTATCATAAGTCGTGGTGAATTAATTTCTCTTGCGGCAATAAGTTCCTCACCGCGATCACCTTGTAAAAAGTTGATTGTGTTCATGAAAAGGTCTAGGTTCCCTTGTACCTCTACATTCCCGTCATAGATAAATGTTGCATTACCTATAATCACAGCACGTGCATCTTCTCCACCCCATCTTGTGTTTGTAACAAAAGAAGCGAACGCAAGAGGTATGGGTCCGAAAGCATCAGATTCTTCGCGTTCCAAACTTTGGATGCTAAAGTCAAACCTTGCCCATGAGTTTTGACTTGATGCCAATAATACGGCAACTTCAGCGTCAGATCCATCATATCTGAATAATCCTCGCGCCACCGGTAAAATTACAAGTCTGTTCTGTGCAGTAATAGCTTGTGTAATTTGATGTGGAGATAAATTGGGTATGATATAAAGTTGGTTATGTGCCAAGTAGTGATCCGAATCATCTTCAATCAAAACATTCCGAGGAATTCTTACACCAAAATCTTCACTCAAAGCTGAAAAATTTGGCATGTTCATAATTTCTGAACCAAAATTGACATCCAATAGCAATAAAACACTCCCACCGGAACGCACATATTCGCGTACAAAAACAAGTTCCTCATCTGATAAATCTTCAATTGGATCTACAAACACCAGTATACTTGCATCTTCCGGCACACTGCCCTCGCGAGCAAAATTGAGTATACGAACCTGATACGCAGCAAGCTGCAATTCTGAAGTCACTCTTGTCATTCTTTCGGGTGCTGTTTGACCATGACCCTCTACAAAATAGATTACAGGCAACTCATCTGTCGTAACGTATCGAATTGCGCCGGTTATTTCACGTTCTCCGCTGAATAAATTTCCATAAATTGTGCTTAGGTAAAGCTGACTTGCGAAAATCATTCTCGATCTATCACCACTTTGTATAATCAAAGTGTTATTTGGAACAGCTGCTACATCTAATCTAAGCGCTGCCAATCTAAATGGTTCGCGTTCAGCATCAATAAATTCAACGCTTATCAGTGGACTTAAGTTATCATACTCTCGTAATAGCGCTTGTACCATCACATCCTCGCGACCGCTCGGAAAAATGGCTGCAATACGTACAGGTTCTTCAAGCGAGTTGACAATGAACTCTGTCTGCTCCGAAAGTGTAAATAATCGTCTTGCTGTCATATCATATCGCCAAGTAGACAAGTCAGCAAGCCTAACAAGAAAGACAGCAGCTACTATTGCCATCGCAAGCGAAATGACTGTATAAATTAAAAATCGGGTACGCTTTGCGTTCATCCTCTAAGGCGCCTCCATTCTACTGCTTTTACTGTTGCAAACAGCATAATTGCCGTAAATGCCAGGTAGTAGCTTACCGGTGCAAGCCGGAAAATACCACGACTAATTTCGTCATAAGGTTGCGTAATCGCCAAAGCACTGAGAACTTGGCTGATTATCGGTATTTGAAGACCTCTTGCAAAAGGACCAAACATAACAAGAGCAAATAACGCTCCAAATGAAAGTACTGCAGCTGTTACCTGACTTTCTGCAAGAGAAGCAAAAAACATGCATGTAGCAATCATTGCCATACTTAAAAGTATATATCCTAAGTATGACGCTGCTGCTGCGCCAAAATTCGGAGAACCGAATCTAGCTATAATGCCCAGATAAATTAATGTTATTAACAAAGTACACAAAAACACCAAAAGCACAGCAATGTATTTCCCTAAAATGATTTGCCATACATGAAGGCGCGAGGAAAAAAGAAGATGTTCAGTTCCTGTTTTTCTCTCATCAGCAAACAATCTCATTGTCAGCACAGGAAATACTATAAACGACATATTACTTAATATTGAAAATGTGCCCGCTAAATCTCCACCACCACCAAGCAAATTAAATGTTGTAAATGAAACTCCGGACAGCACCAAGAAGATACCCATGAAAACATATCCAAATGGAGTAGCAAAAAAAGCTGAAAATTCACGTTTAATCAAATAGCCCATTATTTAGCACCTTTCCTTGGAATTGTGAGCCTGAGAAACAAATCTTCTAAAGTTTCTCTTGTCGAGCGCATTTCAACAATCGGTAAAGCCGCTTTACTGCATGCAGAAAAGATATTTTCACGAACCTTGAGACCTGCATTTGTGGTAACCAAAACTTCCGCATATTCATCTACATGCTCTTTTGGAATGATCTCTAACACACCTTTAATACCTGATAATATAGATTGTATTTTNTCAAAGTCAGCTCTTANGCGTAATAACAAATTGTCCTTATCTTTGTTTGAAAGTTCAGAAATTTGTCGATCAAGCACAAGTTCTCCTTCGTTAATTATAATTACCTTTTCGCATATTGCGCTAATTTCGGTTAGAATATGACTGGAAATTATGATTGTATGGTTCTCACTGAGTTTTTTTATCAAAGTGCGAACTTCAGTTGTCTGCTTAGGGTCAAGCCCGGCTGTCGGTTCGTCAAAAATTAGTACACTGGGACTGCCGACAAGTGCTTGCGCAAAGCCCACGCGCTGCCTGTATCCTTTAGATAAATTACGAATAAGCCTTTGACTAACATCTGCGATGATGCATTTTTTCATTATGCCATCAATATGTTCTTTACGCTCTTTTTTCTTAATTCCACGAATACCGGCAAGAAACATAAGAAACTCTTCAACAACCATCTCATCATATAGTGCAGGAATTTCTGTCAGAAAACCTATCTTTTTGGAGGCCTCACGAGGATTATCGATCATACTAATGCCATCAATGTTTGCCTCGCCGCCTGTTGGTGGCATATATCCTGCAAGTATTTTCATAATTGTTGTTTTACCTGCGCCATTTAAACCAACAAGCCCTACAATTTCGCCGCTTTCAATTTGAAAACTGACATTTTGCACACCACGATTTATTCCATATGTTTTCGTTAAGTTAATTGCCTCTACCATATTAAAACTCCAAATTAAAACTCCAAGACTTTAGTCCAATGTATTTATTTTTGGGTATATTTTCTTACATTCGCCGCTTGATTTGTAAATGATTCTTTTAGTGCCGGGTATAGCGAGCGGTAAGTTAAATAATAATCATCATAGCATTTTACATTTTCCCCAATAGGTTCAATGCAACTCACCGGTTTAATGATTGTCTCACAAGCCTCCTCAACACTTTTAAAATATCCACAGGCAACAGCACCTAAAATTGCAGCACCGGCGGCAGAGCCTTCTTCCATATTCATAGTAACAACCGGGGTGTTATAGATATCGGCTTGAATCTGTCTCCATAGTTTGCTCTTGGCACCGCCACCCATAGCACGGATTTCGGTAATATCAAGTCCAAACTCACGCAGAATCTCAACTGTGTCGCGTAGTGAATAAACTACGCCTTCCATTACACTACGGCATAACGCTCCGGCATCATGCCGATAAGACAATCCGAAGAAAACTCCACGAGCATCGGGATCGACATGCGGAGTAGACTCACCATTCAAATACGGTAGAAAAACCAGTCCTTCCGATCCCGGCGATGCATTTTCTGCCAGCCCGCTCATATATTCATATATATCTTTGCCGCTTTGCTGATATTGATTGTGCTTTTCTTTGAACACAACCTCACGCAACCATTTAAACGAACCTCCGGCACCGAGCGTACAACCCAAAAAGCTATAAAGACCCGGAACACTATGACATAAAGAGTACATAGCTCGTCGCTTTTCATCTATAAATGGTTTGTCACAACAACCGAATACAACTCCGGAAGTGCCGATGACTGATGTAACAACGCCCGGTTTCACAACACCGTTACCAACACCACCCGCAGGTTGATCCCCTCCGCCTGCTGCTACAGGTATTCCGGGTTTNAGACCCCAATCTCTTGCAAGATTTTCTTTGAGGTATCCCGCAATATCAGATGATTCCAGTAAACGCTCAGGAACTATTGAGCGAGGTAAACCGGTGACTTCAAACATTTTATCTGACCACTTGCGCTTTTTCATATCAAGTAGAAATGAACATGATGCATCTGATACTTCCGTTGCTACTTCACCGGTAATAAGATACCGCAGATAGTCCTTGGTGAAAAGTACTGTGTGAATACGTTCAAAGTCCTTCGGTCGATTGCTTTTCAGCCATAGAAGTTTAGGCGCCCAATAGCTTGGCAAGCAGTAATTTGCATTGATTTCAAGCAGTTCCTCTTTGTTCATTCGCAAATTGAGTTCATCAGCTTCCTTTGCAGCACGTTGGTCAAGCCATATCATACATCCGCCGATTGGTTCTAAGTTGCGATCCAGCAAAGTCGTACCTTGCATTTGTCCCGAAAACCCGATGCCTTCTATACGAGATCCTGCAGAGGATTTAGCAACCGCTTCTCGAACAGCATAATCGCATGCTGTCCACCACTCATGAGGGTTTTGCTCAACCCAACCCGGCCGGGGAGTTATTAAGTCACATTCTGCATATCCCTCAGCCAATATGGTACCATTGGCATCCAGCACAATCGCCTTAATCCCACTGGTTCCTGAATCAATTCCCAAAAAACAACTCATATTCACACCTCAATATTTACTTACAAAGTTCAAACTGCTCACGCATAATCTGCTCTGTATAACCCCAAGCTTCCAATTCGCCCCATGCTTCTGCCGTTTTGAGTGCGTCGACTGCAAGCTTGTTTACCGCATCGGGGTCAGTAATTCCTGCCTCGGCGAGAGTAATCGGAGTACCAATCTTTTTAAACCATGCTTCAAGTGCTGCGATTCCTGCACAAGCAGCAATCATATCGTCTGAGCTGCGCACACCAAATACTTCACGCGCAAACCTTGCGTAACGTGCTGTACGTTCCTCGAGGTAATATCTGAGTGTGGCAAGAATAGTAATTGACATAGCCGCACCGTGAGGTGTGTCGTAAAAGTTTGAAAGCGAATGACCTAGTATATGGATATTTGAGTTTGGNAATTCAAACCCGCTATCATAAAACCCACACCAAGCAAAAGCAGCTTGCCACATCATAATGGAACGNGCTTCGGGATCACGCGGATTTTCCAGAATNCGATCCATACATTCCATAATTGAACGAATACCGCCTTCGCAGAAATAATTTTGNTATGGCGCAAATTCCAATCTATGCCCGAGATAATGTTCCAGTAGATGGGAAACAATATCCGCTGCGGAATATGCTGTTTGTGTGAGAGGAATTCCATATGTCAGTTCCGGGTCTAAAATAGCAATTTTCGGTCTCATTAACGGACTTACAAAACCGTCTTTGCGCCCTAGTGTCTCGTTATTCATTACGGATGTTCCATTTAATTCGGAAGAAGTCGCAGGAATTGTAACAACAGCTACAATAGGCACAGCATCTTCAATTGATGCTTGACCGGTCGGGAAATCCCAAGGATCGCCGTCATATTTTGCAGCTACGCTGATGAATTTGGCTTCATCCATTACGCTACCACCACCCAATGCAATAATACAATCGGGTTTTTGTTCTTTTGCAATTTTAATTCCCTCCGCCGCATGTTCAGCGGTTGGATTGCCCTTTACGCCAAAGAACGGCAAAAGTTCTATGCCGGCTTCCCTGCAGCTTGCTTCAACCAATTGATAAAACCCAAGCTCTTTGACTAACTTTTCATCATAAGTAACAAGTAAAGCTTTTTTTCCAATAGATGCTACTAATTCGCCGGTTCTTTTTACCTCTCCTTCTCCAAAGACAATTCTGGTGGGGACACTAAACTCAAAGGGAACCATTCTCATTATTCTTTCCTCCATAAAATAGATTTAATATTATTTGTTTTGATGATTAATTTTTAATGCATATACATAATGGTATGTCGAAATCTTGAGAATTTACTCTAGCGGAAAAAATTATCAGGACAACCCGGTATATCACTTCTTGCTGAAAATATACCACCCGCTCCGGGGTTTTCTTTCAATTGCTCCGGTGTATAACAATATTTGGAAGTCGCAACATAAAAGTCACGCATATCTTCTCCACCAAAACCACCGCAACAAACGTACTGTACCGGGAATTTGATTTCTTTTACAAATGAAAGAGTTTTATCCCATACGGTTATCTTGCCACTCCAATGGCATATATATAAGTTATCTTGTGTATCAATGCTCATACCATCCGGCATTCCATAAGGCTTGAGATCAAGAGCCACATTAGGGCCGCTGAGTGGTCCGGAATCCGCACTATAATCAAATGATATCAGTTGCTGATTGTATGTGTCTATTACGTACATCTTAGAACTATCGCTATTCCAAACTATTGCATTGTATTGCTCAATACCCTCAATCAATTTAACCACTGTTTTATGGTCAGTATCAAGAAGATAAAAAGTGCCTTTCATGTCGGGATGGTATTTATCAGTACCATAATGTTTGCTGACACTGCTAAAAAGCAGCCTACCCGCTTTATCAACACGTGAATCATTATAGCGGTTTGAAACATCAGTTTCCGGATGAGTAACAAGAGAGAGCGAACCGGTTATTAAATCAAGTAATTGCACACCACACTCGTTAACACACAACAAGAAATTTTCATCTTCGCACGGTATTGCCGAGCCAATCATGCAAGCATCTTTGCCTTTAGGACAGGTATCAAAAACTTCGTCTTCTTGTGTCACCGGGTCATACCTGTGAACCTTACCAAGAAACAGATCTGTCCAGTACCATTTTTTAATACGAACGTCCCAAATGGGTGTTTCGGCAAGTTCAACGTCATAGTCAAACAAAAGTCTGAAATCCATACACATACCTCCAAAAGCTTAATGTTATTGTGATAAGGTTACACTATGATTTTCTAAAATTTGCAGGGCGCTTTTCTACAAAAGCTGTCATGCCCTCTCGACCATCTCCGGTTTCTTTAAAGCATTCTGTCCAATAGCCATTTTCTACAAGCAGTCCTTGTTTAAACTCAAGCTCCAAACCTTCATTAATTGCTTTTTTAGCAAGCTTTATTGCATGCATGCTCTTTGACATAATCTTTAGCGCAAGATCACGAGCTGTTCGCATAAGACCCTCAGGTGCGACGACAACATTTACAAGACCTATCCTAAAGGCTTCTTCCGCACTGAGCATATCTGTAGAAAATATCATCATCTTGGAGTCACCGTCTCCAACTAATCTTGAAAGACGTTGTGTTCCTGTGAATCCCGGAATCAATCCAAGATTAACTTCCGGCTGTCCGAACTTCGCGCGTGAACTGGCGATACGGATATCGCATGCCATCGCAAGCTCGTTACCACCACCCAAGGCATAACCGTTTATTGCACCTATGACAATTTGCGGTAGATTTTTTATTTTATCGAAGACCCTTTGCGCCATAAGAGACATTTCCCGTCCTTCTTCTTCGGTCATTTCCTGCATTTCGGAAATGTCCGCTCCGGCTACAAAAGCTCTGCCACCCGCACCGCGCACAATCAGCACACTAACAGAATCATCAGTTGCAAGTTTATCAGCAATTGATTCTATCTCTTTGAGTGTTTTGAAATTCAATGCGTTTAGCTGATGAGGTCGATTTATCGTAAGATATGCGATGCCGCTTTGAGTGTGATATAAGATATTTTCAAGCCCTACATGTTGCTCGGCTACCGGAGCTGCGTAGTCAATACCTTTTTCTTTCGCTTCTTTGATAGCCTCGGTTAGCTTTGGTAAAATTGCGTGCAAATCGCCGACAATCCCCAAGTCCGAAACACCGAAAATCGGTGCAGTTTCATTTTTGTTAATCGCAATAACACAGTTTGAATTCTCCATGCCGGCTAAATGCTGTATTGCACCTGAAATGCCGCAAGCGAGATATAAGTCAGGGCGAACAGTCTTACCTGTTTGACCCACTTGCAAATCCTTGTCCAACCAACCTGAGTCTATTGCCACACGCGAACCGGACACCTCAGCATCAAGCACTTCCGCAAGTTCTCTAAGAGCCCGGAAGTTTTCGCTACCGCCGACTCCACGTCCGCCACTAACGAGGCATTTGGCTTTTACGATATCAGCATGTTTTTTTGTTTTGGGAATAACTTCCAGAATTTCAATATTTATATCTGCTTCATCAAACTGCACAGAAAAGTGCTCTATCTCGCCTTTGCGTGATGTGTCCTTTTCCATAGGCTGCATTACGCCCGGACGTACTGTTGCCATCTGGGGGCGATGTGTTTTGCATAAAATCACTGCCATGATATTTCCACCGAAAGCCGGACGGGTCATCATCAGTAGTTTACTGTCAGGATTAATGCATAGTCCGGTACAATCGGCTGTCAACCCTGTTCTCAGACGAGCGGCAACACGAGGTGCCAAATCACGACCGATAGATGTTGCTCCGAATAATACTATTTCAGGCTCCATCTCTTTTATTACAGCAGTCAAACCTTTCGTATAGGGTTCTGTCATATATTCCGATAAAATCGGGTCATCTACAATAACTACTTTGTCCGCACCATAATAAATTAACTCTTCGGCATATCCTGCTATTTTATCACCCAACACAACCGCAACGACTTTCTGCTTCAAATCATGTGCAAGAGAAGCAGCCTCACCTACCAGTTCATAACCGACACGCTGCAGCTTGCCATCACGTTGCTCTACAAATACGAATACATCTTTGCTCATATCATTACTTCCCTATACCATATGGATTTCGTGCAGTTTAGCCATTATAGCTTCGACCGCTTCATCTGTCGTCAAACCTTTGAGAAGCGCGCCTTGAGATTTAGGTTCTTTAGTGAACGATCTCGCAACATTGGTCGGTGAACCTTTTAGACCGATTGACGTGGGATTAAGAAGCTGGCAAATATCATTGAAGTTCATAACTCTTACTTCTTTTTTTGAAGCTTCCGAGATGCCGCTGACTGTCATGTATCTTGGCTGAGCGAGTTCTTGTATCGCTGTAAAGAGACAAGGTAGCTTTACGCGGATTTTGTGGTAGCGATCCTCATATTGGCGCAACACCACCATGCTCTCGCCTTCGGGGGTAATTTCTTCAACATAAGAAACTTGAGGAATTTCAAGACGTTCAGCAAGCTGAGGTCCCACCTGTGCTGTATCACCGTCAATGGCTTGGCGCCCGGTAATTATCAGGTCGTAACCGAGTTTTCTGATTGCTGCTGATAGAATTATTGCTGTTGCTAATGTGTCAGATCCGGCGAATTTAATGTCGCTCAGTAAAACCGCTTCGTCGCAACCCATGCTAAGTGCTTCACGCAGTGCCATTTTTGCCTGAGGCGGACCCATGCACACTACAGTGACCGTGCTGTTTCCGACACGCTCCCGCAACTCAAGTGCCGCTTCAATCGCACTTTTATCATCCGGGTTAATGATAACCGGGATTCCGGTACGAATCAGCGTATTTGTTTCAGGATCGATTTCCACCTCGTTCGTATCAGGTACTTGCTTTATGCATACAATAATCTTCATATCAGCTTCCCCTACTTAACTTTTAGCGAACCATAGATAACCATCTTCATAATTTCACTGGTTCCCTCATAGATTTCCGTTATTTTAGCATCACGCATCATGCGCTCAACCGGATATTCCCTTGAATACCCATAACCACCGAATAGTTGTACACAAACACGTGTAACTTCATTTGCAACTTCTGATGCAAAAAGTTTGCACATTGCAGCGGCAGCTCCATACTCTTCCTTGTTGTCTTTCATAGTAGCGGCGCGCCAAACCATCAGACGTGCTGCATCCACCTTAGTCTGCATTTCGGCAAGTTTGAACCTTGTATTTTGAAACGCACTAATCGGACGTCCAAACTGCTTTCTCTCTTTTACGTATTTCAGTGTTTCATTAATTGCTCCCTGGGCTATACCTACCGCCTGTGCCCCTATGCCTATCCGTCCGCCATCAAGTGCCTTCATGGCAACATCAAATCCCATCCCCTCGCGCTTTAATAGATTTTTTACAGGTACACGCACATTCACAAACGACACTTCGCAGTTTGATGATGCGCGTATGCCCATTCGGGGAATATTGGCACTTACTCCGAGCCCCGGCGAATCACCATCGACTATAAAAGCTGAAATGCCTTCGTTGCCCATTGCTTTGTCGGTAACAGCAAAAACCACGAATGTATCCGCAAATCCCGAATTAGTGGTAAATACCTTTGAGCCATTTAGTACGTAGTAGTCACCTTCCAAAACTGCACTTGTTTGCAGACCGGAAGCATCACTGCCGGCATTCGGTTCGGTTAAGGAAAAACACCCAATCTTGCTGCCATCAACCAGAGGGCGAAGATATTGTTCTTTTTGCTCCTCTGTGCCAAACTCGTAAATTGCACCACAGCATAGTGAGGTGTGAACCGATATTGTTATTCCGGTACTTGCATCAACTTTGCTGACTTCTTCCATGCACAGAGTATATGTCAGCGTATCGGCATCCCCGCCGCCGTATTCTTTTGGAAAAGGAATCCCGAAAAACCCCAAATCCTGCATCTTTTGCAGTAGCTCCATGGAGTATTCTTCCGCTTCGTCCATTTCCGCCGCAAGAGGACGTATTTCATTTTCTGCAAATCTTCGGAACAGTTCCGCTTGCAATCGCTGGCTTTCGTTTAAAGTAAAGTCCATCCGGTTATCCTTTCCTTGCAGGTTGGTTTCTATATAAGAGCTTGTGATGGGTTTTCCATAAATTCTTTTATTCTTTTTTGGAACTTTGCAGCTCCTACTCCATCTGTTATGCGGTGGTCGTAGGTCAGAGATATCATCATGTAGCTGCGTTTTTTTGGTGTTTCACCGTCGAGATACAATTCATCATGAACAGCATTGACTCCAAGTATAGCGCACTCGGGTTGATTGATGATGGGCGTGAACGCAAACATGTCAAACATTCCCATATTAGATATAGTGAAGCAGCCTGCTGACATTTCTTCTTTATTGAGATTACCACTGCGAGCTTTTTTGATAAGTTTTTTCGTTATATCGGAGATAATCGACAGTGGCAGCACGTCAGCGTCATGGACAACCGGTACCAGAAGCCCCTCATCCATTCCAACTGCAAAACCGACATTAACATCCGGTGTTATAAGCAAATAATCACCTTCGAGTCTTGCACGAAAAACAGGATGTTCTCTGAGTGCCATCGCAACGATTTTAATCATAACGTCGTTTACTGATATTTTTTCTTCACGTTCACGATCAATGTTGATCTGCTCACGGAGGTTCAAAAGACGGTCGACATGTACTTTCATATGTTGAGTGACCACGGGTATTTCCGTATGACTTTGAAGCATTCTTCGCGCAATTACTTTTCGCATGTTGCTTAGTGGTATGCGCTCAATATCGCCTACTATTCTTCGTGATGATAGAATGTCCTCTTTTCTTATCTTACCTTCATAACCGCTTCCGACAAATCCACCCAGAGCGATGCCTTTATNCTCCGCAATACGTCTTGCAAGCGGTGTCACATTGGGAATATCACGAGAAACTATTTCACCTCTTAATCCGCTCGGTGTGACTAAAGAGAGGTCGATATCATTTTCTTTTGCTAATGCTCGAGCATATGGAGTTGCGGCAGGATAGGAGTCCTTAGACAAGAGATTGACTATTTGAGGTTTTTCCGATACGTGCTCTTCATGAGCGACCTTCGTATTTTGCTCTGAAACGCTTGATGACGCTGTCTCCGAAGTGTCGGGAACTATCTCGTCTTTTTCTCCGATATAACCTACCACTTTTAATACAGGAACAGTGCTCTCTTCATCAACCAGTTTAGCCAGCAGATAACCGGATCCCGTTGATTCTACTTCCATTGCTACCTTATCCGTCTCAATCTCCATTATTGGCTCGCCCTTTTCAACAGCATCACCAATCTCTTTGAGCCACCGAATAAGCTTGCCCTCTTCCATATCCATTCCGGCTTTGGGCATAAAAACTTCAATCATTTATTTCACCCCTACCAAATCTTTTACATTAGAAATTATCTTCTCTTTTGTAGGTGCGATATCACGCTCAAGAATTGGATTGAAAGGTATTGGCGTGTACATGCTGCCCAATCTGCGAATTGGTGCATCAAGGTAGTAAAATGCTTCACTATCCGCAATCATTGCCGCTACCTCTGCTCCAAATCCACAATACTGCACGGCTTCATGCACAATCAGTATTCGTTTTGTCTTTTTTACCGATTGAATGATAGTTTCTGTATCCAGGGGAACTAATGTTCTCAGATCTATTACCTCTGCAGATATTCCGAACTCACTTAGTTCTTTGGCACTATCCAGACAATAGTTTACCATTTTCCCGTAGGTGATAATTGATATATCGTTTCCTATATGTTTAATATCAGCCTTACCAAACGGGATTACATATTCTTCCTCAGGAACTTCTCCTTTTGTACGATAAAGCTGCTTTTGTTCAAGAAACATTACAGGATTGTCGTCTCGAATCGCACTAATCATCAGACCTTTCGCATCATACGGAGTCGATGGTATCACTACTTTTAGCCCGGGCATATGAGCCAATACCGCTTCAAGACTTTGAGAATGCTGTGCAGCTGCACCGGTTCCGCCGCCGGATGCTGTTCGCATTACCATCGGCACTTTTACGCCTCCGCCAAACATGAATCTTAATTTCGGAGCTTCGTTTACGAGCTCATCATAACAAACACACATGAAATCCGAAAACATTAGTTCCACTATCGGGCGCATACCTGTCATTGCCGCTCCGACTGCTGCGCCAACAAACGCACGTTCCGATATCGGCGTATCCATAATTCGCTCAGGACCGAACTCTTCAAGCATTCCTCGTGATACCCCAAACGCACCGCAATACACCCCAATATCTTCGCCCAACATGAATACTTCCGGGTCTTTGCGCATTTCATTGCTTATGGCATCATTTATCGCCTGAGCATAAGTTATTATTGGCATACTGCACCTCCTTCCGCGTATACGAGGTTTAGCGCTTCTTCAAGGGTGGGCTGGGGACTGTTATTGGCATATTCGACTGCCGACTCAATCATAGTGTCTGCTTTGCGTTCTATCTCGTCCATTTTCGTGCCGGATATCCCATAGGTTTCCGACAATACAGTGCGGAATGCAGGAATCGGACATTTCTTCTTCCATGAGTCAATTTCTTCTTTTGTCCGATACAAGTTCGCGTCGCTCTTTGAGTGACCTGAGATTCTGTATGTATTCTCCACCAGTAACATCGGACCGTTTTCCAGCACATATTCACGTGCTTCCGACACTGCTTCATATACAGCCAAAACATCGTTACCATATACTGTTTTTCCGGGCATTGCAAACGGAATCGCCCGCTTTTCCATATCAATGTCTTTCATTACTTTTGTAATATGAGCCGACATGCCGTACTCATTGTTTATGCATATGAATAATAACGGCAGATTCCAGACTGAGGCAAGATTCATTGCTTCGAATGTCGCACCCTGATTAAATGTTCCATCACCGAAAAATACCACCGCTATGCGATCTTTCTCCTGCCTTTTCTGTATCGACAGCGCAGCTCCGCAGGAAATCACAGCACTTGCGCCAAGTATTCCATCGGCACCGTAGAAATAGTGGTTGTGGTCTGCAATATGCATAGAGCCACCAAGACCCTTGCAGACTCCGGTTTTTTTCGCCAGTATTTCTGCCATCACTTCTCCCACATCAAGCCCTTTCGCCAATGCCTGGACGTGACCGCGATGGGTGCCAAATACATAATCTTGAGGTTTTAACGCCATTACCGAGCCAACTGCCGTTGCCTCTTCGCCTATGCCCAGATGTGTTGTGCCATGTACCAAGCCTTGAGAGAACATCAGTTGCACTTGTTCTTCAAATTTTCGACCAAGGTACAACATCTCCAGCAAGTTCAGCAGAAAATCCTTGTCGTATTTTTTACTCAATTTTGATTCTCCTATATAAGTAATGTTTAAATACGTGAATATATGCTAATCCGGTCACTCCCGACAGTTGCCGAGAATGGCAATCGCCGCAATTTCGTCTGTAATTAATGCATTGAAAAATCGACCTTTAGCGGCACTTACAATATTTGAAGCCTTCTCTTCTCCGGTAGCAACAGCCACAACATGAGGAATCGCGCGTAGTTGCTCCGGTGTTATTGCTATGAGCCTATCTGAAAGAGGGTTGTCCCTAAGTGAGCCATCTGTATATATACGGTTGCCGCAAATGTCGGTTGCGTAACCATTTTCAACAAGCTCACGCGACTGTTCCAAGGTGATATACCCTGCCTTGTATGGTGCACTGTTTTCAGGATATTTTGAACCTATCCCGACAAATGCTAAATCTATTTCGTTTAAGCGGTCAAAGTGATTGACTATCTCGGGTTCTTTCATCAATGTGTCCTTAACAGTTTTGCTGCTGACATATTGCGGAGATTGTATCAGTGAGTATTCCGCGCCTAACTTGTTTGCAAGTTCCATTGTAAGCATCCTGCTATCAATTCCGAACGTAGATGAAGGCGTACCACCAACAAGTTGAAATACAACTGCATTATTTACAGGCTTACTTAACTTAAGCTGTGAAACCATTGCGTGCATAGTGCCGCCCCAAGATATACCAATTTTTATCCCATTAAAAATATGTTTTTCAAGGCATTCCCCTGCTGCTCGACCTGCAATCTTTTGAGTCAGGAGCAAATCGCTGTTGCTGCGTACGATTATCACATCATCGACATCCAGACATTTCTTAAGTTTCTGCTCCATTTCGCTAATATGCAATGATGAATCGGCTATATGGAATTGCACAATCTTTTGCGATCGTGCTCTCTCTAACATTCTTGCGACTTTTGGTCTTGATAAATTTAGCATTTTTGCAATTTGCTCCTGTGAACAACCACCGTGATAGTATAACTTCGCGATTTTGATAAGAAGATTTCTATCTACACATGCCAAAACTGTTCACCTCAGTCGACAATTGTACAATTGTACAAAAAAATGATTTTATACTACACCTAAATGCAGTATAAAATCATTATGAACATTTGTCAACATATTGCGTGAGAAAACTGAACAAATTCTCACTTTACTTTGTAATAAAGGACACACATCGTGACACAAACGTGCTAATGCGCGAAAACATATGACGCATAATCTGTATTCACCTAAGTGAACACTTTCTATTTTTTAGGTAAATGGATAGCTCTCCCCAACGCATCTGCACAGGCTTCCAAAAACACTTCAGAGTAAGAAGGGTGTGGATGCATTATTTCTGAAACTTCATGTATTGTTATTTGCTGATCCATAAGCACTACTGCTTCTGCAATTGATTCTGTAACCCCGGGACCAAACATATGCACACCAAGTATCTCGCCATACTTCGCATCCGCAATGACTTTTACCATACCAACTCGCTCTCCCGAAGCCAAAGCGCGACCGTTTGCTCCAAACGAAAAGCGCCCGACTCTAATGCCACTTTCACCATATTTTACAGTAGCTTCTTTTTCTGTTATCCCAACCGATGAGACCTCAGGAGATGTATATATACACGACGGCACCAAATTTGCGGTATATTTGCGACGATTTCCGCTCACTGCATTTTCTGCAGCTATTTCACCCATCTTAAATGCGCAGTGAGCTAACATATTAATGCCATTGATATCACCGGGAGCATAAATTCCATCTATATTGGTTTGCATATATTCATCGACTTTTACAAAACCACTTTCAAGTGATATTTCCCCCACTATTTCACCAAGACATGACAAATCAGGTTTTCTTCCGACAGAAATAAGCACTTTATCAACGACAATTTTTTCTTCGTTGGTATTAACTTCCAGTCCTGTAGCGGTCTTTTCTATCTTTGTTACTTTTTCACCGATCAATACGCTTATCCCTTGATTTTTTATGGATTTGAGCATTAATTCAGAAAGTTCTTCATCCATCATAGGAATTAGCTTGTTTTCCGATTCAACGATAGTTACTTCACTGCCAAACTGAGCAAATGCGGCAGCCATTTCACAACCAATCACTCCACCTCCGATAATGCACAGTCGCCCCGGCAGCTCTTTCAAGTCTAATATTTGATCGCTTGTTATCACACCGTCTGAATCTGAACCGGGTATAGGTAATTGTCCCGGTACCGACCCTCCGCATATTATAATTTTTTCCGCTTGATATCGCTTATCTGCACAGCGTATAACAGTCGAACTTTCAAGAATTGCCTCTCCATTCAAAACCGTTACATTTCTCGAACGCAGTAACATTCCTACACCATTTGTTAGAGTTTTAACAACAGTGTTTTTGTACTGCACAACTTTCGATAAATCTACTGATGCTGTAGGGTCGTTTATTATTCCTCGACTATTAGCTTCACGAATTTGCATAAGAACTTCTGCTGTTTTCAAGTACGATTTCGTCGGTATGCATCCTCTGTTAAGGCAAGTCCCTCCAAGCTCTTGGCGTTCAAACAGCACCACACTTGCTCCAAGCATTGATGCTTTGATTGCCGCAACATAACCGGCAGGCCCACCGCCCACAACAGCAATATTATATTTTTTTTCCATAGATCAATTCTCCTTCAAAACTCTTTCTACATATTATCGCCTATTATACCGCCAAAAGCAAATTTTTATTCCTTTGACTCTTCGTCGTCTTCGTCGTCTTCGTCGTCTTCGTCGTCTTCGTCGCCTTCGTCATCTTCATCACCTTCGTCATCTTCGTCGTCTTCGTTTTTATCCACACTATCTCTTTGCGATTCACTTTCATC
>JGI20163J15578_10000158_pt1 | contig 27591 bp, 17 predicted proteins | sample TergutCu122P1_FD_15578 | JGI IMG/M metagenome (IMG submission 15578)
GTTTTTTCATATTTCTTATGTTTTGCTTGCACTTATTATACCATATTTTGTTGTTATTGTGTTGATTTTGCTGGGCTTTTTGGCTTTTGTGTAGCACCTAAGTTATCTCCGAAATTTTTGTACTCATAAATCCCTCCGTTTGTCGGCATTTGCATTGCAACTTGAAATATGGTGCTTGCTGCCCTCCTTTTCAAATTTACGCAATCCTCTGAATGTACCGCAAACAGGGCGGTTGCGCTATAGTAGTAGAGTGTCGTTTCCGAAACTCCCTCTATAGCATATATCTTTGGACGATACTTTGTTGTCCAAGCCTTTTTTGTTGTTAGTTTAACTCACTTGATAATACCTCAAATGCACGGATAAATTCTTTCTCCACGTCGTTAAAGCCCACAAAATCAAAAGACGGAGTGGTTCTCAACTTTGCCACACGGTCAATGGGTCTTTCTTTCATAAGGGCAACAAACTCGTTTACAAGCATGTCGTCATCAATTTCCCTTACTGTGTGGCATTCTTCGTCTGTCAAAGGCGAACCTAAAAATTTTTCATATATCGCACTTTGTAAATTATCCTCCGTTTTTACAAAAACGGGCAGACTCTTTTTGATTGGCCGCGGGATATCCGACATATATGCCTCGCTTGCGTCATGCAGCAGGCAAGCAAGCCGAACCCGCACCGGGAGCCCACGTGCTTCTGCCTCTTTAGCACAATTAATGGAATGCTGGGCAACAGAAAAGAAATGGGATAAATGCCCGTTGCCCCTGCACAACAGAGACAAAGAGTGGGCAACATCATCAATTTTTATTTTGCTCAAATCCGGTTGTAAAGGGTTGAAACTTTCCCCAGTATAGGTTGTGATAAATCCCATTGTAAATATGTCCTTTCACGGTTTTAACTTCCACGTTCTAATTTCCCAGGGCTCTAATTTATCACAGTTGTCCGCAATATCTTCCCCAAGAAGGTTAACTTGCCCCGCATTGGCCGCAAATTGGCTTTTGGGGCTGCAAACTGTCCCCTGCCCCGCACATTCATAAAAACGCGCAAACAAATCCCCTTTTTCCGGGTACAACGTGCTAAGCACCGCTGTCTCGCCTACTCCGTCTGTTTCCATAAAGCGTACGGTGTCTTGTATGCACCCCCTATTTTCGCCGTCAACAGGCAGCAGCGCGAACGGATATTGATACTCCAGTGCCTTACGGTGTAGCCATAGATTGTCACATTTACCCACAAAGGGTAAAATCGCAAATTCGTGGCTGTATTCCCCATGTAAATATCTGTCACCCCATACATAATTATTGGCGTACGCCAGGGGAAGTGACAGGGCGTTGCCTTCCCGTACCATGCACATAGCACCGCTGTTAATGTACGCAAGCCCGATATTTTTATCATATGCAGCCATCCAATAGTTACCCTGGATGTATTTGTCATCGGTTTCCGCTATGCAGAAAGGTAAATCCCTAATACCGGTTATGCTGCCTTCCATTGCCGTATTAAGGATAAACCGCAGTTTGTCTTCATGGACAAAGCCGTTGGTGTTGTCCTTAAATTCTGCGCCTTCAATCGTGGTGCCAATTTTTTCGCCACTGTGCCAGAAAGTAGTCTTACAGCGAATTACTTCGCCGTCTATCTTTATCACAAATCTAATGCCTGTTGCCCCAACTGTACCCATAAACTCTGCCTGCGAAAACCCATCCCGGCAGAAAACATTCCATTTACCGGATGCTTCTTGAGCTGTTCCGTCAATTACTCCGGCGAACAACGCGCCTTTAGGGCCGTCCACCACCGTTGTGTCACCCTTTTGTATGGTGCGGATACCGTTGGAATCCAGCCGGATGGTATAAAAAGCCGTACGCAAAGTGCCCGTTTCTGCATCGTAAGAATCTGTGGGCCCAATATAAACCCCTTCCACAGGCCGTATGGAGTAGCAAGCCGCAGACAACCCGTCAAGCTCTGCAAAAAAGCGGACAACTACTCGGGTTATTTTGTCGCGGCGTTTATCGGCACCACCGCCGTCAAGCACGGTTACAGAGCATGGAACAGGTTTGTCACCCAAGAAAACGCCTGCGTGAGTTACGCCACTGCCACGGGGATAAGCCACTTCCCGCTCCACAAGAGTCTTGGTGTGCCAGGAATTGGGGTTTACCACAAGTAAACTATGGGGTGCGTTACATTCAAATTTACTTGCTAAAGAAGCCAAAGATTCCTTCATAACCTCCTTTGTCAACTCCAGTGACCTGGGGATGTATGTTTCGTAATCGCTCATTAGCCCGCAAATTTGAATGTCGTGGTGCTGGGAGATAAGCACATTTTCCCAGGATATATCAAGTCCTATCTCCATTGTCTCGCCGCCCAGCATAACAGAAAAGCTGTTAATCCGCTCTGCCATAACCTGGGCTGTTTCTGCCTTGCGACATCCGTTCCAAATTACATTGCCGCAGTACCCCCAAGGCATACGAACTACAAACTCGTTAGGTTTGGGGGAAAATTGCGCTTGGGGCTTGCCAAAAAGCTGTGATATTTCTTCTAAAGTAATCCACCGGTAATTAGGGTTGCCTTCAACATGCTCTACAAGTTTTTCACACTGCAAAACAATGTCGTCGTAGCGGCTGGCTAAAAGAGGTGAAATATGGGCAAATTTTTCGCCAAACTCTTCAAGGGACAAATCCGTAGCATCGGGCCAGCGGGTTAAAGCCCAGTTGTCCATTGTAGTTATGCCAAACTCCGCACCCTGCCCTTCATATGTGGGTACGGTGGGAATCTCTGTGCCGTCTTGCCCAACCCATGTGCCATAACCCACGTTGTATTGGGGGTTGTAGCCATACATCATAAAGTGTGTACGCATTATGGCGGCTTTATATCCCGTTTGTTTGGCCAGCTGCGGTATTTGGCTGTGAAGAGCGTGCTCGCTAATTGCATAAACATCCGGTGTTTTCTTGAAATACCGTAAATTTGTACGGACCGCATATACCAATTGCCGCACATTCGATTCCTCGCTGATAAACACCGATAATGGCTGACCATATGTCACAGAGCCAATTGCCAAACGGCCTTGGTATTTCTCCAAAGCCTCGTTTATTTTCTTGGTCATGTCCGACTCTATGTCTTCATACTTGTCATAGGTGAAGGCCTCATTATCCAGCCCTATTTTAAAACTTGGATACTTGTCCAGCCATTCCAGGGCATTGCGAAACCTGTCTTCAAAATTGGGGCCCCACAAAATATACCCTCCGTGGTCGTAGGATAATAAATACATTGGTGTGTTACTGCTCATTTGTGTACATCCTTTCATAAATATGTCTGTATTCCATTATAACACAGATTTTATAATATTTTGCATTATTATGTTGCCGTTGTAAACCGCCTATGGTATATTTGACATGTTCAATGTAAAGTGTGCTTGCGCGCGCGTTTCGTACAGAGCAATTTTTTGTAGTATTAATAAACGAGGTGAATAGAAGCAAATGAAAATTCGTATGGACTACAACAATATGCTTACCCACATGGTTGGTGAGCAAGGTATCTGCCAAGCTGCTTTTGACAAACTTGCCCCGCAAATTGCAAAAGCAGGTACAGCGATGACAGAAAAACGCAAAGCCGGTCAAATGGCATGGCGTGAATTGCCGTATAACCAAAAGGAAGTTGTAGAGGAAATTAACGCGTATGTGGCCGAAACGAAAGACCAAATTGACGCATTTGTGGTACTTGGCATAGGCGGAAGCGCACTTGGGCCCATGGCAGTGCAGCAGGCGTTAAACCACCCGTACTACAACGAGCTGCCGCGGGAAAAGCGCGGCGGGTTTCCAAAACTTTATGTAATTGACAATGTAGACCCAGAGCGGTTGGTTTATCTTTTCCAAACTATTGACCCAACCCGCTGCTTGTTTAATGTAATTTCCAAATCCGGCAGCACATCCGAGACAATGAGCCAATTTATGATTGTCCAACAAATATTGGAAGAGAAACTTGGCAAAGAGGCCGCAAAAAAACTTATTGTATGTACAACAGACGCAGTTTCCGGAAACCTTATAACAATTGCCAAGGCCGAAGGCTACAAGTATTTTATTATTCCAAGTGCGGTGGGCGGACGTTTTTCCGAGCTTACACCGGTGGGGCTTCTGCCCGCGGCTTTTTGCGGCTTAGATATAGCGGGGCTTTTGGAAGGCGCGGCACAAATGGATAAAATGTGCGAAACAGATGACATTTACAAAAATTCTGCCCACATGTTTGCACTGCTTCATTACATTGGCATGATACGCGGCAAAAATATTTCTGTTATGATGCCCTATGCAGATTCCCTAAAATTTATTTCCGATTGGTACGCCCAGCTTTGGGCAGAGTCTTTGGGCAAACAGTATGACCTGGACGGCAATGTAGTAAACGTTGGGCAAACCCCTGTTAAGGCCTTGGGCGTAACGGATCAGCATTCTCAAGTGCAGCTTTACGCGGAAGGGCCGTACGATAAAATAATCGTCTTCCTTGGTGTAGATAAGTACCGGGAAACAATTACAATCCCCAAAACCTACGGCGACATGCCAAGTTTGGGCTTTTTGGGCGGCGTAACCCACAACCGGCTTATTAAAGTAGAACAAGATGCCACTGAATACGCCCTTACAAAAGCCAAGCGCATGAACATGACAATTACTTTACCGGAAGTAAATGCGCAAACATTGGGGCAGCTACTGTACTTTTTTGAAGTTGCAACGGCTTATGCGGGAGAACTGCTGAACATTAACGCTTTCGACCAGCCCGGCGTAGAAGAAGGAAAAAACGCCACATATGCCATGTTTGGCCGCCCGGGATACGAAGCAAAAAAGGCTGAACTAGATGCCGCCCTACCTAAAGATACAAGGTATGTAATTTAACACAAAAAACTAATTCAAATCCATCCTTTGGTTATCATCAATCAACATAATGTTGACAAAAAAGGGTGGTTTTTTATTGTTAACCTTGATTACTGCGACAAATTCATGTATACTGCCATATCTCATTAACTTAGAGGAGGGATTGTCACATGAAGTCAAATGTTGGTGAAATAATTAAGAACTTACGTAAAAGTCTTAACATTAGTCAGGAAGAATTGGCTAGCCGACTTTATATGGACCGAAGCAAGTTATCACGCATAGAGTCCGGCGAAAGCAGCATTACTGTTATTGAGTTTCTTACCGCTTTTTCTGTCCTTGGTTTCCCTACGGAAGATTTTTGGATAGCATATCTTACTTGGGATGAATTTAAAGGATACAGGCTGTACAGAAAAATACGCGAATTTCTAAAACGTGACGATGTTGATAAGATTCGCGACATTTTGCCGCCATTTAAAGAAAACCCTCTTTCCAAACAATCTTTTATGTATCAGTTCGTAACTTTTCTTGATATTTTACTAAACACAAATCTCTCGGATAGTCAAAAAATTGGAGAACTTCATAATGCCCTTAAGTACAGTATTCAAGATTTCGCATACGAAAAAATTTGTGAATACCGCTTTAATTTCAGCGAACTATTAATTGTTTATGAAATTGCTATGGCACACAGCCGCTCTGAAAAAACGGAACATCAAGAAAAAGCAATAGAAATATTAACATCCATTGCCGAAAACATAGATAATTTTTGTTTGACGGTAGAGGAAAAGAACGTAATTTTACCAAAACCACAAGTAAGCCTGTTTAGCTTATTGATGGATTTGGGCGATTACGAAAAGGCGGCCTTTGTGTGTGAAAGCGTACTGGTATTGGCCAGAACATACCGCAGCCAGCAATTATTACCTTTTACCACATACTCTTTAGCAGTATGTTTCAAAAAAACTGGTAAAAGTACAGATGAATACATGCCATTATTAATAAGAGCATATCATGCTGCCAGGTGCATCGAACAGCATGATCTTGCCAACAAAATAAGGGAGGAGTATGACATCTAATGAATATTGCCGTTGGAGAAAAAATTAAAGAGTTACGCAAAGAGCTAAACATGAGCCAAGAAGAATTTGCGGGGAAAATAGCCGTCAGCGTCAGACATTTATCCCGGTTGGAAACAAACCAGGCAAATGTTGATATTTCTGTTCTTGTAGGCATTTTACGGGTTTTTGACAAAACTATGGATGATTTTGGTGCCATGTTCCTTGACAGCAAGGAGTATGGACAGCACAAAGAATTCCTGACTCTCCGGTCATTTTTTTCTACTAGAAGATGGGATGACTATGATGAATTTCTTTCTTCTATAGATTCCAGGCTTGAAATTGCCCCGGAGATGCAGCAACTTATTGCACTTGCAACAATAATACGGCGGATAGAGGCCAGTGACGATTATTTTAGCTTTACAAAGGATGACCTAAAAATTTTACATGACGCAATGTGTATATCACAGGAAAATTTTGATGAAGATAAGGTGTCGGAATACTTACTGACACGGATGGATGTAGACATAATACACACAGTATGTCATGCTTATCTTGCTTTTAAAGAATTTGACAGAGCTGTAAAGCTTGCGCAAGCTGTTTTAGATAACAAAAGTATAGTGGCCAGATATGCCGAAAACAAAGGAGATTTTGCATATATTCAAGCCCTTTTATATCTTATTTCATGCTATGCACACTCTGGCAGAAACGCGGATGCCACATTACTTCTTTTACAAACCTACAGAAAACTTATGGATGATGAAATACCCATCCGGAACATTGGATTTTGCACTTCGGAACTTGGTTTTTTATATGCTAAAAAAGGTGAAGACAAGTCACTTGCAAAATCTTATCTTACCAGGGGTTACCATTGGTATGTTATGGAAGGCCTATCTTTTAAAGCGGATAATATCAAAGAGGATGCTAAAAAACTGTATAACATAGATATTGAAATTTAACCTGACAAAATCTGCACATAACAGATAAAAGAAATGCGACACATCTTGTCGTGTTTTTTTATGACTTTTTGTTGTACTATCTTGATGAACAAAGTACATTTGCTTCTATCTCTTTACTTCCCCAATATAGCGTAAAAGCCAACATTTATGTTGGCTTTTACTTTCCCCATGAAACCGTTTTACAGCAAGAAGGGATTTTTCCATGAAAAACCTGGTATACATTGCAACCAGTGATACTTTTGCCGGACACGACCTGCAATCGTTTTTAGAAGAGGATGGCTTCCGCGTAAGGTGCTTTAACACCAAGAACGCGCTTTTTACAACCTTAAAGCAGAAAAGATGCGATTTAGCAATTATTGATTTAGCCAAATCCGGCAACGACGGCATAATTTCATGTGCAAAAATTAAAAATATTTTTGATTTGCCCGTTATCACTCTTGTTGAACATGAGTCTGATAATGATTATGTTTCTTGTATCCTTAACGGGTTGGACGTGTGCCTTACAAAGCCATTTAACCCTGTAAAGCTTATCGCCCACACAAAAGTATTGTTAAAAAAACCGCGTCAGTTTAGCTATTTATTTGAAAAAGATGATTGCCATAAAATATCCTACGTCGATATAGTAATTTATCCGGATAAAAGAATTGCCTACTGCAACGGCAGTGAGTTGGAACTTACAAACACGGAATTTCGCCTTTTAAAGCTGATGTTTGAAGATGCAGACAGGGCCGTCTCCAGAAATGAGTTAATGAGCAAAGTATGGAGAAAAGAAAATTCTGCAAGGGCACGGGCTACAGACGATACAGTAAAACGGCTGCGGCGAAAACTAATTGACGCAGGAAGCCAGGTTTCAATAGATAATGTATGGGGCTTTGGCTTTAGGCTTGGAACAAACAATTTTAATACCGGCGGCGTAGTAGTGAAATAGTCTCCACATGCGGGGTGCGCGGAAACATGTCCATTCCTTCGATTTTTTCTACGTTGTACCCTGCCGCAACCAACAAGTTCAAGTCCCGTGCAAGTGATTTTGGTTTGCACGCTACATAAACAAGCTGCGGTGCATTTAGCGCGACAATTTGCGGCATAGCTTTTGGGTGAAGCCCATCGCGGGGCGGATCCACCACAACAACATCCGGGGCAGCCGGGTGTTGTTTTATTATGTCTTGCACATCCCCTGCGTAAAAGCTGCAATTGGTAATGCCGTTAAGTTGGGCATTGTCTTTTGCGGCTTTTATTGCGTCTTCTACAATTTCGACCCCCAGTATTTTATCAAAATACGGCGATAGTATTTGTGCAATGGTACCTGTGCCGCAGTAAAGGTCATATGCAAGCCTGGTATGGCAGCTTGCGGCGTAGCTGCGCACTAAACCGTACAATACTTCTGCCCCGGCAGAATTTGTTTGAAAAAACGAAAAGGCAGACACTTTAAATTTTAAGCCGCAAATTTCCTCGTTATAGTAATCACGCCCATACAATAAATTCACATTCTCATTTTTTACAACATCAGCGACACCGTCATTTACGCTGTGTAAAATGCCTACAATTTTTCCGTCAACTTTTAAGCCGCAAAGCCCTTCCACCAACGGGCCCAGCGGTGTTTTCAAAGCAGATGCAGTGGACAAATTCAAAAGAATTTCCCCGGTAAATTCGCCGCGTCTAAGTACCAAGTGCCGCAATGCGCCAATGTGCCGCTTGCGGTGATAAACCATTTCACCGGATTGGCGGAAGTATTCCAACACATGCACTATTACGCGCTTAAAATCGTCGCAAATAAGAATGCAGTTTTCCGGTGTGGCAACCTCGTAAAAACTCCGTTGTTTACGCATTCCCAGTGCCATTCGTCCGTCTTTGCCTTCGTCGCCAAAAGCCAGCTCCATTTTATTGCGGTAACCTGCTACATGTGGGGCCGGGTGTAATTTTTCTACCAAGTACCCGTAGTCCCCCAACGCTTCTACCAAGGCTTTTTCTTTAATCTCCAGTTCCTGCAAATATGGTATGTCTAAGTAGGTACAGCCGCCGCACCTGCCAAAATGTTCACACTGTGTATTCATATTTTAGTCGTTCCCTTCTTTTTCCGTTTCAGAAAATACCAGTTTATATACACCGTAAGCCAGTAACGCTCCGGTTAGCTGCATACATATAAATACAAAACCGTCAACGGGCCTTATCCCCACAGCAGTGTTTGTAAACATTCTTGCAATAGCAACTTGCGGGTTTGCAAACATGGTAGAGGAAGTAGACATAATCATACCACCAACCAAAAGGCTTACTACAATAGATATTTTAGCCGATTTCAATTTAACCAGTAACAGAATAGCAAATATAAGGATAAATGTCCCAATAATTTCGGAAAAATATAAAGAGTTCCCTCGCGGGACACTTGAAATAGAGAGTAACACCCCTACTTCATCATAAAACATCAAATGGCTGATAACCATCCCAAAAATGCCACCGGCAACCTGTACAATTACATACATTATAGCTTCACTGTAACCAATTTTTTTATCCAATACCAGTGCCATAGTTACCACAGGGTTAAAATGCCCACCGGAAATATGCCTAAACATTTCAATTAGTGCAAACAATACCCCGGCTACGGCAATCGCATTTGCAATTAATGCCACACCTATATGGCTTTCAAAAACATAAATAAATAAAATTATTGGTGAAACCGCCGCAATTAGTAAAAACATTGAGCCGATAAACTCGGCTGCTAACCGATTAGTTTTTATATCTATCAAAGTATATTCTCCTTAACATTTACCAACGAGTGTATTCATCGTATTAGAATTTGTCAATACGTATGCGTAGATTTCAACTGGTCGGATTTTCTTACCAGTTGGAATTTGCAAGAACAATTTTCCAAAGGTTAAAAAACACTTGCCACAGCTTCAAATTATTGTATAATTTTAGGCAACTATAGTATTTTCTAAGGAGGTAATCAATGCTCTGGGTAAAAAACGACATACAGGATGTAATGCAAAAGTTGGACACAGGTATGAGGGGTTTGTCCAAAGAGGAAGTAGAGGGCCGCATTCAAAAGTACGGCTTAAACGAATTTGAGGAAGAGAAGAAAGACACCTTAATGCAGAAAATCCTGCATCATCTTTCGGAAATTCCTACATTAATACTAATTGCAGCCGCAATTATTGCCACCATAGCCGCTGTAATGAATGAACGGGGCGAATATGGCGGCAGCGCAAGCGATTGGGCTAAAGTTGTGGTAATTCTTTCAATTGTAGTTATAAATGTTTGCCTGGGACTTTACCAGGAAAGCAAGGCCGAAAAAGCCTTAGAGGCCCTAAAGAAAATGAATGCCTTCAAAACTACAGTTATCCGCGACGGGGTAAAGCAAATTGTAGAAGCTAACCAGCTTGTACCCGGCGACATTGTAGAGCTTAACACAGGCGATGTAATTACCGCAGATGCCCGTATTATCGAAGCCAGCAGCCTTCAAGTGGAAGAGGCCGCACTTACCGGGGAAAGCCAGCCCGTAGAAAAAGACCCAAACGTGGAAGTGGCGGAAGATGCCCCTCTGGGTGACAGGCTTAACATGGTTTATTCCGGCTGCTTGGTAACAGGCGGACGCGCCCTTGTTGTGGTTGTAGAAACCGCCATGGAAACAGAAATGGGCAAAATCGCCCGTATGCTTAACACCACCAAAAAATCACTAACGCCGCTGCAAATGAGACTGCAGCAATTGGCAAAGCGTATATCCATTGTCGCGCTGATAAGCGGTGTGGTTATGTTCTTTGTAGGGTTTGTGTTGTGGGGCAACGCCGCCATAGACATGCTGTTACTGGCCGTTGCTCTTGGTGTTGCGGCTGTACCCGAAACACTGCCGATTATTGTAACAATGATACTTTCCTACGGCGTGTTTAACATGGTAAGCAAAAAAACCATAATCCGTAAAATACCCGCCGTAGAAACCGTGGGCAATACATCTGTTATTTGTTCCGACAAAACAGGTACGCTTACCATGAACAAAATGAAAATCCAGCGGGTTTGGCATGTGGGCCACAACCCAATTACCGTAAAAGACGAGTTTAACCAAGACCAGAAAAAATTAATAGGCCTTTTGGCATCTTGCAGTAACGCCACAATTGAAGTACGCGGCGACGAAGACGAGCACGTAATTGGCGACCCTACGGAAATAGCAATTATACGCCTGCTTCACAACCTGGGAATGGACAGGGTAGAAGCAGAGCGGGCATACCCGCGGATACATGAACTGCCTTTTGATTCCGGACGTAAGCGTATGACCACCGTACACCGCACAGAGGAAGGGTACATTGCCGTAACAAAAGGAGCGTTCGACCGTATCCCCGTAAATTGGGACCCGGAGCTTTTGAAACGGGCCACGGAAATACACGATTCCTTTGCAGAAAAGGCACTGCGCGTAATTGCCATTTCCGTTAAAAAATTTGCGGAAATGCCCACAGATTTAAGCGAAGAGGCACTGGAAAGCAACCAAGAATTCCGTGGAATGGTGGGCATGATTGACCCGCCAAGGCCGGAAAGTAAACACGCAGTTGCCCGTGCCAAAGATGCAGGCATCAAAACCGTTATGATAACCGGCGACCACATAGCCACAGCCAAAGCCATTGCCAAAGAAATTGGTATATTGGAAGATGGCGACAGGGCCGTTACAGGCGCGGAACTGGCCGCAATGAGCGACATAGACTTGGTTTCTCAAGTGCGGGGAATATCCGTTTACGCCCGTGTAAGCCCGGAAGACAAACTGCGCATTGTACACGCCTGGGCCGCCCACAACGAGGTTATAACCATGACAGGTGACGGTGTAAACGACGCCCCGGCTCTTAAAGCCGCCGATGTTGGCGCGGCAATGGGTATAACCGGCACAGAAGTTTCCAAAAACGCGGCGGACATGGTTATTACAGACGATAACTTTGCCACCATTGTAGATGCCATTGCGGAAGGCCGTACTTCCTACGACAATATCCGCAAGACAATACAATTCTTGCTGGGTGTTAACTTTGCGGAAATTTTTGTACTGCTGTTTGGTATGCTGGTAATTGGCAGAACAACCATTACCGCGCTGCAAATTCTCTTTATTAACGTAATCGCCGACGGTATCCCCGGCTTCTTCCTTGCCTTCGAAATGCCCGAACCGGATACCATGAAGCGGAAACCCCTTCCGAAGGGTTCCGGGGTTTTTGCCCAAAACGTAGGTACTTTTATTGCCGTCCGCGCCGTTACATTCTCCTTGCTGACTTTAGCCGCTTTTGTACTGGGGTCATACGTACTAACCCCGCCGACGGGTTTTGAGTATTCATATTATTTTGTGCCTATAGACGGCAGGTTTTCTATAAACGCCCTAAGGTATGGCGGTCATTTTGCCATAGGTGTTACAATGGCGTTTATAACATTGGCCTGGGCCTCTACGATAGATACATTTAATACTCGTACGCAGCAATCCATTTTTAAAGCCGGGTTTTTGTCTAACAAAGGCGTTTTCTACTCTGTAATATGCTTGGTATTTGTAACCGCTTTTGTGGCCCTGTGGACACCTTTGGCAAGTATATTTGACGTTGTTCCAATTACCGGACGGCACTGGGTGGCTGTGGCTATTCTTGCCCTAATGCAGCTTGGCTTGGTTGAATTGCTGAAATTTTACCTGCGCCGGAAAAATAGCAGGCCCGCCATTCAAGTTGAAACTGTAACAGAAGAATAAAAGAATAAGACAAATGAAACGAGAGTGGCCCGTATTGGCGACTCTCGTTTACATATAGACAAGGTGATGTTATGAATAAAAAGAACGAATATGCCGTATACTACGAAGATTTTGGTGCCGTTGGCGATGCAACAACCGACGATTTTACGGCCATTAAAGAGGCCCATGCATACGCAAACCGTCATGGTCTGCCTGTAATAGCCAAACCAACAAGTGTTTATTACATCGGCAATAATACGAGCACGGCAATTATCATGACAGATACGGATTGGAATACCGCCCAGTTTATCATAGACGATTCGGCAGTAACCGTAGAAAACCGCCACCACAATATTTTCGAGGTGCGCTCTGCTTATGCCCCTTTCCAACTGGATGTGCCATCTATAAGAAAGACTCAGCGCGTACTAAAAACCAAGGAGAAAATTGCGCAAAATCTTTTTGTGACAGCCGTTAACGAAAATAAAAGGCAGTTTGTCCGCCGGGGGCCAAACCAGGACCAAGGCCAGGCACAAACAGACTGCTTTATTTTAGATAAATCCGGCGCGCTGCTAACCCCTGTAATTTGGGACTTTGACCAGATAACCTCCCTTACCGCCCACCCAATAGACAAGCGGGTTCTTACGGTAAAAGGCGGCGTGTTTACAACCATTGCCAACTGGGCAGATTCGAAATACACTTACTATGACCGCGGAATAAAAATTACCCGCTCTAACGTTGTTGTAGACGGCGCGGTACACAAAGTAACAGGCGAGCTGGACCACGGTGCGCCTTACGGCGCGTTTATCTCTGCTTCCGATTGTGCATACGTAACGTTTAAAAATTGCCACCTGACCGGCCACAAAACATATGAAACTATTGGAAGCGCGGGCACATCCGTAACCATGGGAAGTTATGATATTTCCTTGTACCGCAGCATTGGCATAAATTTTATCAACTGCAAACAGGACAATATTTTAGACACCACTCTATGGGGTATTTTCGGTTCTAATTACTGCAAAGACATTGTAATTGACGGGTGCGTACTGTCACGGGTAGACGCCCACATGGGTGTAACAAACCTTACGGTAAAAAACAGCACAATCGGTTGGATGGGCATTAAAGCAATTGGCAAGGGACTTTTGCTGATAGAAAATGTAAGCACCTTTTGCCGGGATGTTGTGGAATTTCGCCAGGATTACGGCAGTAGCTGGGACGGTGACCTTGTAATACGCAATGTCAAATGGTACCCTGCCATGGGCACAGTGGGCATCCCAAAAGGTAAGTACTACGTAATTACAGGCCACAACCCCGGCGGATGCGATTTTGGCTACACTTGTTCCCTACCCGACCGCGTTACAATCGAAAACCTTATGGTTATCGACGGGGAACCTGCCCAAAACTACGAAGGCGTAAGCATCTTTTATGTATCCGGCGGCATGAACGAAAACCTGCAAACCTTTGACCATACGGCAGAACACCCGTATGTTTTCACGTCCGAGCTTACATTACGGGGCTTACACACAGAAAGCGGCAAAGGATTTTCCCTATGGCAGCAATACCCGGTTAACGGGTACTGCCCTGCTGCACATAGTGTTAAGCCGGATAAAATTACCCCTAATTTCCATGCTGTGGTTGAGGGTATTGATAAGCTGGAAGTAACCGCCCCAAGTGATGTTGAAAATCTATATGGCACAAACCACCGCTTGGTACCGCATATAAGCGTTCGTAACTGTAAAGAGTTGAAAGTGCAGGAAGGCGCGGCCCCGATGGTGGTGACTTCGTAAAGCATGGAGGCTTTTTCCGGTGTAGTGCTTTATATTTTGGTTATAATCATTTTTTATCTTGCTTTCATTCATGTACATGTGCATACTGGAACAGTAAAAAATCTTTACATTATTGGAGACGAGTATGATATTTGAATTACAGCAGGCAGACTACAAAAAGGTATACCCCCTTGTAACCGGTAAACATGAAACAAAAGTGCTTATGTTAAGCGTATTATCCGGCAATAATGCGGGCAAAATTTTTGTTGATGACATTAATGCCCCCAAAACCGCTTTTGTATGGGTAATTGGCAACGCCTCTTTCTTTGTAGGGGACAGCGGTAATGCCGCTTTCCTCGGTTCGCTAAACGATTTTATCGACACAACAATTGCCCCGTTAAGCAAAGAGCTGGTTGGCCCTAACTCATATTTTGAAACACTGGTGTACGACAAGGGTTGGCTGTACGCGCTTAACAAAGTGTTCCAACAGCGAGACTTGGCAAAGTACGGCACAGACAACTGCGACTACATGTTTACATTCAACAAAGAGCGTTATCTTTTATCAAAGGAACGGCAAATTGCATTACCGGACGGATATGTAATTGAAAAAATAAGCAAGGACACCATTACAAACGACACAAGTAAAATATTACAAAAAGACATCCGGGGTTTTTGGATGTCTGAAGATAAATTCCTGAAAAACGGTTTTGGCTACTGCATAATAAAGGACAATAAAGCCGTAGCCGTATGCTTTTCAGCATACGTACACGAGCATTACCACGAAATAGCTATTCGAACTTATGTACAAGAAGAACGCAGAAAGGGACTTGCCACAATTGCTGCCCGGGCGTATATTGACGAGTGCATAAGAAATGAATTGACCCCCGCATGGAGTACCCAGCACACGAACACAGTATCCCGCACGTTAGCCGAAAAACTCGGATTCGAGTTTTACTGCAAACTGCCAAGTATTGTGTTCCCGTTTTACGATTTTGATTGATATGAAACAAATTGCCTTGTAAGGGTAAGAAAACGCAAAACCAGGCTGTCTTTTCGGGCATCAAACAGCCTGGTTTTGTGTTTTCGGGGCTATTTCATACAAATTACACCCCGTCTTTTACTTTATCAAACCTGTCGTAAAATTCTTTTTGCAGCATTGGCACTGTAGTGTCCGCTTTAATGGCTTTCAGCCTGTCGGCAACGTCTAAAACAGATGCTTCAAGTGCTTTCAGGCCTTTTTCCGCCGTGGCTTTGGAAGGGGCTCCCACGATATTTTCCGGATACATAGCATACCACCACAAGCCTGTACTTACGCCTTCCAGGTGGGAAAGGTCTACCTTTGGTGTAACCGGCTCTTGGAAGCATTGGTATTCCATTTTTACCGCATGTGGGGCTACAGCCATAACCATGCTTGTTTCCTGTTCGCAAGCGTGGCCGCCGCCTGTTTCCCAAATACTTTCTACGGCTTTTTGGTGCTTGCCCCTAAAGCCGCTTGTTACATACAGTGTGTAGTTTACTTTCCTGTCCAGTTGAGACATGGCAAAATACTCCAGCATGTGGCTGTTCCCGCCGTGTCCGTTAAGGATGACTATTTTTTCGAAGCCGTTGTGGGCAATTTGGTCCAGTAGGGTTTCCAGTATTTGAAGGGACATGGCTGTGGGGAAGTTTACGGTGCCGGTAAAACAGGCGGCTTCGTGTACTTGCCCAAACCAATAGGGCGGAAAAACTACACATGGTTCAATTTTTGAAGCACCCACCGCAATGGCGTGGGCAACCAGCGCGTCTGTACCAAAGGGCAGGTGTTCCCCATGCCGCTCTAGGGAGCCTATTGGCAATACGCAAATCTTGTGTTCTGCGGCAAGTTTCTTAAAGTCCGGCGGTGTTAACATTTCCCAACGTGTTTCCATTAGTTCCTCCTCCTAAAAATATTTGTAAGGTGCCTTATGTCAAAGTTTATTCTTCCTACAAAGTAACGTTTGTGCAATTCACCAACTACCAGCTGCAGCAGCGCGAAAACAACCATGATTAGCCAATGGTACCAGCGCAACCCCGTTACTATATCAAAAATTTCTGCAATTGGCGGTACAAGCGCGACAAAAAGGGTAAACAGAATTGTACCTATGGCCGCATACAGCATTCCTCTATTATTAAGCGGACTGTCGTGCAAAATTGATTGTGTACTGCGCACATTAAAAATATTTATTACAGATGCCCAGCTTAGCACCACAAAAGCCATTGTAATGCCTATCCCAAAATGGGCCCCGTTTGGTGAAGGTACAAAGCCGCTTGGGGCGGGAAGCACGTAGGCACCAAGTAAAAACGCGCCCAGTGTTAATACAGAAAAACTTACCGCACCGCGGGCAATTTGCGTCCCAAGGCCCGCGGTAAAAATACCTGCGTTTTTAGGCAGCGGTTTGCGCTTCATTACGCCTTGCTCCGGTTTTTCGAAAGCCATGAAGAAGCCGGGTATACCGTCAGAAACTACGTTAATCAAAAGTATTTGCAGTGCCAGCAGCGGCGAAACGCCAACTATAAGCATACCCGCCAGCAATATGAAAATTTCCGCAAAGTTTACGCTTAGCAAGAAGGCGATTGTCTTTCTGATATTGTCGTAAGATGCGCGGCCAACGGAAATTGCGTCTACAATAGTGGCAAAATTATCGTCGGTAATGACCATATCTGCAGCGTTTTTGGATACTTCCGTACCGGTAATACCCATTGCCACGCCAACGTCTGCGGCTTTTAGTGCCGGTGCGTCGTTTACGCCGTCGCCTGTCATGGCAACAACTTCCCCATGGGATGCCCATGCCTGTACGATGCGGATTTTATCTTCCGGGCTTACACGGGCGTAAACGGAAACCGTTCTAACGCTTTCGAACAGCTCTTCTTCAGTCATATGGTTAAGGTCTGTACCGGTAAGGGCAACGTCGCCTTTTTCCATTATGCCAATTTCTTCGGCTATAGCTTTGGCGGTAACAATATGGTCACCGGTTATCATTACAGTTTTAATACCCGCTTCTTTTGCCATTGCAACGGCTTCCGCGCTTTCCGGGCGGGGCGGGTCAATCATACCGATAAGCCCTAGGAAGTTCTGGTCACTTTCCAAGGCTTCTTCACTTAGGTCTATGGGCTTGTCCACATACATTTTGAAACTGATGGCAATTACGCGCAATGCCTGTTCTGCAAAGGAATCATGAATTTGAGTGGCCTCTTCCAACAGCCCGGGGTCCCAGTTTACCGGGATACGGTCGAACGCACCCTTTGTAACAACCAGGTGGCCGCCTTCTATCCGGTGCATTGTTGTCATACGTTTACGCCCGGAGTCAAAAGGAAGCTCGTATTCGCGCGGATATTCACGCTCTGCATCTACACGGGTAAGCCCCAAGTCGTGAAGCAGGCGGATAATAGCAATTTCTGTAGGGTCGCCGATAACCCGCTCGTCTTCGTCGGCATGTATCTCTACTGTAGCGTTACTGCAAGATGCCAGAAGCTCTACCATGTACCGCTCGTCCTGGTTCAGGCCGTCCTTTACATTTACAGGGTCGTAAGCCACATGCCACAGTTTGCGGATTTTCATTTTGTTCATGGTAAGAGTGCCTGTTTTATCGGAACATATTACAGAAGTATTGCCCACGGTTTCCACAGCGGGTATTTTTCTGATAATAGTATTTTTGTTAACCATATTAAACACGCCGTAAGACAGAACCATGGTAACTATAATGGGTAGAGTTTCCGGTACTGCCGCTACACCAAGGGCAACCGCCAATATCAGCGCGTCTACAAACTCTCGCGGGGAACCTGTAACAGGATTATTGCTATGCACAAACCATGCAAAGGCAAACATAAGTACACCGGCCGCCAACGCAATAACAGAAATGCGCTTCGCCAGCTGCTGTAAACGCAATTGCAGCGGCGTTTTAAGTTTTTGTGCGGTATTAAGCAAACGGGCAATTTTACCCATTTCTGTTTCCATGGCCGTTTCCACAACCACTGCTGTAGCGCGTCCGTTTGTTACCAGGCAGCCGGAATAAACCATGTTAAGCCTGTCGCCAAGGGGTACATCCTCGCTTATTTCTGCTAAGGGGTCTTTTTCCACGGGCTGGCTTTCGCCTGTAAGGGCAGACTCGTCGGTTTGCAAGCTGCTTGCTTCAATCAGGCGGGCATCTGCGGTTATTACGTCACCGGCGGTAAGTTCAATAATGTCACCGGGTACAAGTTCGCTTGCGTCTATAATTTGCTTCGCGCCGCCCCGGATAACCGTGGTTTTAAATGTATTCATTTTTTTAAGTGCTTCCAAGGCTTTTTCCGCCTTATTTTCCTGCAAAATGCCCAAGCACACATTAATTATTACAATGCTTAAAATTACAATAACTTTTGGCCAGCCCCGGCCTATTGTATCCGGCGGGTGGAAAATTGCCGTATATGCTGCAATAAGAGTAGCGGCAATTAGAATCATCGTGGGAATTTCCAAAAGGTGATGAAGGATTTTTCTGAGAACGGTTTCTTTTTTCTCTTCATCAAATTCGTTTCGCCCGTATTCCTGCAGCCGAATTTCAGCTTCCGAATCGGTAAGACCTAAAACATCGTCTGTGCGTAACTTTCCTGTTACTTCCGAAATGCTTTCTTTTACCCAGAGCATATATTGCCTCCTCTATTCTGTTTTCATTTGTAGAAATCTATTATATAGCAATATGAAGTTATGGGGAAGGATTATTTTCAATTCAACGCACCGCGTTTATAAAGAATCCATTTGTCCCTGTGCAACGGGTCTATACCCCTTCGCTTTGCGGTTGCACCAAGCTCTAACGGGCATTGTACATATCCGTAAAAGTCCGACTTAATAATGCCGCGGCCGGAAGTTAATGACGAAAACCGGATAGAATAGTCCATAGACGTGGCCACAGGCACAATTGCCTCCATTTCCAACTTGCCGTCTTTTATAACCGGACTGTCAAACTCGCCCCGCATTTTTATAATGTCGCCGATAAGCTTGCCGGACAGGTCTTCCGCAGCAGTTAGCCTAAATTTAACCAGCGGTTCCAGCAAAACAGAACCGGCATTTTCTAACGCCCGCATCACAGCGATTGGCGTTGCCAGGAAAAAATCCATCGGGTGGGTGTGGAAAATATGGCTTTCCCCGTCGATTAATGTGAAAAGCAAATCTGTGGCTTCCCAGCCAAGCCGCCCTTGTTTAACCGCCTCTGCCGTGGCAATCTCTATGTGGTTCTGGTACCTGTCCTGCAGCACGCTTTTGTGGGTGGCAGACTTATATTGGAAACCGCTGCCACGGGGAAGCGGGTCCACTTGCAGCGTTAAAATTGCCCAGCATGGCTTTGGCATGGTGTAACTTTCGTGGCCTATGCCTTGTGCGGCTACGGTTTCTTTGTAAATTACAGATGGGGTGGAAAATTGCACGGCCATCCCATACCGCTCCAGCAGCAGATACTCCAAGATTTCCAGTTGAATTTTGCCCATTGTGCGTATTACAAGCTCCCGCTCTTCGTAGTTCCAGGAATAATCCATCAGCGGGTCTTCGTCAGAAAGTTCCGAGATTGCCTGTATAAGCTGGCTTTCTTTGCCTTCCGGGCCAAAAACTTGAACAGAAAACAACGGCGTGGCAATTTTACTGTAGCGGCGGTTTAGAAGCTGCCCAAGCATGTCCCCGGCTTTCGCGCCGGTCATACCGCAAATGGCGGCAATTTCGTTGCCGTAGGCAAGGCCCACATCTTCCCGCTTAGAGCCTGATAATTTACGAATTTGCGTAACTTTTTCCTGAAACGGTTCATGCCCCGGGCGGAAAATTGAAACACTGTCGCGGTTTTGCACCGTACCTTCAAACAGCCGCACATGGGCAATTTTGCCCGCAGTTTTGTCATGTTCGATTTTATAAATAATACCGGCCAATTCCCCTGCCGGTGCGGGAATGTTAGCCGGTAAATATGTTTCAATTGCTTCCATTAGCTGCGAAATGCCAACGCCAAGCGCAGCCGCCCCATATACCAACGGGAAAGCCGTACATTCTTTTGTTTGGCGGGCCAAGCTTATATTGATATTTTCGGTTGGCGCGCTGCCACTTTCCAAGTATATAGCCGCCAATGCATCGTCATTTTCGCACAATTCCAATAGGCTGTCTTCGGAAACGGGGCATGGTTCCACAGTTACGCTTACATCCCCGGCATTTTTATACGTATTTACCGGGATTATCTTTGGGCTGAACCCGGCCTGCAGTGTCTGCAAAACGGCTGACGGGTCGCACCCCATACGGTCAACTTTGTTTAAAAAAATTACTGTCGGTATTTCCATTTCCCTTATTGCCTTCCAAAACCGCTCTGTTTGGGACTGAATGCCCTCTGCGGCAGACACAACAAGAACCACACCGTCCAATACAGACAGTGCCCGCTCTACTTCCCCGGTAAAATCCATATGCCCCGGTGTGTCTATGATATTTATTTTATGGGTTGACGTTTCCAAAGATACAGACGCCGTGGCAACGGAAATGCCCCGCTGCTGCTCTATGGGTAAAAAGTCTGTTTGAGTGTTGCCCTTATCCACAGAGCCAAGAGAGCGCAAACCGCCGAAATTATACAGCATTTGCTCTACTGTGGTGGTTTTTCCCGCGTCTACATGGGCCAGGATACCTAAGTTTATTATGGGTTTGTCCATTAACATCACCTTGCTGCGGCGATAAATGCGCCATTGAGTGCTACCCCCTGATATCAGGGGGTAGGAGTAGAGGGTAGGGCTTTGTGTTGCCTAGCCTCTTGTTGGTGGAAGGAATTCGATTGGGGAATTTATTAGTCCTTCGTCGAAGGCCTTGTCGAGTTCGTCTTTCAAAGCCCTGTTAAGTTGGTGTATTTGTTTTGTCCCCCAGCCTTTGATTATTACGTATTCCTTACCATCCATTTTTATAAGTTCATCATTGCTTATATAGTAGTACAATTGATAATAAGATGGCCTATTGTCTATTTTTATTTTAAGCACAATTACTTTGAGCTTCTCTTTGTACTCAAAATCCACATCTTTTATTTTTTTGCGCAGTTTTTTTAACCTTTTGTCAACATTCTCACCATTTACCGGGGTTTCAACATATTTAGCAGCCGTCTTTATCATCTCTATGGCTAGGCCACTAAGATTATTTTCCAGTTTGCTGTATTCTCGCCCATTAAAGCGAATAACTTGTGAATCGGTAAACAAGTCATCAGAGAAAACATTTTGGTAAGGGGTTTTGGGCGTTATCATAACAGAGCCACCGTCATACAACTCTTTCAAGTTTTTATTTATGGTTTGCTTTTCTTCATTGCTGTCATTATCTAGAATCTCAATGAAAACAGACACAAAGTTTTGTATTCTTTTAACCTCTTCCTCTGTTATGTCTACTTCGTGTTTATCATATAAATAACGCACTTCATTGGCTGACCTGAAAATTTTTATGTATTTCAAATCAATTGTATAGCCACAGCTATGCACCTCCATTAAAAAACTATAAAATTTTTCAAACGATTGCATGCATAGGTCTGCAAAAATTACGATACGAGTTATTTTAATATGATTTTCATCATAAAGTGCAGTGTCTAGCATTGATTTTTTTATAAGTGTAGATAACTTATAGAAGTTTAGTAAGCGTTTTATCGCCCTTGGATTTTTCAAAGTAGAAGCTTCTATGAGTTTCCTATAGGCTTCGTAACAATCAATTTTATTGCATTTTTCATTCTTTGCTAAACGACACTCTACACATTCTTCTTCCACATTCTTATTAAATATCTTGTTTAAACCTGCAGTCAGCAAAAGATGAACATTATATTGCTTTACCGGTACTTCAAATTCAACTTGGAATATTTTCTCAAAAAATATTTTAGGATTCTCTTTCATATTCAGATAATCGCCGTATTTTTCTTCGACACCTTTGGATATTTTTTCGTAATCAATGGCAATAACAAAAAAAATGTTTTCAAGCTTAAAAAACAAGCTTAAAACCTCTAAAACTTCTACGGCTTTAATTGGCGCAATACGGTCCAAATCATCAATAAAAATACAGATTTTCTTATATGCACCTATAGGCGATGTCTCTGAAACCTCATTTGATTTATTGTCTATATTTTCGTTACATAATTCATTAACTACCGTTTTAAGCAATGATTTTCGTTCTTCCAGATTTTTTGAATGCTCATTTATCGAATCTTTATATGCTGCGCTAAAATTATTAATAGCAACAGAGCCAACCAGTCTTTCTGAAACGACTGCTACTAATGGAACAAGTTTTTTTGCATGATTTAATATATGACCTTTTTTATTCATTTTTTCTGCTTTTGTTCTAAACAAAAGGTGAATAATAAACAGGAAAAATACAAAAAAATAGATAGACAAAGCTATGATGACAAAAGGTTTTGCATATTCTACGTATAAAAGCGTACATATCATGAAAATTAAGATAACATGAAAATAGACAATACTCCAAATTATTCTCTTTCTTCTTGTTCTATTGTCATCCTCGCCTGACCTCTTATCAATTATTTTTTGGATTACAGAGTCAGCTAAAATAGCAGGCAAATTATCGCTATGGCCAAATTGCGATAACTCCCAAGCATTTAACTCAATTGTAAATATTTCTTTCTTTTCAGGCTTTTCATCCGACTTCCATTTTTTAACTAACTCTTTTATTACTGCTGTTTTACCAGTGCCCCATCCACCGTGTAAAGCTAACGATTTTGGTGTCGCACTATTTTCAATGTAATCTGTTAGTGCGTCTACATGTTTTTTAAGGCCTATGTCACATATATGATCGGGCAAGTCTGTCATAGGGTCAAAACGTTTACAATGAAATTCAGACCTTGGGTCAATTTCTTTATTGGCCGGTACACTCGGCTTAATTTCACTCATCCTCATTCACCCACCTATACAAATTTTCCACATCAATATGCCTCTGTTTTGGAGTATGACTTCTTATGGCCGAAATTGCTCTTTGTTGTTTCTTCCCCGGATCCATTCCTCTAAGCCATAGTAATATTTTTATGACCTCTTTATGCTCATCATTGGTTGGGTCAAACTTGCCAGGTGGGTCAAATTTAATTTCTGTGTATACTTCCCCTTCCCGTGGGTCATTTTCGGGATTCGAATCAGCACATTTAAACCCCAGCGGTGTGTCGGATGAAGGGTTTAGCATTTCTAGCAATATTGCAGCGTCTTCCGGGCTTAGCTTACTTCCACGCGCTTTAAGAAAATGCTCTTCGATATTTCTATATACAGATTTACTGCCGGGGTTATTGTGTATCTGCACTGCATTCGGGTTTTTAGCTGTTGCTATGCAGTTTTCTAGGTATTTAATAATGTCCGCATAGAATCTTCTCTCAATATAAATTTCCGATGGCATCATGCGAATAAACGGATAAAAATAAGTGAATATATTTTTGTCAGATATTTTTTCCTTAGACAACAATAAACGATACATAATAGGAAAGCCGTCCTTAGCTCGAATTGTCATACTCTCTGCAACCCTTGCAGAAAACTGGGGACTATTGCCAGCATCTGTAGGATATAGTGAAAAACTTAGACATTGTATAGTTGAATTTATAGGAGCCGTTTTTTTGTCATCTACATCATAAATTATTTTCATATCATTACTAAGGGTTTTTTCTGTCTTCAGAAAAACCCAACAATCAGTTTTTTCTGCACTGCCAGGGTTGGTGACAATTACAAACCCCTTACTCTCTATTGAGTAACCCTGTGTTGACCTATCTAATTTAAGCATGGCATGACATACTCCATCATAGCCTTTTGTAAATGTCAAAATACCTCTTTGTATTTCTGTCTCATCTTCGACCATATTTAAGTTAGCAATAAAAAAAGTAACTTTATCCGCTCCCTTTGGAAAAAGTATCGGTGATTCATTGAAACTATATTTATAGAAAGGCATTTCACCAAAATGATGTTGAAAGAAATCCAGTAAAACGTGATTCTCTTTAGGATACAACTTGTAACATTCACGATCAATTACTGCTCTTTGAATTTTTTTACTGTCTGTATTGGAATTGCTACTATGTTTTAAGAAAGACTTAAGGGCATGAATCTGCCTTTGTCTATAACGCAAAATCAACTTCCATTTTCGTTGATAATGTAAATTTAACTTACGACTTCGCATACAATGCACATTAATCCGCTTACGCCTAGAACATACACAGAGTCGCATTTTTTTATAATCTTCTAGTAAAAAATTTATTTCGTCATTTCTTCCGTCATCAATAAAAGTATTTCTATGCGATATTCCTCTATGCACATACTTGTTCTCTCGATCATCAACCTCTTCTTGCCCACGTAACCAAGAAAGCAATAGTGCAAATAGCTGAGAATCTCTGTCTTCACCTTTAAACCCAATAATTTTCGGCTCTACAATTTCAAGTTTTACATATCTTTTTCTTCTTTCAACTATACCAAAGTACTTTTTTGAACCTTTATCAGGTTCGCCAAACTTGAAGTAATTTTCTGGTTCTGTAACACCAACTTTTATACTTGACCGAATTCCTGAGTCATAGGTACTTTTTTCGGGGTTACCTATCCCAGCATTATCTTTTAGAGCAATTAATATATCTCTGGTATATTTTTTTTTCAAAATGATATTCCTTGGGTTTAGATGTATATAAGCACTAAAATCTTTGTCTTTAGCACTAATAAATGTTTCTGCTGTATCACGAAACATCAAAAATTTATACATATGAGGGTTAAACAATTGGCTGTCCATTGTTAGCGCATGGCAAATATAAATGTCTCGCCTTTTACTAATATCTAGGTTTACAATCAAAAATTCTCCAAAATCTTTGCGTTCCGAAAAATCTTTACGTTTTGAAAATAGAAAAATCCAACACAATGGTCTTCTGTTGCTTGAGCCATCTATTACGTGATTTGAAATCACGGAAAAACCTTTATATTCACGATTTTTAGTTCCGGTAGAATCTACATCCATTATCAATCCTACACTGCAAGCTGTAGCATCACACTGTTGCGAAAACATAATACGGCCTGTTAATTTATTGTGTGTTAAATCAGCCTTTCCTTTTTCTAAAGGAATAAATTCAAACCGAAACTTAGTCAGATCATCTGTTGCACCAACCTTAAAAAGATTCGACCCTCTTACATCCATGTCATAATTCGGGTCGTTGCCAAACAACCATTTTACAAAATTATTCGTTTCTTTAGAGCAAGCCATCTACCGCACCTCTTCCACAAATAAATTTATTGCCATTTACTGCTAAACCTTAGCATAAAGTGACGCTTCACACAATATTTTGTGTGGAAAAGTTTACAGAGAAAATCCGTTGCAAAATCTCCTATTTTATGTGTAATTCGACCATTGTGAACACGCACTAAGTATTGTATAATTCAACAAATTCTTTTGGCACAAAACCGAATTGTTATATCAGGGGGTAAGCGCGGATATTTTAAGTCCCAACACAACGGAAACCGAAGAAGAATTAGAGGAATTTAGCGCATTGGAGGTGCCGGAAATGTCACAAGCTGTAGAAGCGGAACGGTTACGCACAAAAGCACGGCATGATGAAGCGCAGGCTTTGTTGAATGAGCGGCGTAAAATTGCTAAATCTATAATGGCTAGATTCCGAATCAAGTTCGGGATGACGTGTTTGGTCTTAACTTTATGGCATCAGGGGAGTACGAGGAGGAAGAAAAGTGAAAACCAAAATCATAAGTTTACCCGCCCTGTTAATTATTGTGTTATTGGTAATAACAGCCTGCTCCGGTAACACAACCCCGCCGGAAACACCTTTCGACGACAACGCACCGCCTCCGCCGCCACGGCAGTATTTCGAAGGCTATGACGAAGGAGAGGCGCATTGGCAGCCGGGCAGCCGCGGTATTCATCAGCCCGTTAACTTAAACGGCAGGGTAATTACAGTGGGCCATATTGAGCAGCGGTGGCAAGGTAACGTAGTGCAGATAGGTGCCATTCCGTTTACAGTGCTGCCTTCCGCTTTTAGCGAGCCGGACCCGGCTGCTTCCGACAATTACGTTAGGGACAGAATGATTTGGGACAACGCCCGCCGCGTAGAGCGGGAGTTTAATTTTACTATCGAACAAGTTATGGTAAGAGGGCCTGTCCAGCTTAGACACCAATTGCGTACAACCGTGGCCGCCGGTAACCCATTTGCGGATATTGTAATGGCATGTCCCAATTTAGTTCTTGAAGCCGCGGTTAACAATTGGATACAGCCGCTGGATATTATCGACCTGCCCGGTTCGGATCTGCTGGGCCTGCAAATATACAGCCACTTTACGGCAGAAGGCCTTGGCCACACATGGGCGTTTAATTCCAGGGAGATAAACACCGTGCCTTTTACCCTGGGGGTTAATTTGGACTTGATTTACGCTTCCGGCGGGCAAAATCCTGTGGAACTTTATTACAACGGACAATGGACATGGGATGCCATGCTGGAAATAATGCGCCTTGTAACCCGTGACACCACAGGCGACGGGACAACAGACCAATGGGGAATTGTGGGCCAGCCGGAAGAACTGCTGCTTGCCTTTATCGGTGCCAACGACGGAATGCTTACAACAGACAGTTTAAATTTTGGGCTGGATCACCCAAATACCATAGAAGCAATGGCTTTTGTAGAAACCGTATTGCATGAAAGGCTTTTAAGGCCAAACCAAAGGTGGAGCCCCTCGGGAGGTGGCAACTTTGGCATTTTTACAGAATGGTGGTCCATTGCAGATGGCAATGCCGCGTTTATATCGGGGGCTATGTGGGCTTCACAGTACCGGGGCGGGCGTTTTGACATACCTCACGAGTTTGCTGTTATTCCGTTACCGACCGGCCCGTCCAATACGTCGGGCAATACGTGGCTTGGGGGCTGGAGCGAAGGGCTTGTACTGTCCCAAAGTTCGCCATGGCAGCCGTCACAGCTTATTATGGTGATGGAAGAGTATTTTTCCTGGGCAGGCCACGAACCGGAAAGAATAGCCGATACCCCTGTCCCTTGGTGGAATATGATTACACTAACCGGGGATAATGCCATACGCCAGCTTAACGCACGGGAAACCATGCAGTTAGATTTGGGTGTTAACGTGCCACAATTTGCGGAAATATTAAGCGAAATTACACAAAATTTATCGCCCCGGCCACACCCGGATGTTACATGGTGGGTTAACCGCACACCCCAAGAGGCCGTCATATATTTTTATGAACAAATGCAGCGGGAGCTGGATATGTTTTTTAGGTAGGTTTTGCGAGCCGTAAGGCGAAGCAATCCAGTGACTTTAGGCAAGTTTTAAGTCGCTGGATTGCTTCGCCTTACGGCTCGC
>JGI20163J15578_10000159_pt1 | contig 27567 bp, 24 predicted proteins | sample TergutCu122P1_FD_15578 | JGI IMG/M metagenome (IMG submission 15578)
CCTTTAAGTGATTTGTTATGCCGAGATGTGACTGATAGTATAGCGTATTATAAGGGCTTTTCGGCTATTAACTTGGCATAACATCTATCTCCACATAAGGAGGAATCATCAGTCCTATACTTGCAAATATTTATTTAGACCAATTTGATAAGTATATGGCTAAATACAAAATTGATTTCAATCAAGGAGAAAGGCGTGCGTACAATCAAACATACCTCAGAATCAAAGGACGGAGAAGTGGCCGTGTCCAGAAACTGAAAAAAGTGCAATCGGAAGAAATGAGGAAAACTCTTCTAAAAGAAATTAGGGAACTCGACGAAATCCGGAAAACTGTTCCCTGTAAAGACCAAATGGATAGTAGTTTTCGACGACTCCAATATGTACGGTATGCAGATGACTTCATCATTGGGATTATCGGTTCAAAAGAAAACGCAAAAGTCGTTAGGGAAGATATCAGTAACTACATCGCTCAGCAACTCCAATTGGAGTTATCGAGGGAGAAAACGCTGATTACTAAGGCGACTGATAAGGCAAGGTTTTTAGGTTTCGACATCAGGGTCACACCGCAAAGCAATCACACTAAGAGAACGAAAAATGGCACACCCGCAAGAAATTACAGCGGACATATCATGCTCGAAGCTCCGACATCGGTTATCCAAAGTAAACTTATTGAGTTGAATGCTATGGAAATCAAGTTGAAGAACGGAAGAGAGGTATGGAAGCCAATTCATCGTGGAAATCTCGTAGGACGAACAGATTTGAGCATAATTGAACAGTATAACGGTGAAATACGGGGGTTTTGTAACTATTACTCAATAGCAAACAATCGCTCCAAACTTCATAAATACAGGTATATAATGGAGTACAGCTTTTACCGTACATTAGCGTGCAAATATCGCTCATCTGTCAAGAAAATCATTGATAAACACCGAGTGGACAAAGATATTGGCATTAAATACAAGGATAAACATGGTAACGAGCGTCTGCGGATTCTATGGAAGAGAAGTCTTGCAAAAGATGACTTCCCACTGGGGCTAGAAGCAGATATTGTCAGCAAACCTAAAGGAATCCTAAAGAAGCCAACACTGGCGACACGGCTAAAGTCAAACAGGTGTGAATGGTGTGGCGTGGTAACGTCAGAGTTACTGATGCACCAAGTTAGAACGCTAAAGGAACTCAGCGACAATGAAGCATGGGCAGTATTTATGAAGAAAATCAATCGCAAGACATTGGTTGTTTGTGAAAACTGTCATGCAAAAATTCATAGTGCAGACTGTGAATAAGGGGAGAGCCGGATACAGCGAGAGTTGTAAGTCCGGTTCGGGGGCGAGTATCCGGAAACCTACCGTAGCAATACGGAAAGGCGCTGGATACTTAGCCTACTCAACGCCACTTCCTTTGCTGATGGGAAACGCTATTATGACAATAAAGCAAATCTTCGCAAACTCCGACAACTGTCTGATGAACTTTGTAAAGAGTATGCCCTGTCAGTAATCGAAAACCCTAAGGGTAAGAAATTACCATACTGTCTTTATCAGGCCGAGAAACAAGGCTTACCCACCAGAGATAATCTAGTTCGCCAAGCCATAGATAAAGCCATTGGTAAATCCTTCACCCTTCGAGACTTCCACCGGTTGATGGGGGAGATGGGATATACTTGCCAGCTAGATGAACATTATAAATATTGGACGATTAAAGGTAAAGATTGGGGACGAGCTAAAAGACTATACCGCTTAGGGGAGAATTACACCAATGAAAAAATCCTAGAGCGGATTAACCAAAACTCCTACGGGGTGAAGTTTTCATCTTTTCCAAATCCAAAAGAAGAAAAAACCTATCGAGTTAAGGGGGACTTTGGAAAAGTGAAAAAAGTAGGAGGACTTCGTGGGCTTTACTTCCACTACTGCTATCAGTTAGGTATCCTGCCTAAGAAAAGAGAAAACAATTACACAAGGGTTCACTACTTACTAAGAGCTGACCTTATGAAGATGGATACCATCATCCAAGAAACAAGGTTGCTTTGCCAAAAGAGATTTGAAACGGCAGAGCAACTCTTTTTATATAAAGAAACTCTACAAACAGATATGAGGGCGCTTATTGAACAACGTAAAAAACTATATGCCAAATCTCGTCGGTGCGAAAACTTAGATGAAAAAGATGAGATTCGAGCAGAACTTACAGATATATCTAAGCGCCTTCAAAGTATTAGAAAAGAGGTGAAGTTATGCCAAGGGATTTTAGACCGAAGTGAAGGGATAAAAGAAAAGCTACAAGTAATCCGCACAGAAGAAAGAAGGGAGATCCGAAATGAACACAGGCGGGGACGCAGCAGAGCAGATCGTTAAGATGAGCTTACAAGGGGCAGAGTGTGCCATCAAAATATCCGGCACCGGGGCCAAACACATTGCTATCTTGCTGTACACAATTCTAAAAAATAAAAAGCAATCAAAGGGTAAAGCAAGATTAGAAACCATGCTCCAAACCAAGAAGGAACTAAAAATATTTGCAGTACAAAGAAAGGACTTGCGGAAATTTACCGCAGAGGCAAAAAAATACGGCGTACTCTATTGTGTTTTGGCAGATAAGAAGAACAAAGACCCAAATGCACAGGTGGATGTGATTGTCAAAGGAGAGGACGCACCACGGATTAACCGGATCGTGGAAAAATTCAGGCTAGCTTCGGTAGATGCCGGTAGCCTTGTGGCAGAAGTTGAGCGGGATAGACGAGAGAGGCAAAGTGACATTGAGAATACAATGACAGGCACAAGTCCGGAAAGTTCTCCCAGAGAGAACATAAACCCGGAAAGCTCTCCCAGAGAAAACATGCAGCCGGAGAGTTCTACCAGAGATAACATGCAATCGGAAGGTTCTCCCAGAGAAAACGCAAGGTCAGAACGCATAGAAAGCGGGACTCATATATCCAAGGATAAATCGGAAACGGAGGTGGAACAATTCCTAGATGAGCTATTGGGAAAGCCCCAAGCAAGGGACGAGTTGGAATCACCCATGAACATAAGAACTTCTCCCTCAAAGACTTCCTCTGGAATGCCAATAGGAATCGAAGGGGATTCTAAGACTCAAAGGCCATCAGTGAAAAAGGAACTGGAGCGTATCCGAGCAGAGAAAAGGAGTAAGGATAAAAGACCGGCTAAAGAAATGGAGAAAGGAAATCCTAAAAATTCAAGAGCAAGACAAAAAGGCACTAAGGCACAAGGGCACCAAAGAACAAGTAAGACGCCGTCGAAAGACAGATAAAAAAATAAATAAACAATGAATAAATAAATAAATAAAGAAAGAAAGAAAGAAAGAAAGAAAGAAAGAAAGAAAGAAAGAAAGAAAGAGGAAAGAAATATGAGTATTTATGATGCATTTCAAAACAAGGGAGATAGTTCCCCCACCTATAGCAAAGAAGAATACGCACAAAAAAAGAAGGCAGAAAGAGAAGCAGCGTATGACATGATTGAAAGTGCCGCTTCCAAAATAAAAACAGATGGTAAGGCTTTGGAGAATTACCTAAAAGTCCAAGGAAACTTTGACCGTTATTCAGTAGCCAATGCCATGCTGGTATCAGAGCAGATGCCGGAAGCAACATTACTTAAAGATGCCAAAGGTTGGCGAGATGCAAGGATTTATCCAAACCAAGGAGCAAATAAGATTACCATCTTAGAACCGGGGAAAGAGTATACACGAGATGACGGCACTATTGGCACTTCATTTAATACAAAGGGCGTGTATGACATTTCTCAAACGTCTGCCAGAATTAGAACAGAGGATATGGAGCAAAAACCAATGCGACAACTGGTGGGCGCTCTTATCAAGGCGAGCCCGGTAGCATTCCAATTGCTCGATAACTTAGATGCCCCGGCGTTTTATGACCAAGCTCAGGAGGTCATTTTTGTGAAAAAGGATTTACCGGAGCGGGATTTATTCCTCAGTTTAACAAAAGAGATTGCAGCGGCTATCTACCATGTGAAGCACCAAGAAGATAGAGCCGATTCCGAGTTCAAATCCTATGCCGTAGCTTACATGGTGGGGCATAAGGTTGGCGTAGATGTATCGGACTTTTCATTTGATGAGTTACCGGAGGAATTCTCCACCCTAGATAGCAAGGAATTAAGGGATGAGCTTAATACCATGCGAGATGTGTTAGGGGAGATTCATAAAGACATGTACAAAAGTCTGGAACAGGAGAAAAACACGAGGTCGAGAGAGGAAGAACGGTAATGGAGGAATTGAGTAAAACAAGCGATTCTCAAGCGGAACATGACAGATGCTCAATGAATCATGGCGGATACTCAATGAAACATGATGGACGTTCAACGAAACATGACGGACGTTCAATGAAGCATGCTGGACATTCAATGAAACACGATGGATGTTCAATGAAATAAGGAGGTATCAAATGAAGCAAGAACGCTATCACCTCACCGTAGATACTTACGACCGAAATATTATACTTAATGCCCTTAATACATTGCGTAATCAACAAGTGAGAGAAAATAGGGCAACCGAGCCGGTAGATTCTCTTATCTTGAAAGTATCTTATGCTTCCACCAAAAGAGTGCGTACAGATTATTCATATCAACGGGGCGAGCGATAAGAGAGAGAAAGATGGTAAGAAGTTGTAAGAGAAAGGTGATAAGTAGTAAGAGAAAGGCGATGAGATAATATGAGCGGGAATAACAGAGAGAATACCAGAGAAAGCATCATTTTTAGTGTTATTGGTATTCTTCCGATTGTATGGTTCGCCCTACTCATAGCACCCTATGTAAACGATGGACTCTTTGGAATTGTGGAACACTTATCCCAAGCCATTAACAATCCGTTTCAGATAACCTTTGTGGAGGATAGCTTAAAAACTGTCCTCCTTTTTTTATGCGGATATGCTCTTGCGTTAGGGATTTACTTTTCTTCCAAAGGGAATTACCGTCGGGGTGTGGAGCATGGCTCAGCCAAGTGGGGTAATGCTAAGAGTATTAATCGGAAGTATCAAGCCAAACGGACGATGGGAAATAAGATACTGACCAAAAATGTACAGATTGGTTTAGATGGCAGAAGGCATAGGCGTAACCTAAATATTTTAGTGTGCGGTGGTTCCGGAGCCGGAAAGACAAGGTTTTATGCGAAACCAAATGCCATGCAATGTAGTAGCTCCCTTGTGGTATTAGACCCTAAGGGTGAAGCGATACGGGATGTAGGAGGGCTGTTAGAGTCAAAGGGATATGAATTACGAGTTTTGGATCTAATCAACATGTTCCGCAGTCATTGTTATAACCCCTTTGTTTACCTGAAAACAGATAATGATGTACAACGACTGGTAACAAATCTATTTAAAGCCACTACTCCTAAAGGAACAACTTCCCAAGACCCCTTTTGGGATACCGCCGCTTCCATGCTATTACTGGCTCTGATATTTTACCTAAAATACGAAGCACCGGAAGAAGAGCAAAACTTCCCGATGGTCATGGAAATGTTACGAGCCGGGGATGTGGAGGATGAAGAAAAAAATACGGATAGCCCTTTAGATGAACTCTTCTATCGGTTGGAACAGATGAAACCGGAACACATAGCCCTTAAATACTACCGTAATTACCGGAGCGGCTCTGCCAAGACATTAAAGAGTATTCAGATCACCTTAGCAGCAAGACTAGAGAAATTTAACCTTGATGAGTTGGCCGCCCTTACCATGACCGATGACTTAGATTTAAGTTCTCTGGGAGAGAAAAAGGTGGCACTATTTATCGTCATACCGGATAACGATACATCATTTAACTTTCTAGCTAGTATTCTTTACACGCAAATGTTTCAACAATTGTTCTACAAGGCTGATTATAAATATGGCGGAAGCTTACCGGTACATGTACATTTAATAATGGACGAATTTGCGAACATTTGTTTGCCGGATGATTTCGATAAGATTCTTAGTGTCATGCGTTCTCGTAATGTATCGGTGTCAATTATCCTACAAAATCTAGCGCAGTTAAAAGCTTTGTTCGAAAAACAATGGGAAAGTTTGTTGGGCAATTGCGACAGCTTTTTGTATTTAGGGGGAAATGAACAAAGCACCCATGAGTACGTAACGAAGCTATTGGGGAAAGAAACTATCAGCACGAATACCTACGGAAAAAGTTCCGGGCGTAATGGAAGTTATAGTACCAATTATCAAAATGCCGGTAGGGAACTTCTAACCCCGGATGAGGTACGGATGTTAGATAACCGCTATGCTCTTCTATTCATCCGGGGCGAACGTCCGATAATGGACTTAAAGTATGACATTTTGTGTCATCCCAATATCGGGAAAACAGCGGATGGCAAGGGGATACCTTATGAACACGGTAGAGTAACCACAATGACTACAGATATTGAGTTTGACTTAAATCCGGACGAATTGCAACAAGCAGTAACATACAAATATATGGAAACATCATACGAACTTTTAACCAATGAGGAACTAGAAATGGCACTAGGCGAAAATGAGGAGGAATTTATACATGAAGTTTTTAGAAAGTAAGAAGGAGCCGATGGAAATGAAAACAGAAGGAGCAACTAAAAAAGCAGTAAAAAAAGCTACAACAAAAAAAGCAGCAAGAAAAGAGGCAGAGAATAATGTTGGAAGCACAAGGAAAGGAACAGAGAAAATGGATAAAAGCGCAAAGAAAGGAGAAGGAGCAATAAATAGCATAAGAAAAACAGTAGGAACAATAAACAGCATAAGAAAAAAAGTAGGAACAATATATGGCATAAGGAAAAAAGCAGGAACAGAGAAAGGTACAAGGATGGAAGCAAAACATGTAAGAAAACCAGAAACAAACGACGTAGGGCAGGGGAGAAGACTTTTAGTGATTTACTCGGCAATGATTCTAATCTGTACATTAGGAGTAATCCCGGTAATGGCAAATGGTGATCCCATCCAAACGGTAAATAACCTGTCTGACTTTATCTTTGGTTTGATCCGAGCGTTGGGGTTAATCCTGTTGGGATTTGGCGTAGTGCAGATTGGCTTGTCGTTTAAATCCCACGACCCATCCGCCCGAGCCAATGGTTTTCTGACTGTAGCCGGGGGGATAGTGATTACCTTTGCCCGGGAGATACTAAACCTTATTGTTGGTTAATGGAAGAGGTTTTCGAATGACAAAAAAGTTTAATATTTGACAAAAAAAGATTGACAATGACAAAAGAAATCAACAGAAAAGTAACTGGCATGGAAATCAACAGAAAGGCAAATGCCAAAGAAATCAGTAGCAAGGTAAATGACAAAAGAAATCGACACTGTAAATTTATAAGAACTGAATACCTATGTACGAGGGATTACCGAGAAACAAGGGATTACCGAGAAACAAGGGATTACCGAGTAACAAAGGATTGTCAAAGGGCAGGTTGCCCTTGTACATAAGGTATCAGATTTGGAGGTGAATCAATGTCAGGTAATTGGGTGGTGCAAAACCTTACCCATGCATTAGATACATGGAATCGGAAACTGGCAGAAATTTTATTGCTCCTTAGTCAATCCCCGGAGGATTTTCGGGGAGGGAGTATCTGGAACGTGATTGTTAGCATTCATGGTGCCCTACGAGCAATCGCATTGGCCTTATTGGTGCTATTTTTTGTGGTAGGGGTGGTAAAGACTTGTGGTAGTTTTTCCGAGGTAAAAAGACCGGAACAGGTATTGAAACTATTTGTTCGGTTTGCGTTGGCTAAAGGGGCGGTAGTTTATGGATTAGAGCTGATGATGGCACTACTTAGGATAGGACAGGGGATTATAGCCACGGTCATTCGTACCGTCGGAATAGGAGAAATGGCGGAAGCGAACTTACCCGATGAAGTAGTAAGAGCAATTGATAATACCGGCTTCTTTCAATCTATTCCATTGTGGGCGGTGACCTTAATTGGGGGGCTGGTAATTACCATCCTTTCCTTTGTTATTGTGATGATTGTATACGGAAGGATGTTTAAAATTTTTCTTTATACCGCCATTGCTCCCATCCCCTTATCAACCTTTGCCGGAAGTCCTAGCGAAAGTATTGGGAAGAACTTCTTAAAGAGTTATGCCGGGGTATGCCTAGAGGGAGCAATCATAGTGATTGCTTGTATTATATTCTCCCTATACGCCTCATCCCCACCTGCTCTTAATGCAGAGTTAGAAGCGGTGACAATGGTGTGGAGCTATATAGCCGAGATGGCTTTCAATATGCTGGTTCTGGTGGGAACAGTAAAGATAGCCGACCGCATAGTTAAGGAGATGATGGGGTTATAGACATTCAGATTAAGCGGACAATAAGGGAAAGAAACGAAGAAATATGCAAAAAAACTTAGGAAGGAGAAACCCAAAATGGAAGTCAGGATAAATAAGGAAATCAGAAACTATACGGAATCCATCTTTTTTGGACTGTCGCTGCGGCAGTTCATTTTTTCTATCTTTGCCTGTGGGATTGCCGTGTTGCTGTACTTTCTGTTCAAAGACCAACTGGGTACAGAATCTATCTCGGTGGTTTGCGTTTTAGGAGCGGCCCCATTTGCCGTGTTAGGATTTATTACTTATAACGGTATGAGCGCAGAACAGTTTATATGGGCATGGATAAAGTCAGAGATTATCATGCCCAGAAGATTAGTTTTCGCTTCCACCAACCTGTATTACGAGATACTAAAACCTGAGCAGAAAGTGTGGTCGGATAACGTAGAAAACGGGAGAAGTAGTAAAGTGAGCGGCGGTGGAAGCAGCGAAAAAAGCGTTGGAGGAAGAGGCATAGAAGTAAGCAGTGTAGAAAACATTGAAGGAAGAGGCATAGGAGTAAGCAGTGAAGAAAACGTTGAAGAAAGAGGCATAGGAGTAAGCAGTGAAGAAAACACTGAAAGAAGAAGTACAGAAAGAAGAAGTATAGAAAGAAGCGAAGGAATCAGCATTGAAAACAGGAAAGAAGGATTAAATAGCCATGATTAAAACAATGAAGACGTTAATGAAACAGGAAAAGGAAGCCTTTGTAGTTCCCAAAGGAGTGCAGGATATTTTACCCATCAGGAAGATTTATAGCGATGGGGTTTTTCTTGTGGGGAAGCAAAGGTATGCTAAATCATTTCAGTTTGAGGATATCAATTATGCGATAGCCGGGAGGGAGGATAAGGAGAGTCTGTTCTTAGAATACTCAGAACTATTAAACTCATTAGATAGTGGAGCGACCACAAAGATAACCATCAATAACCGGCGGTTAAACCAAGTGGATTTTGAGGAAAAGATGTTAATTCCCATGGAAAATGATGGATTGGATAAATATAGGGAGGAATACAATCAGATTCTCTTAGATAAATCCGTAGGCGCAAACAGTATTACTCAGGATAAGTACATAACCATAAGTGTTCATAAGAAAAGCATCGAGGAAGCAAGGAGTTATTTTACTCGTGTAGGTGTAGACTTAAATAACCACTTCGCTAATCTGGGTTCAAAGTGCCGGGAATTAGACGCAGTGGATAGGTTACGCATTATTCATAACTTTTTCCGCACCGGGGAGGAATCCTTGTTCCGCTTTGATATGAAGGAAACCATGCGAAAAGGGCATAGCTTTAAGGATTTTATCTGTCCGGATACCTTTGAGTGTAGGGGTGATTACTTCAAGATGGGATGTGGTACTAATGAGCGTTATGGGCGGGTAATATTCTTGCGAGAGTACGCCGCCTATATCAAGGATTCAATGCTAACAGAGCTATGTGAGTTGAACAGGAACCTGATGCTATCTATTGATGTAATTCCTGTCCCCACCGATGAAGCGGTAAGGGAAGTAGAAAATCGTCTGTTAGGAGTGGAAACAAACATTACCTCATGGCAAAGAAAACAGAATCAGAATAATAACTTTTCGGCGGTCATCCCCTACAACATGGAACAACAACGAAAAGAAGCAAAGGAGTTTTTAGATGATTTGACTACCCGGGATCAGCGGATGATGTTATCGGTACTAACGATGGTACATACAGCAAGAAGCAAGGAGGAACTTGACCAAGATACAGAAACATTGCTAACCACTGCCAGAAAACACTTATGTCAGTTTGGTGTCTTAAAGTATCAACAACTGGATGGGTTAAACACTGCCCTACCCTACGGGCTTCGTAAAATCCATGCCATTAGAACCCTAACCACCGAAAGCCTAGCGGTATTTATGCCCTTTACCGCACAGGAAGTGCAACATCCGGAAGGTATTTACTTAGGGCAAAACATGATAAGCAAAAATATGATTCTGGTGGATAGGAAGAAGTTGCTAAATGGAAATTCATTTATTCTAGGGGTATCCGGCTCCGGGAAATCATTTACTTGTAAAGATGAGATTAAGAGCATTATGTTAACCGACCCTAATGCGGATATCCTCGTCATTGACCCGGAAAGAGAGTACACTCCTATCGTGAAAGCCATGCAAGGAGAAGTGGTTCACATTTCCGCTACCAGTGCCAATCACATCAATGCAATGGACTTAAATTCTGAGTATGGGGATGGAGCAAACCCGGTGATTCTAAAATCAGAGTTCATCTTATCATTATGTGAGCAACTAATCGGTAGTAATAATCTAGGGCCAAAACAAAAGTCCATTATTGACCGTTGTACTGCCAATGTATATCGACACTACCAACAGGGGAACTATATGGGAACCCCACCGACCTTACAAGACTTCCATACCGAGTTATTAAGACAGGAAGAATCAGAAGCCAAGGAGATTGCCTTAGCAATTGAGTTATTCACTAGCGGCTCTTTGGATACCTTTGCCAAGCAAACCAATGTGGACACTAAGAATCGGTTATTGTGCTATGACATTTTGGATTTAGGGAAGCAATTGCAGTCGTTAGGGATGTTGGTGATTTTAGACAGTATCTTAAATCGGATTACTAAGAACCGTTCAGTAGGCAGAAACACTTATATCTTCATTGATGAGATATATCTTCTATTCCAACATGAGTATGCCGCTAATTTCCTCTTTACACTATGGAAGCGGGTAAGGAAGTATGGGGCTTATTGCATAGGATTAACGCAGAATGTGGACGACTTGCTACAAAGCCACACGGCTAGGACTATGCTTGCTAATAGTGAGTTCATAATTATGCTGAATCAATCCTCTACAGACAGGTTAGAACTTGCCAAACTTCTAAACATATCAGAATTACAAATGAATTACATTACCAACGTTGGGGTAGGACAAGGGTTAATGAAAATCGGCAGTGCTCTGATTCCATTTATCAATCAGTTTCCGAAAAATACGGAGCTGTATAAGCTGATTTCGACCAAATTTGGTGAAGATTCAATGGGAGAATCATAACATGGCAGGCAAAATCAAAGAGAGAGAAAAGATAGGAACAAGCGTTAAGACAATTGATAAGGGAGACGTTTTAACAAATCGTGTTAAGGCAGTTTCATCAAAAGCAAAGACAGAAGTTATGGCAGTATCAAGGGCAGGAGATTTCAGAGCCGGAGATCTTAGAGCCGGAGATTCAAGAGCAGAAGATTCAAGAGAACCATCAGCCACCCAACAGGCAGTGGATAATGTATCCACATCTACGGAATATGCCGCCAAAGAAAGCGCCGGTAGGGTTTATCATCTAGGATTAAGAGAAGCCAATCGTATAAGGGTGAAAAATGAAACAACACTGCCAAAAGAAGGGCAACCAATAAAGAGGATAGATACGCAAGAATTGGCAAGTTCAAGGCAGTTAACCGGTTCGCGAGAGTTAATAAGACAACGAGAAGCAACAAGAGCTCGTGAATTGTCACAAGCAAGAGAATCAGCGAGAGTGCGGGAATTGACAAGAGTACAGGAGTTGACAAGAACACAGGAGTTGACAAGAACGCAGGAATTGGCAAGAAAACAGGGAATGTTAAAAACACGAGAATCGGTCAAATTTGGGGAATTACCAGCTTCACAGAAGTTGGTAAATTCTCCGGGGAAAGGTCGCCCCTACTCTCTAGCCGGGCAGAAACCAAAAGGGAAAACAACATCCTCAACCGGTACTGCTACAAAAGGTGGCACTTCTAAAGGAGGCATCAAACAATCCACAAAGGGAATTAAAGACAGTAAGGTTTCAAAGTCTGCCACAAGGAAAGCTAGAGCCGGTATGAGAAGTGCTAGAATGTTCTCTAAGATGGCCATTAAGACATCAAATCAAGCGACTAGGAATACGAAAAGAGCAGTAAAAACATCCTTTCGTACCTCAAGACGGGTGGTACAGACCACAAGAAAGACGATACTTACCATAAAACTGGCAATCAAGGGAGTAATCATTGCAGTAAAGGGAATAGCCGTAGGGACACAGGTATTGTTTGTTTTGTTTGGGGTAGTTGGGGCTTTAGCCTTGTTGATTACTATCTTAGTTTTAGTTTTCGGAGGAGCACTTAGTTTAAGCCCGTCAGAAGGAGGTAACAATGTAGTTCATTCCCCTTTAAGTGATGAAGTGTTGGCGCATGAGCCAATGATACGAGAATATGCGGAAAATCATGGTATTCCGGAGCATGTACCTCTTATCATGGCGGTGATGATGCAGGAATCAGCCGGGCGTGGATTAGACCCGATGCAAGCCTCAGAATCCGGTTACAACACAAGATTCCCTCGTGTACCTAATGGGATTACGGATGTGGAGTATTCCATTGATGTAGGGATTCAAACCCTTGCTTCTACGATTAGACAGGCGGGGGTGGAACATCCCTTTGATTTCCCACGGATAAAGTTGGCTCTCCAAGCCTACAATTTTGGTCCCGCATACATTGCGTGGGCGATGGAGCGTGATGGCGGTTATACGCCCCAGAATGCGATAGATTTTTCCTTTATGATGGCAAATCAATTGGGATGGAATGGATATGGGGATATTAACTATGTTGCCAATGTGTTTAGATACTGGATAGGTGGTCAGGTTATCCTTGCAGATAATCCGGCAGCCGGCGAATTTCAAACCCCATTCCCAAATCTACATGTAATCGTCACATCCGGCTTTGGTTGGCGAAGTTTTGACAATGCTTTCCACGCCGGAATTGATTTAGTAGCATTCCATGAAGCACCTGTTTCCGCTATTGCCGGTGGTGTGGTTGTAACGGCAGTCTTTGAACCGGGATATGGAAACTACATCACCATAAGGCATAGAAATGGCATGTATTCACGATACGCCCATCTGGAGCAGATGTTTGTGGGAGTGGGACAGGTAGTGATACAAGGACAGGTGATTGGAAGCCAAGGAAACACGGGGAGAAGTACTGGTTCACATTTGCATTTAGAAATTCGTAACAGTAACAATTACGGAGCAATTGGAGCACTGGATCCGAGAGAGCTTATAGATTTTTAGACTGCTGCTAAAGTTATGACTTAGGGGATTTTTATACTTTCTATGAGAAGTGTAGTAGAAAAAAGAACAAGAGGCGCAATTTATAGAATCGCCCAAAATGAAGTATGATGATATTCGATGAGAAATCGTCCTAAACGCAACATAATTGCGCTTTCGCCTTGACTTGGACGTGTGTTATGGATTATAATCGTGTTATAGGGAATCATCATAAAAGAGGAGGACGAATTAATGTCAGGACAAATTAGAATGAGCCCAGAGCGCATGCGTGATTGTTGTGCAAGATTGCGTAGAGAAGGTGATGCTTTCGAGTCATCAATTAGTAGTATGCAAGCGACTGTGAACGAGATTTGTGCAGAATGGGAAGGATTGTCAAGTGCTCAGTATGCTCAGCAGTTTGAGGAAGCGAAACCGGTGCTTATCAACTTGAGACAAATGATTGAAACAATGGGAGTTCAACTTACCCAGACTGCTGAAGCAATGGAAAGCTTGGATCAAAGCATTGCTAGTCAAATTGGTTTTTAACTAATAGGTAACGTGTAAAAAGATATAGTAAGAAAAGCAGATAGTAAAAGTCCGTGCTTGTCTGGTGTCTTGTGGTTTATAACCTAAGCACTTGGCAAGTACGGATTGTTGTGTTGATTAAACGGCTGTATTCATATGAAAATATGTTAGAAAATGGGAGTTTCAAGAAAAGATATGAGTAGAATGAATTTGCGACGAATCAAAATAGTCTTTATATTAGGAGTGTTCTTTTCGTTAACTCTTTTGTCTTTCCAGTCACTGCTATTGGTACAAGCTACAGATTTGCCCATTGATATTGAAGCAATAACTCGCCCAGAACGACCGGAAATCACCATCGTTCCTAGAGGTGGGGTTGATTTGTTTTCCGAATCTGCTACCAGGGTAAGTGAGAGAATGGAAGAAAATCATAGAATCAGTCGTGAGAGAGCAAAGGTAGGCTTATTTAACCCAATGAATGAGCAACCCACCATGGAAAAGGAAGAATATTTACTTCATAATGTTACCGCGGTTGGCCTATTTACAGAAGGAGTACACTTCCGTGAGGGAAGAAATGAAAACATACCGAATGCTTCTCCAATCTGGCCAATTGGTGGTCTATTTGCCGCCTGTGGATTATCAGGAGTTGGGCTGGCCAGGGCTTTCCATAAAAAAGCATCGTAAAGAGGTTGTCAAAGAGGAGAGAGGATAGATGTTTATTAACTTGACCATAGAGTTTGCCGGGGTAAATTGTGATATCCGTATCGATGGAGAACAAAAAATAGGGGACAGTGTTAAGGTTCTTCAGGAAAGAGGTTTGCTTCCGGTAGGTTATGACCCCAGTTATTTTCGTTCCCATGTAAGACAAAAATTAGTGAGTGCATATCGCACGTTTAGTGAAGAAGGAATTTATGACGGAGATATATTAACCGTTTTGTAAATATGGACAGGCCGGTAGGAAATTTGGATAAAAAAGCTTACCGAAATAGAAGATCTATACATAGATAGAACAATAGATAGAGGGATGAGGTATATTGTGAATGGATAGCATATTAGAGCGTGTAGTTCGTAATAGTGAGCTGAAGATTGAGAAGAACAAACGAGCTTTTTTGATTTACGAATCAGAAGGACTTGTTTCAAGCAGATTAGAAGAAACGGAAGATGGTATTATCTTTTATTTTGCCACAGAGGGATTAGAGAGTGCCAAAAAGATTGAGAAAAAGACAAAGGAAGAAAGACTACGATTCTTGTTTAATTGTGGGAGCTTAGTTACCTTATGCGATAAATATGAGTTTTCCCTTTCACCGGATAATCTTATGATAGATTTGAATCTGGTGCCCAAAGTATTGGTGCGTGACAAAAGGGATAACGAGAGTGAAGAATTCCTTCCCGGGTACAAGGCGTTGATAGGTAGCATACTGTTACCAAAGTATGGCTATGAGGATTTTCTAGAAGGTGGAAAGGATTTATTCCAAAAGAATCGCTTGTTGCGTGAGCTTGCCACTTTGGAGTCGGTATCGGAAATTGAGGCAGTATTACGAAAAGAATACGAAAAACAGGTGATTCATACTAAGGAAAATCAACAGTTGATTCCAAAAAAACGAATTCTGATAACAAGGATTACGGTACCACTTCTAGCGATTGCTTTAGGAGCGTCAGCTTTTTTCTTATATCAAGCTATCTTTATTCGCATTCCCTATGGCACTGCGATGACCCAAGCCAGGGATGCATATATAGCTAACGAGCCTTTACGAGTACAAGAAATACTGAAAAGTTTTGAAATCGATGAGTTAACCCACGAGACGAAATACATCCTATCTCGCTCTTATGTGGTGACAGAGGTGCTACCAGATGATGAAATAGAATACATTCTCACCAGACTAACCATAAGAACGGATGGTTACTTATTGGCTTACTGGATTCATTTGGGTCGTCTGGAGTTTGAAAAAGCAATAGATATTGCCGGGCGTTTTAACGATAGTGAATTGTTATTGTTTGCCTACATGAAATTTGAAGCGGTAGTGCGTCATGACCATAGTATTCGTGGGGAAGAACGTACCACTTTGCTGAACCGTATTGAAAGCAGGATAGAGGGCTTATTACGTGCCCGCGAGGAAACGGCTACCGAGATGGCTGAAGAAGAAAATGTTATTCCGGAAATTCCGATTTTGCATGGAACTGATGGTGAAGAAGGTGATACTCCAGAAGGGTATGGCAATGACGCAGTAACGGGAAGTCAGGAAGAGCCGGAGGATGCACCGGAGATTACAGACGACGTTCATGAAGAACCCGGAGATGAGGAAGACAGTCCGGAGGATTAGGCGCAAGAATATAATGAGGAAGGATAAAACGGATGAACACAATCGTTTTGTTTCACACCACCAGGTGTATTGAAATATCGCCCACAAACGTCTTAGGGGAATTGCCGTTTGAGAAGGAATTGGCAAAGTTTTCTTCTTCGAAACCTTTAGCAAAACAATTGTCTTTGGAGCCAAATGTAATAACTCCGATAACAAATGAAATACGAGGTTTACACCTAATCGCGACGATGGAATATTATTCCACGATCGGGATAGAACTAGTTCGTATCGAATCTTCTCCTTATGGGCAGATACAAGTAGGAATAAGCACATCGTCTAATGAGGAAGAAGAAGGTAAAACAAAAGACAATACAGAAGATATTGTTCTGGCAATTTATGAAAATGAATTGGAAGTGCTTACCGGCAACTCAATCTATTTAAATGGCAAAAAAATAACCATCGGGAAATACCCTATTTCTGCAGGAGATGGTTTGTGGATTGATGAGTCGTATTTTGAACTTCACAAAACCTACTTAGGTTGTGCCGGAAAGTTTATCTCTCGCCTTAATATTTCGACGACCACGCCGAACCCCTATGATGATTTTCCAAATTATAAGCGTTCGCCACGGATTATCAAGCGAGAGCCAACCGAAAAGTTGGAAATAGCAGCTCCCCAACCAAAAGAAGAACGAAAAAAAGGCGAACTAATCGGCGTGATTCTACCACCACTGGCTACCAGTTTGGTAATGGTCGGTGGCGGACTTCTAATTGGTCGTGGATTATTCATGATTATAAGTGCGGCGGCAATGGTAGTAAGTGTGACCTTTTCAGCAACGAAATTCATTAGTGACAAGAAAGCCCGTCGAAAAAAAGAGAAGCAGCGAGATATTTATTACGATAAATACCTTTTAGACAAACGAAAAGAAATCTTCAAACTATATGAAGGGCAAAGAGAGTCTTTGTTGTACCATAACCTTTCTCCAAAAGAGATTGAACAAGAGATATTGTCCTATTCTAGCCGGGTGTTTGAACGTTCGGCCAATGACAGTGACTTTTTAACCTTATCGTTGGGGTTTGGCACGGTTCCTTCCAGCTATACCTTGAACTATCCTCGTGATGTAAATAAAGACGGAGAGACCGACCCTCTAGCAGAAGAAATGCTGGGGATTAGCCAATCCTTTCAAACGATTCCGGATATGCCCACGGTGATTGATTTGAAAGGGGCGCATTTAGGGTTAGTAGGAGAGAAGCCTTATATCCATCGGCAATTAACCTCGATTCTCACCCAATTATGCTTTTTCCAAAGTTATCACGATATGGAGATAATCTTACTTGTAGAGGAAGAGGATCGAAGAACATTTGACTGGGTAAGATGGTATCCCCAATGTCGGATAAAGAGTATTAACGTAACCGGTTTTGTGACCGCCGAAAATCATCGCGACCAGGTATTGGGGAATATTGCCCAAGTGCTAAAAATGCGCCATCAAAAGCAAGCGGAAGAAAAGAAAGATAGTCGCTTCTTACCTCATTATGTTTTTATTATTGATAATCCGAAATTGATTATCAATCACAGCATCATGGAATACCTGCAAAATCCGGGGACTAACTTAGGCTTCTCCCTAATCTATACCACTCACCTGCAAGCCAACCTACCGGAATATATCAAAACTGTATTTCGCTTGGATGGGGGCGATTATGGTACCTTGTTGTTAAACGAAGGAGAACTGCTCAATCGCCCAGTTACCTTACCGGTAGTGGCCGGGATTGATTTGGAAACTATGGCCAGAAGGTTGACGCCATTAAAACACAGTCAGGGAATCTCGACCCAGATACCGGAAGCCATTACCTTTTTTGAATTGTACAATGTAAAACGCCCGGAAGAAATCCCGGTGCTACAAAAGTGGAGCCAAAATGCTTGTCACAAGTCCTTAGCAGTTCCCTTAGGGGTACGCGGTAAAGATGATGTGGTAGCGCTAAACTTACACGAAAAGGCCCACGGCCCTCACGGCCTGATTGCCGGAACCACCGGCTCCGGGAAATCAGAGATTGTGCAATCCTATATCCTATCTTTGGCAGTGAACTTCCACCCTCACGAAGTAGGCTTCTTACTGATTGACTACAAGGGGGGCGGGATGGCTAACCTGTTTGCAAATTTACCCCATCTACTAGGCACGATCACTAACTTAGATGGTAGTGAAAGTATGCGAGCATTGGTTTCCATCAAGAGTGAACTAGCCCGAAGACAGCGGATATTCAATGAAAATAATGTAAACAGTATCAATCAATATACCAAACTCTTTAAGGCCGGCGATGCAACTGAGCCAATGCCTCATTTGTTCTTGATTTCCGATGAGTTTGCCGAATTGAAAAAAGAACAACCGGAGTTTATGAGTGAATTGGTAAGTGCCGCCCGAATTGGTAGAAGCTTAGGAGTCCACTTGATTCTGGCTACCCAAAAACCATCCGGCGTGGTGGATGACCAGATTTGGAGTAACTCCCGGTTTAAGCTAGCCTTAAAAGTAGCCAATGAATCGGATAGCAATGAAGTCTTAAAAACACCCGATGCGGCGAGAATCACCCAACCGGGACGTGCTTACTTACAAGTGGGCAATAATGAAATCTACGAACTATTCCAGTCCGCTTGGAGTGGGGCGCCTTATAGTGAAGAAGTGGTAGAGCGTGGCTTTGATAGCCGAGTTTACGCCATCAATCAGCTAGGACAAGGAGTACTATTAAACGAAGATTTAAGTGAAGTGGATACCACCGAAGACTCCAAGTTAACCCAATTAGATGTGGTAGTGAATCACATTGAAGATTTGTACCAAGGATTACAAGCTACGGTAGTAGAAAAACCGTGGTTGCCACCACTTTCTGAAAAGATAGTAACACCGGCTATTGAGGCGTGGGGAAGTGTAGATGCAACAAAAGACGTAGGAACAATCACGGAGCAAAACCTAAATGTTCCTCTTGCCATGATAGATATTCCGGAAAATCAAGAGCAGATTGAATACTCTCATAATTTTATGGATGAAGGCAATCTGGCAATTTTCGGGGCTGCCGGATTTGGGAAGTCTACGATTCTGATGAATATTGCTCTTACCCTTGCCACCCAGAACTCTCCTAGTCTATTGAATTTCTTTATCTTAGATTATGGAAACTCTGCTTTGGCGCAACTACGAGGACTTCCGCATACCGCCGACTATTTGGGGGTAGAAGATGACGAAAAACTAGGTAAGCTAGAAACTCTACTAGCTGAGGAATTAAAGAAGCGGAAACAACTTTTTGCTTCGGTGAATGCCTTGAACTTCAGAATGTACAATGAAACAGCTAAAGAAAAACTACCGACCATGATATTGTTTATCGATAATTACGATGTTATCAAAGAAATCAACGTCGAATTGGAAGGTTTCTTAGTGAAGGTTACACGAGATGGGATGGGAGTAGGTATATATACCGTATTCACCGCAACCAGACCAGGTTCGGCACGATACACTGTCATCAACAACTTTAAGAGTAAGATAGCATTACAACTAACCGATAAAACAGATATATCTACTGCCGTGGGCCGCTGCGCTTATGAATTACCGGAAATCCAAGGGCGAGCTTTGATTAAGCTAAGAGATACCCATGTGGCCCAGTGCTATCTGCCAATTTCCTATGAGGATGATATTTCCTATGCGAAGGGAATTGGAGAAGTGATTGATGAGATAAACGTTCATAACACCGGAAGAAAGGCAATGGGAGTAAGGGTAGTACCGGAAGTAGTGGGCTATCATGACTTGGTACCATATCTAAAACCGGAGAGTAAACAAGCAATCTTAGGTTTCGATGTAGAAAGTACAGAGCCGGTATATCTGGATTTGTCTATACCTGTTCACTCCATCGTAGGAAATCCCTCTGCCGGGAAGACCAATGTGTTAAAGATATTGCTGAAGCAATTCTTAGGAACACCCTGCTTTATCGTAGATTCCAGAGCAGGAGATTTGGCAGACTATGAAGGTAGAGAAGAAGTCACGTATATGGGAGCCGAAAGTCATCTCCAAGGTTTCCACGACAATTTACAACAGGAAGTAACAAGGCGAGAGAAGGCATACCAAGCGGCAAAAATAGACGCCGAGCAGAAGGCGAAAGATGGAAAAAGAGTATCTGCTTACCGCTTAAGAGACTTCACAAGCGCTCAAACACCCATGCTAGTTATTATAGATGATGGAGACAACTTTATCGAATTGTGTAAAAGCAAAACAAGAGATATGGAAGCACTCATACCGAAAGCGATGGAATATGGAATTACGTTTATAATAACAACTACACCTACCAAATTGAAAGGTTTTGATAACATGACGAAAATACTTAGAGATAATCAATCAGGAGTAGTACTTGGAAACCCAAGTGACCAGGGTATTCTGCCGGTAGTATCACCACAGAAATATAGAGCAGTGGTAGAGCGAGGTTTTTGTTACAAACGTGGAGATGTGAGGCAGATGAAGATTCCATTTGTGGGGTGATAATAGGAGAGGAGGTATGGGATATTGAGTTCAAATAATCAGCTACAAAACCAGATTACAAACGCCCAGAGTCAGATTAGTCTAAATAATACCAGAATAATCAATGCAAGAAGGCAAATAAACAACAATATGGAAGCTATTGCAGATTTGAGAGCTCTTTTGAGTAGATTGCGAAATGTACAAACACAAAATATCCACGATACAAATCAATATCGGCAAGACATGGATGTGTATGGGGAGTGTGTACATAAGATAGGGCAAATCGAGCATGTGCGTGTAGCCACTTGGTGCACTAGAGAGCTAAATAAAAGAGTTAATGGTTCGGCTCGAGATGCGGCGGACATAGCAATTTCGCAACTTCCCAACTTGATTGAGAATGAGATTGAGCGAGTGGAGCAGGAAATAAGGACAAGAGATAGCCTAATCAGTTCTTTGCAAGGGCAGATTTCAGGGTGGAGCAATCAAAATAGTAACTGGAATAGCCAATTAGCAACATGGCGTTCTCAAATAACATAGGCAGGAGAAAGAAGGAAATGGGAGCAGATAGAAGTCATAGACTAAGTGACGCCGAGTATCGGCAGATATCAGAAGCATATAATAGGTTCTTTGCAAAATTGGAAGAGTCACATGCAACATATGTATCTATATTGAGGCAGCTAAATGTTAGCGGGCTTGTCGCTGGACATGTGGCAGATAACATGAGACACTTTAGGCGTTTAGCGATGGTACCTATGAATGATATAGATACAGCAGGGCGGGTTGTCCACGAAGAAACAGAGAGATTTTTGTCGGATGTGCACATCGCAGATTTATTAGAGTAAAGGGAGGGAAGGGGATGTCAAACAATAATATCCATGTCAGTATTGGACAAATTAATATGGCCATAGTAAGCCTGCAAAGATTAGGTGCAGGTCATGGGTTACAAGCATATTATAAAGCGGAAATCGAAGACGCCCTTAATATTAGCTTAGGAGAATCAAAAGAGAATGTAGAAGCAATGAATCAAATGGTGCGGGATATAGCGGTACAGTTTGATCATTTAGTGGAGAACACTATGATATTGTTACAAAATATAAGAGGTGATTTCGAAGAGTGGGATGAACGTTGGGCTGCAAGTTTTAGGGAGAATAGAGATGAGTGATGTACGCGATTTTCGAACAGAGGCTTTTAATGCTGTCATTAATCCTCTTACTGCTTGTTTAAACGCAGATGCAGGATTACGCGCATTTAATACAAGTAGAGGGGAGTTAGAGAGTGTAGTTCCAGGGGCTGGAGTTCTTGCAGGAGATATAATAAGATGCTATAGGGAATTACAAGATGGCATACAAATGTGTGGGGAGGCTTGCACGGAGGTATTTAGTACAGTAAGCAAGGTTGATGAGGATTTTTCTCGTCAGGTGCGAAGTGCGACGGAAAAAGTTGAGGCTTTACGAGTATTCTATAAAGAAATGAGTGCTCTGATTACTCCAGCCCGTTCATCAGGTGGGATGCCTCCCTTGCTTAGTAATACAACATCTTTTGTGAATCGAGCCAGAGGGATTGAAAATAATTATGTAGAACAATCGCTTCAAGCTTTGGTAGAGAGATTTTTCGATAGTTTAGGAGAGCCAAATAGTAGATTAATTGGGGAAGTGATGGCACGAGGGGAATTGCATTTGACTGATCTGGAATGGCAGATGTTAATACGAGTGTTTGTGGATGCGCGTATGACTCCTGAAGCAGTGGTCGAAGCGTATTGGAAGGGTTGTATCGCCTTTCCCACTGATGCATTTAATACGATGGAAAGACTGTCACGAGAATTTTCTAATATGATGATGGAGGAAGCGGAGAGATTACTTTGGAGTGAATCATTCACACAAAAAGAGGAAGAGAATCTTTTGGGATTATTGCGACGGGCTCAGCTTTTTACATTTCTATATGAGGTTGGAACCGTCGTTTTTCCGAAACATATGTATTTTCCGACGGATTCAAGGACAGATAACTGGTTCTTGCAGCTAGTTCGTGAGGAAGATCAAGGAGGAGAGGTGAGGCGATTTGGATCACTACAATATAAAAGAAGTAGTGCGTTTCACAATTTTCAGGATTTTTCTGTGTCTTGCATAAGAGGTATTTTACATAATGATGGTTCAAATATGTTCAAGAGTGACTTAGCTGATACCACGGAGAGAATATTGCAGGGTGACCAAAATTGGTTATCAAAAGTATTATCTGGAATGCTAACAACAGGTAAATTAGCAGTAGGGGCTACGGGAGCCTTAGGATTACCTGCTTCTTTGGCTTTAGATGCGAGCAAAGAAGTGGCAAGTTACTTATTTGAAGAACTTAGAGGCTATAGAACGTTGAGCGCAGCAAGGCAAAACAATATTTTTACTCACATGGTAATGAATGTAAATAGACTTGGCGGACGAGTAATTTATGTTCAAACACCATATGTTCGCGATACTTTATTTTCCAGGTCAAGTAGTAGCAATCAAAGATTTGTTTCAATTGGCACTACCTTTTCTACTCAAGAAGCTATGGTTAAAACTGCCGCACTCGAGTATTATTTTGGAATTACTGCAGCAGATGCATTATATTATTTATCTGGTGATGACGTAGATAGACGTAGGGAACTAATCGATTTTCTAACCTCATTATCTACAAGTCCCCGTATTGACTTTGCAAATAGTTTACAGCAAATGTCTCGTGGAGATATTATCTATTATATACCTTTATCAGTTCTTGAGGAACTTATTATATCGCATGGAGGTGAATGATGATTTGGTCTAAGAAGAGTAGAAATGTTCTGATTTATACTTTTGCATTTGTTATTCTTGTTGTATTCGTAGCTGTTGCCCTAAATAGATATATTGAAAGGGGAAGGGCAGAGAGGCATGAACAAAGAGTAATGGAAGCATACTTTAGAGTGAATTCAGCATTTGGTTTAGCATCGGGATTGTCGAGGGATTTTTATTATCAAGCCAGATATATACCTCTAAGAGCAGGCGGTTCAGAACAAAACAGGTTTGGTATATGGGTAAATATATATTTACGACTAAGGATGTTTGAAGATGGAACAGGATTATACCTAGCATATGAAGATTTTCTTGATTACTTCTCTCAGGAGTTTGAAGTAGATGGCTCATTACGATTATACAATAATGGAAAACACCCAGAAATTGAGAAATTTGTAGAATGGATATGGAAACATTTGAATGAGGTGGATGATTTTATAGTAAGCATACAAAGAAAATATATAAATTATTGCGGAGAATTCGAAAATGAGGGGTTTGAAAGACAATCCTTTAGTGAATTGAGTCCTCAGATGCTAGATGCGCTAGTTCGAGCACATAATAATCCAAATTATGTATTGGATTTAACTAGCTTGCAGAAACAAGGGTACTAGGAGTGTTATGTAACACTTGCAAAGTAAAAAGTATATGGTTTATAGATTCAGAAAAAGCCAGGAGGATATAAACAAATGAAACGATGGATACCATTCATATCGGTCTGCCTAGTGGTCATCTTTATTGGCGGGTTGCTAATCGGCTCTGTTACCGAGGCAGGGCAACAAGCTGTCATTTGGAATGCCAGACAAACAACACAAACTACTATAGCAGTAGTAAATGCCGATACAGGGGTGATGATAGATGGCGAGCGGCAGAATTACTCTGCTGCCATCATTGAAGCACTGGAGGAGGAGTTTGTCCAAGCCTCTCCGGCTTTAGCCAGTGCCGGCTTTTTAGATGGAAACTTTGGAGCGATAATCACCTTTCCGGCGGACGTGTCGGAGCGGATTTTGACTTTTAATGACCGAGATCCACAGCGGGTGCAATTGGAATTTCAGTTAAATCCAAATCTATCAGAAGAAGATTATATCAAAACCTATATCCGGATCTTGAACTTGCAAATGGCGATGAATACCGCTTTGGCACAGACTTACGTGAGTTCCATCTTCAATCAATTCCACGCTGGACAAAACCAAGTCGATAACGTATTTGCCAACAACCAAGCCAAGGTAGATGCCATGGAAGTGGTTAAGTTAGAGGATTTTACAGGTTCGCTGAATTTGGAATACATCCCAACTATTCCCTTTGAACCAACGCCTTTTGATGGGAGCAATCACTTTGTTTCCATGGAAGGATTTGCCGCCCAGGTAGCAAGTCTTTACCTGGATAGTTATCGCGCCGCTTCCGCTTCTTATCTTTCCATGCGAGATGGTTTCTTTACTATGACTGACAATATCCCGGCCTTGGCGAATGATTGGTTAGACCGGCTAGATGCATGGGCAAGGAGTTGGGAAGATTATGGGGCCGCCCAGCGTTATTACGAATCTTTATTGCAGATTTTCCAAGAGGAATTAGAAGAATACTTAGAGTTATTCAATGCGTCTCACGAAGAATACGAGCAACAAATTGAAGAAATCCAAAATTTCTTTACCGCTCTAAATAGTTGGTTGGGTCATTTGGAAGATAATGAAGCACAATTAAGAACATATCAAGATGGCTTGATGGCAAACTACATTGCGGCTCATGTCGCATTTAATGAACAAGTGTCCACGGCCCATTCACATTTCGAAGATTTGGAAGAATGGATGGGAGAGTTGAACGAGTATCGTAATGCTCTATCTACTTATCGTACTGAAGTGGAAGGATTGCGAGATGCGATTTTGGCATGGAATGATATTACTACGTGGCACACGAATTTTTCCACTAGTCGTAACACTTTATATAGTCACCTTGCGAGTATCCCTCCCATGCCTAATAGTAGTGCCTTTGATTTAACTGATCCTGAAGGGGAGGCTGCTTTTAATGCCGCATTTGCATCGTGGCAAGATCAGATGTATGGAATTGCAGAAAGCGTATCTGCCGTGGTGTCCAACTTACAGGCAATACAAGGAGGGATAGATTTACCTGATATCATCAACAATTATCAAAATATAGCGAGTGTTACCGAACCACCTCCGTCATTGCCAGAAGAAGCACTAGCGAATCGCCCGGACAATATTAATCCAATGCCGTATAATGTCGAGATGAATATTACGTGGAATGCATCGCCCGATGCGCCGGATATGACACTCGATTATCTGGAGTTTGACCCACCGGAATCACCTGAGGTCTTTACGACGAATCAGCCGGCTCAAAACTCCCCTGCTTCTGCGGAGGGATTCCTAGAGCCATTAAATCAAATGCGAGGACAACTGGAAACCTTTGATGTGGATGCTTTTCTATCAGATAGTATCATGCAACAGGTAGAAGCCACCTTAGTAGGGTATAGTTCTTATCTAGATTTTATCCGCAGTGGGTTAAGCCTTCATGCCGATGGCAACAACATGTTATTAAGCAATATTTACTTTGAATATACCAATTACCTTATGGAATTGCGTAGGGCAGCATTGGCGGCAGAAGCCTACGAGATGATACGATTAGGAGAAACGTTGACGGAATTCTATGACATTCACAGTGATACCAGTGGCGATACTTATGAGCGGTTGGCCGCATTTGCCGAGATGATGCCGGAGAGCCGTGACGAATTAGGCAGATTAAATCAAGCCTTGATTAGCTATACGGTTGCCCCGTTTGAGTTTATTCCGCCGGTGCTACGGGAAATAGTTGTAGAAGAAACCGTAGAGCGACCAACTATGGAGGATACCTTCCGGCGATATATGTCGGTAGGGTTGCCGGTGTTGGGAGTAGTGCTTTTGTTGACAATACTGAGTTATTTTATACCGAGGAAAAAGAAAGAAGAAGGTTGATAAAAGCAGAAAATTTCAATATTATTTTATCTACTACAAACAGATAATATATGAGCCCTATGGTCAGTTTTCATGGCCATAGGGCATTTTAGTAACAGCGTATTAGCTAATACAGTAATCGGAAGAAAATCCGTGTACTATTTTTAATTGTTGATATGAGATAATAGCTTAGAAGTTCAGTGCGTATTTTGCCGATGCATCGAAAGAATTTTATGAAAAGATATTGAAATATTTTCCTGAGTAAACAACGATGATGGGTAGTTTGCTTCAGGTTTACCTCTCATCACACCTCTCCAATATTTTGACTTTTCTTATGCTTCTCAACTAAAAACCACTTTAGCGTTTCCGGGAAGAATTCTAATATTACATTTATTTTGAAGCCATGTACGATGACATCACAATCAAATTCATGAGATATTGTACCGGCGTACTCTTTTACTTCCGAAAAATTAACGGTGATGTTGTCAAATTTCTGTATGATACCATCTTCGTCTGCTATCTTAAACATGATGGGGGTAAGCTCCCCTTTGATGGAAAACCACATTTTGCAGCCAATCTCTCTTACTTTCCCTCGCACATATGGAGTAGCTTCTTTTGCGCCTCGTTCAGATTTAAAGATCATAACACACCTCGTTTCTCAAATACATTATCATAACTACATGATTATCTGATTGCTATAATCTACTTCCATTTTGTCACGGGATATCCCTCCCGAAGCAAAATCAATTCTGGACTTCACGAATTTGGCTCTTTTCAAAGCATCCATACCAAAATTCATGCGTATTTCATCTGACATCCGGTCTAGCTTTTCTTGTCTCTCAAAGGAAACTGTAGATGGGTCATAGAGTGGAGCGTCCACTATATCAAACAAACTAATTTGCCTAAAAGTAGCACTTTTGCTGGCTCGTGATGTACGGATTCCTATATGCCTTACCGGGGTGACAAAATCCCATAACTGGTCATATAACTCAATCGCAGCATGGTAAATTTCGTTTGTTATATCAGTTGCTACCCGTAGCACTTTCTGATGTGATTTGCGAGAAAAATCATTATATTTTATTGACACAGACACAACTTCGATTTTAGCCCCATCCTTACGTAATCTCATTCCAATTGTTTCCGAAAGAGAAAGCAGTACCATTTTCGCATTGTCCATGTCGCAGATATCGTAAGGAGTAGTAGTGGAATTTCCATACCCTTTAGCGTCTGGGGCATAGGTGGCTACGGA
>JGI20163J15578_10000162_pt1 | contig 27493 bp, 24 predicted proteins | sample TergutCu122P1_FD_15578 | JGI IMG/M metagenome (IMG submission 15578)
CACGGGGAACAGATGTCTCAGACTCGAAGTGAATGAAATAGTAAAAACCTTCTCTCATCTTTTGGATTTCGTAAGAAAGTCTTTTCTTGCCCCATTCATCAACCTCAGTAACATTGCCACCGAATCGAGTAATTAGTTCTTTTACTCGTTCAATCACTCCTGCTCTGGCGTCGTCATCGATCTTAGCGTTGACAATAACAGCTAATTCATACTTACTCATGCCTTCTTTACCTCCTTATGGTCTCTGGCTTCCGAATAATATCGGAAACAAGGAAAATGATGTTATTCTTCAGCTTTTTACCTGTCTGAACAATAACATTTTGTACCTGTCTTTTAATGACGAGTGGTACGTCGCGAACATTGATTATATCACAAAGAAACTGCCATTTCAAGTAATTTTTGCAGAATCTTCTATGGTTTTTTTTTGCAGAATCTTCTATGGTTTAATTTTAGACTTCCCTTTCCAAATATACATTTTTTGTAGGTCTTCCTGTTCCAACTGCTCCTGCCCTTCTTTGTCTTCCTGTTCCAACTGGGCCTGCCTTTCTTTGTTTTCCTGCTCCAACTGCGCCTGCCTTTTTTTATTTTCCTCTTTTATTTCCGTCAAGGCCTTGTTTATGGAGTCCGCACTATCTAATCTTCCACCACCCATAAAATCAAAGGCTGTTGCATATTCCCAGTTTAATGGTATATTAGCCTCCCTTGCCATAATCAAAGCCTCTACTACTTGGTCTATGTTCCCGCCTGCAAGACAGTGAGATTCCAGTTGAACAACTGTAACCTTTAACCCAGCCTCCTGTGCTTTGATTAGTGAATGAACAACCTTAGATGGATTGGTTCTGCGAAAACGCATTTCAACCAAATCCATGAAGTTAATCTTAACAGAGGCCCCTCTGGCAGTAAGCCAAGGGCCAATTGGCAGGAACCAAATAAAGAAAAGAAGGGTAGGTATAATAAGAACCAATAATGCCACTATTGGTTTGCCCCTCTCCATAAGAAGGACTGCAATTATTACAAGGAATAGCATAAATATTTTTGGTATCCATCGTTTTACCATCATTACTTCTCTCCTTTAGGGATGACAGAATCGAACTCATGCGGTTCGATTCTGTTATCCCTAACGTTACTGGGCTAGCAAGAATCGAACATGGCTCTTTTTACTGTATCCACTCCTCTACTAGCACCCCTTGAATAATGAATCGATCCGTAGCAATAACATTGGTACAGGTGGACAACGTCACAATTCTTGCATCCACATTAAGGTCATCCCCTTCAATGGTGTACAAAGAAGCCCTACGACTTAGCTCTAGGTATTCCAGAAAGTCTGCGTCATCTAAAAATTCGATTCGATAGATAGGATTATCCACTGCGGATACCACCGCTGCCATGAAGATTCGATACTTTCTGGCCATTCCATCTGGTGTGTAGATAAAAAAGTAAGGGTTCTCTCTGGTAAATCCAATCTCTTGAAATTCTACCAGTTGGGAAAACATCTCGCCACCTACTGCCATGTTGTGACCGTAAATAATGGTATGTCTATCAGAAAAATCTATGCTGTTGCCCATATCCATGAAGATGGATCCCAATTGACTATAACTTCCATCAAAGGCTCGATGTAAATATTCAAAATTATCATGACTTCTTACCACGGGATAACTGATGATTTCAGGCTCTATAAAACGTATCCAAGCCACTGTATCCCTGTTGGTTTCCAACAAAGCATCAAAGTCTACAATGAATCGCTCTCTAACTTCTCCTGGGGTTCCTTCCCCATTAACATCGGCAGAATCCACCAACTCAATATGGGTATAGGTTTCTCGTATCTGCTGATGCAATTGCCTTCCTTGCTGATAAGGCATTAAGGTCATTACAATTTGGTAAACAGAAAAAATCAAAACACCCAGAGCAACCAACATCAAAAGATTAAGAAAGATTCGAAGTCCTAGTCCTCTTTTTCTCCTTCTTCCTCTTCTATTGCGTAAGTCTCTTTGATGGCTTGTTCTCCCACTTGCTCTTCTGTTGCTTAAGTCATTTTGCTGACTTGCTTTTTCGCTAGCACTTCTATTTCTTCTGCTATTTCTTTCTCTTGACATCTCTTTTCAACCTGTTTTCTTTCCACTTTTTGTCGCTTTCCTTGTTGAAACTCCACCCTTCAAGGCGGGCTAAGACAGCAAAACACTTCTTGTTTCGTCGCCAGCTCCTTCCTCATCCTCTCTAGAATCCCAAATCCTCATTGACCAGAATAATCTTGATTCGTTTGGGAAAGTGAGAATATCGGGTAATCAAAATATTGCTACAAATGCACTGTGGGTGCTTACAATCTGCACAGGCTCCTGTTTTGGAACAAGGAGTTTCTAATCCAAATCGCTGTGCATTAATGGGTGCCGCTACGGTTCTTGCTCTTTCCATGGCCCCTTCTAGAGTCTTCACTACTTTTTTCATGCTCACCACAAGAAGCAGGTTTCTGGGTCCGTGAGCATAAGCCGCCACTCGATTGGAGTATCCATCCACATTGATTAAGATTCCATCTTCTGTCATGGCATTCACACCCCCGATGTAAAAATCCACATCAAAGGCTTTTAAGATGACCTCTCTTGCTTCCTCTTCAGTTTCTGTCTTGTCTCGATCAATGAAGGTGTAGCACCCTTTTTCATACAACGCATCCATCAGCCCAATCCCTTTGGCGCTCATGGCACCGCCCCAGCTTACAGAGCTCCCCTCAGGAATTAGCTCTAAGGCTTTCTCTAGGGCCTCTTCTTTGGTATTGACATAATGACCTTCCATATTTCTTGCTTCCAAGGCTTTGATTACCTTTTCTGAAATCAATTGGCTTCTCATTTGAATAAATTCTTTCATCTGCTAACCCCTTTCTTGTTGTTTTCTTAATATCTTTTTCTTATATCTTCTTTCTTATATCTTCTTTCTTATATCTTTTTTAATTTCTATTTCGTGAACCTTTTTCTTCTCTTGTTTTACCAGATTTGGCCGTAAAGCCCTTTGCCTCCAGCTCATCAGCTAGTCGCCCAAACTCTTCTAAGGTTAAGGCTTCCCCTCTGACACTTTTTCCTTTCTCTAGCCTTTCAACTGCCAACTCTATTTCCTCCTTGGAATAATCAAAATCCTCAAAATTAAAGATTCCATTCACCAAGGTTTTTCGCCTTTGGTTAAAGGACGCTCGAATCAATTGAAACATTAACTTCTCATTGGTTACTTCCACAGGAGAAACCAAATACTTTTCCAGATGAATCACCGCAGATCCTATCTTGGGTCTGGGAATAAAGCAATGGGGAGGCACGTTAGCCACCAAGTAAGGCTTGGCATAATACTGAACCGCCAAAGACAAGGCACCATAGTCCTTGCTTCCTGGAGATGCAGACATTCTTATGGCCACTTCCTTTTGCACCATTACGGTCATGCTATCCAGAGGCACTTCACCTTCCAATAACCCCATGATAATGGGGGTGGTAATGTAATAAGGAAGATTTGCAATGACCTTGATGGGTTTTCCATGATTTTCTTCCTCTACCAATGCCTGTATGTCTAACTTTAACACGTCTTGGTTGATAATTTTTATGTTTTCAAAACCTGCTAAGGTTTCTCCTAAAATAGGGATTAGGGCTTTGTCAATCTCTACGGCTATTACTTTTTTAGCGACAAGGGACAGGTGCTGGGTCAAGGTTCCTATTCCTGGTCCAATTTCCAGAATACAGTCTTCTTTTGTAATGTTAGCTCCATGAATAATCTTGTCAATTACATGATTGTCAATTAAGAAGTTTTGTCCTAACTTCTTCTGAAAGTTGAAGTTATGCTTTTGCAAGATTTTTATGGTGTTTTGAGGACTGCCTAGATTCGCTTCTCTCATCTTATTTAAGGGGTGCTCCTTTTCTATACCATTATGCTAAATCACAAAATCCCAAAAAATCTCTTTCCATTTTCATCGGTCTGCCTGATCACTTCTTCTTCCTCTACTCCCTTTATCTTGGCAATTTCAGAAACCACGTAGACAAGGTTTGAAGAATCATTACGCTTACCTCGATGGGGCTTGGGAGCCAGATAAGGAGCATCGGTTTCTAGCAGAATCGAACTTAGGGGAATTTCTTTTACCACCTCTTTGAGCTTCTTGCCATTAGTAAAAGTAACTACCCCGCAAACTCCTATGTAATGCCCTCTTTTCACATACTCTTTCGCCTGCTCTGCCGAATAAGCGAAGCAATGAAGCATACAGGTTATCTCTTTGGCGTGCTCTTCCACAATCTGGAAGGTGTCTGCTGCCGCTTCTCTACTATGAATCACTGCAGGCAAGCCATACTCTCTAGCCATCTCCAGCTGCTTGATAAACATCTCCTTCTGTAATTGGTGATGTTCCTTGTCCCAATAATAATCTAAGCCAATCTCTCCAAGGGCAACTACTTTTTCATTATTCAAGTAAGTTCTGAGCAGCTCTATATTTTCTTGAGTTAACTCTTCTGTTATGCTAGGATGTATCCCTATTGTTCCATAGATAAAAGGATACTTTCTGGTTAACTCTATAATCTTATCCCAGGTCCTAGTCGTTGACCCAACATTGGTAATTAAGCCCACTCCTTTTTCCTTCATGCTCTCCAAGAGTTGGTCTCGGTCATGGTCAAACTTTTTATCATCATAATGTGCGTGGGTGTCAAATATCATCTTAGTCTTTTGCTCACTCTCTTCCTTTTAAATTCTTCTTTCTACAAGTCGCTTTTGTAGTAATTAATCAAACACCCTTGTAAGATAATCTCCCTTTCTGAATCCGTTAGTTCCCCTAAGGAAAACTCTATCTCTATAAGCCTGTCTTTTACCACATAAGCCTTTATTTTCTCTTTTTTCTCCTTGATTCCTTTTCTGATCTCTGGAATCCATAGATAGTCCCCCCTCTTAAAAGAAAGATGGTGGTGATCTTCCTCTGTTATAAAAGGCAACATGCCCCAGTTAATCAGATTGGACCGATAGCGCTTGGTGGCGTATTCATTGGCGATGTTTGCCCAACCTCCTAGTACCTTTTGACAGGAAGCCGCTTGTTCACGAGCAGAGCCGTCTCCTGGTTTCACTGCAAAAATCACACTGCCAACTCCGTACAGGTTCTCTTCTTCACTGGAAAGTTCGACTCCTGATTCCTTAACCAACTTCATGACTAAGGACAACCCTTTTAACTCTTGGTTGGGACTTCTTCCTTCTTCAATGGCCCTTTGTGCCCTTTGCACTTCTTTTGCACGCCTTACATAATCAGGATCTCTTCTGGACAAGGTATATTCTGCCAATCCTAGGGGATTGGATCGATAGGATGAGGTTTCTCCTGAAGGAATCAGTTCATCGGTGGTGGTTACAGGATCATGAATCTCCGACACTACCCTTAGAATCAGATGAGTAGGCAGTGGAGGCATGGCGGGGAAGTCTTTGATATTAGGACCAAACTTAATCTCTACTGTAGGGTCTGCCACCCCTTTGCTATCAAACACTCGATTCTCATAGATGGTTTTTTCAAAGGTGTATTTATGGTTCTTGTATTCTACATCTAGGTCGCTGGCAGAAGTCAAAATGCCTTGATTGGCAGCTGTGGCAGCAATGGATCTGGCATCCATTAAGGCTACCGATGCAATCTGACCGTTTTGGTTCTTGGAGCCCTCTCGATTAGGGAAATTCCTGGTGGTATGTCGAATAGATAGAGCGTTGTTTGCTGGTGTGTCTCCTGCTCCAAAGCAAGGTCCACAAAAAGCTGTTTTCATCACCACCCCCGCATCCATAAGGTCTGCTACCACTCCATTTCTTACTAGCTTGGAGTAGATGGGGGTGCTACCAGGATAAATGGACAGGGTAAATTCACTCACTCCAATGCTTTTCCCTTTTAGAATGTCATTGGCAATGGCGATGTTTTCAAAGCCTCCTCCTGCACAACCAGCAATAATTCCTTGCTCTACAAGTAACTTGTTGTTTTTGATTTTATCTGTTAAGGAGAATTCCACCTCATTACCAAGGCTAACCTGAGCCTTTCTCTCTACTTCTCGCAGAATGTCTCCTAGGTTTTTATTTAACTCTTCAATGGTGTATACGTTACTGGGATGAAAAGGCATGGCAATCATAGGATTTATCTTGGATAAATCCACCTTCACCATTCCGTCATAATAGGCCAAAGAGTCTGGCTGCAACTTCTTATAATCTTCCTGCCTTCCGTGAATCTGATAAAACTCCTGGATGATTTCGTCGGTTTCCCATATAGAAGACAGACAGGTGGTTTCAGTGGTCATCACATCAATGCCCATGCGGAAATCTGCGCTTAAGTGCTTAATGCCAGGACCAACAAACTCCATTACTTTATTGTTCACAAAGCCACCTTCAAAGGTNGCCCCAATAATAGCCAAAGCAACATCTTGAGGCCCCACNCCATAAGATGGCTCTCCCTCTAAGTAGATAGCAATAACCCCAGGTCGCCGAATATCGTAGGTTCGTCCTAACAGTTGCTTCACTAACTCTGGTCCGCCCTCTCCCATGGCCAAGGTTCCTAAAGGACCATAGCGGGTGTGGCTGTCCGAGCCAAGAATCATCTCTCCTGTCACCGCCAACATCTCTCTGGCGTATTGATGAATCACTGCTTGGTGAGGAGGTACAAAAACTCCCCCATATCTTTTTGCGCAGGTCAAGCCAAAGACGTGGTCATCTTCATTGATGGTTCCTCCTACTGCACATAAGCTATTGTGGCAATTGGTCAATACGTAAGGAATGGGGAATTTTTGAAGCCCTGAAGCCCGCGCCGTTTGAATAATTCCCACAAAGGTAATGTCATGAGAAGTAAGCTTGTCAAACTTAATCTGTAGATTCTCCATGTTATCTGCTACATTATGGTTTTTTAATATTTGATAAGCCATTGTCCCTTTGGTGGCTTCTTCTTTGGTAAGATTCCTTTTTTTTCCTTGTTCTTCTGGAATAATGTATTGTCCTTTTTCTAGATAAACACCGCTGTCAACTAACTTTATCATCTATTTTTCCTCTACCTTGACTCCCTAAACACTTTGTATATCTCTAAATCCGTATTTCCTATGCTAATCATGTCTTCTTTTTGGATCCTCATGGGCCTGTTCACTGGTAAGTTATTGACAAAGGTATGATTGCTAGAACCTTCATCTTGGATATACAAGTTATCCCCTTCTGCAAATATAGAACAGTGACGTTTTGAAACTTTTGGATCGTTGATTACTAAATAATCTTCGTAGCCTTCTTTTGCAAAAACTCTTCCTATTCCAATCATATCAGAGAAAATAAATTCATACTCTTCATGGGTGGCAACATCAACCAGTATCACTTTCCATCTTCTGCCTCCTCTAGCTTCTCTTTCACGCTTCTTGGCTGGAGCAGGCCTTACTTCTCTATTCTCACCGCTTCTTCTGTTGCCCATTTTACTGTTGCTACCTCTATTGTCGCTGCTCATGCTGCCCCCTTTTTTACGGTTCTCTCTCATCTGGGCGCCTCCTCTGCCCGAAGGTCGCTCTCTCATCTCCTGCAGATCATTACTCCCTCTAATAATCTTAACCATGGTAATGATAATGGCTAAAATTAAGAGTAGTAGTATTCCTAAAATCACAAACCAAAGCATTTTAAAACCTCCTTATTATACGCCCTCGTGTCTTTCATCGGGAAGGAGGCACTCCTTTAGCCTCTCTTCCCGCCATACCGAGGGCGTTCGTCTGTGTCATAGGGAAACCGCGCTTTCCTATGACACGCTCAGACGAAAAACTTCTGCGCGCCCTCGTGTATATAAAGAAACCCAACCTTCATTATGACAAATGAATGTTAGGCTTTCATTTTTCTATAGTCGCTTTAATAGCTCTTCTCTTTCCGTTTCAAACCCTGGCTTTCCAAGTAAAGCGAACATATTCTCCTTGTAACTTTCAACCCCTGGCTGATCAAAAGGATTCACCCCTAACAGATATCCGCTTACACCACAGGCAAACTGGAACAGGTAGAACAGTTGTCCTAGATAAAACTCGTCTTCCTTTGGTATGTTGATCATCAAGTTTGGAACCTGCCCGTCAATATGGGCCAACACCGTTCCTTTCATTGCGTTTTTGTTCACATGGTCTACGGTTTCACCAGTCAAATAATTCAAACCATCTAAGTCTACTTCTTCTTCCTCTATGATGAGTTCCACCTTTGGCTCTTCTACATTCAATGTGGTTTCGAATAAAATGCGGTTGCCATCCTGGATGAATTGTCCCATAGAGTGAAGGTCTGTTGTAAAATCCACTGCGGCTGGGAAGATCCCTTTTCCGTCTTTGCCTTCACTTTCTCCAAACAACTGCTTCCACCATTCCGCCAAATAATGAAGACTTGGTTCGTAATTCACCAGAATCTCTACCGTCTTACCTTTTTGCAACAGTATATTTCTTACTGCAGCATATCTAAGGGCATCATTCTCTTCAAACTTTGCCACTAACGCATGCTCTCTTGCTACCTGGGCCCCATGTAACAACAAATCTATATCTGCTCCGCTTACCGCAATGGGAAGCAATCCCACCGCAGAGAGTACTGAATATCTTCCACCAATATCATCAGGAACTACAAATGTTTCATATCCTTCCTCTGTAGCTACCCTCTTAAGTATTCCTTCCGACTTATCTGTGGTTACATAAATCCGTTTGGCAGCCTCTTCCTTCCCGTACCTTTCCTCACATCTTCTTTTCAGCATTCGAAAGGCGATAGCTGGCTCTGTTGTAGTGCCTGACTTGGAAATCATGTTAATAGAAAAATCTCTGGTCCCTATGACATCCATCAAATGTTGGATGTAAGTACTGCTAATGTTATGGCCTACATAATAAATCTCAGGTCCTTTTCTCTTCTTTCTTGGCAGGTGGTTGGCAAAGGTGTGTCCCAATAATTCAATGGCCGCTCTGGCTCCTAGATAGGACCCTCCAATCCCGATTACCACAAACACTTGGGATTCTTCTCGAATCTTCTTGGAGGCTTCTTTGATTCTTCTAAACTCTTCTTTATCATAGTTTATAGGCAAGTCCACCCAACCATGAAAGTCTCTTCCTTGTCCTTTTCTGGAAATCAAATTCTCTTTGGCTGCCAGAGTTGCTTCCTTGATGTATTGCATTTCATGGTCATTCATGAAGCCTTTGGCTCCATAATCATCAAAAGTGATTCGCTTTTCCATTGTGCTTTGTGCCTCCTATTCTGTAAAATCCTTCTCACTTAAAATGATTCGATCGGCTTCGTCAGTATTTTTCCCTAATACGCGCTTCACTAGCTTTCCTGCAGATGTTCTTTGCGAGTGATCAATGGCTTCATCCATCATCACCTTTACCTCTGCCACTGTTACCGCGTGATCCTCTCTTTGTCTAGCATCAATCTTGCTGTACAGGGCAAGAATTCCCATCTCATCAATCCGATAACCATTCTCCTGAGCATAAGCTTGTCCAAAGGTTACCAATTCGTCGTTGATGAACACAGGCACTTCTAATCTACTGGTAAACTTCTTCTTGAATTCTCGATTCATGGACAGCATACGATCCAAGGGCTTGCGTTGGTCTTCTAGAACAATCAGAAGTTCCCCTGTTTCTTGCTCCATGGCTTTGTTCAAGCGAACGATGGTTTTTTCGCTCATCTTCCCAGCCTTTTCTATAATCAGAGCTCCGCCGTATAATTTGGAAACAATGTCTTGAATTTTCTTTTTGTTTAGGGCGTCTCCTGTTAAAATCGCAACCTTACCTTGGCGAACGTTACGTTGTTTTTGGATGGCTTTCACTACGTCAACGGCAAGCACGGTTTTGCCGCTTCCTTTTTGCCCTATAATCAACAAGTTTCCTGTTCTTGAAGTTCCTCCTCGGTTGATGTTTCTGTCTTGCTCCAACACGTCAACCAACTGCTCGCTCATTCCACGAACAGGAACAAAATAGGAAAATAACTTCTTTTGCTCTTCCGTTAATCCCGCTCTTAGTCCTTTGCCACTTTGAGACTCCAAATCGTAGCGACCTTGAACAAGGAATCCAGAATCCTGTAATGAAATAGCATCTGACAGCTCACCTGTTGGCAAGGGGGCTGTTTTTCCTGTTGCATGAAGCTTAGCTGTTTCTTTTCTGCTTAAAGGAGCTGTAGTTCTTGGAAGTCCATCTTTTCTCACAGGCTTTTTCCTCTTTTTCTTTTCCTTAACAAAGCGCTCATCCTCTTCTTCTAAATGGGAGTCTTGCAGTTTGAATTCTTCTTGAATAAATTTGTTGGCAGAGGTTGCTGAATCTTCAAAAAGAGAGTCCTCTAGATCCATGGCTTCTCCTAAAACGATCTCCTCTTCAAGCTCCATGACTTCTTCTTTTTGGGTTTCCTCTTCCTCTTGATTGTCTTCTTCTAACTCTATGGTTATCTCATCAAATTCCAGCTCCACTTCTTCTTTTTCTACTTTTTCTATTCTTTCTGGCTCTACAATCGCTTCCACCTTCTCCATTTTTTTGATGAGTTCTTCTGGAACAACATCTTCTACAGAGTGTGGTGGCGTTTCGTTGCCTTCTATTTCATCAATCATCCTTTGAATGTCTGGGTCAAGGCTAGTTCTTTCTTCATTGGCCTTTATTGGCTCTGGCACTGCCTCTGGGCTCACAAACATATCCGCCCCCATTGTCTCTATGGTCTTTGACGTGTCCTTAGAATACTCGGTCATAGAATTCAAAATATCTTCTAAGCTGAGTTTTCCTTCCGCATGATCGGCCAACTGGGATTCTTCTTTTCCGTAATCCTTCGCCAAAGGCAAATCAGCAAGAGCCTCAATTGCCATGATGGCTTCCTCCATGGAGCCTGTATCTAGGACATACTCTGCTTCCTCTTCCTTTTGCTTTGCCACTTCTTCATTTAATAAGCTTTGAAGTGCGTCTCCCAAGTCCATGGTTTTTCCTATTTTTTGGTTTGCTTCTTCTAGGTTTCCAACTTCTTCTCCCAAAACCTCTATGTTCTCATCTGCTAATATGCTCACTTCTTTTGACTGTTCCCCTAACTCTTTTCCTATGGGGGTTAACTCCTTTGAAACACCAATTGGCTTGTCAGGGAAAGGCAGTATTTTCTTCAACTCTGGTGGCAAGGCGTTTGGGTCAGAAGCTTTCTTTTTATCCTTTGCTTTCCTTGCACCCCCCCCCTTCTTTGATCTTTCTTCTGGAGTTCCTAGGTTCTTTTCTTTTGGCAAGATGTTTCTTTCTCTCTGGGGCTTTTCAAATCTCCTATCGTATCTTTCTTGCTGAACGGCGGTCAAAGGCTTGTATTTCTTCTTTAGATCCATGGCTTGATAAACATACTTGCCCTCGCTAAACCAAAGCATGATGTCATCACATTCGTTTAAGCACTCTGCTGTCATCCCCGCTTCATCGTAAAGCTTTGCCAGCTCATACGCCCACTCTTCAACATACTCTTCTTGCTTGTAATGCTCTAAGGCTTCTATTTGCTGCTCAACAGGAGCTTTTCTCGCCCGTAAAATCTGGTACCGTAAAATATATTGGTTGGGGTCTTTGGGGGCAATTTCCATAAAATCGTCATAAAAATCTAAAGCCTCATCCAGGTTCCCTGTTTTCAATGCTAAAGAGCACAACCGATAGATAATCTTACGGCTGCCATCAGAACGCTGGTAAGCAATATTAAGAATTCGATAGCTTTTTTCCAGTTCATTGTTCTTTTCATAGATTTCACTTACGCTGGAAAGCATAGAGATATTTTTCACTTTATTCCATTCAATGGAATCTGCAACATTGGCCGCTTTGCTGAAAGCACCTCTATCCATAAGCTCTAACATCTTCTCAGATTTTACCTTGTATTCATTTTTATCCACTTCTTTCACCTCATCAACGGGTTGATTCCTTACATGAATCACCCTTAATATTGACACCCATCTCTTGATTATCGCAGAAATCATCACCGTACAGTTTACCACAAATCCCTTTTGTTGTCAAAGAATTGCTAGTCTATTGGCGCACCAGAAGGCATGTCTTTTTCAGGGACCAAAAGGGCCAACTCTCCATCCCTTCCTTCTGCACAAAGCAGCATCCCTTCTGACATTAATCCTGCCAACTTTGCTGGCTTAAGGTTTACGATGACCATTACCTTTTTCCCCACCATCTCTTCAGGGGTATAATATCCTTTTATCCCTGACACAATCTGCCTTACTTGGCTTCCTATTTTCACTTGTGAGCAAAGTAGTTTCTTGGATTTCTTCACCTCTTCACAAGCAATCACTTCTCCAACCTGAAATTGCATGGCGCTAAATTGGTCGTAGGTAATCTCTTCCTTTGCTGGAACGTCTATCCCTTCTTCTTTATCTTCCTTCTTACCTTCCCCTCCAACATTGACCTCTTCTGCCTTCTCTGCAGGATAAAGTTTCTCCACCATTTTTAGTACCTCCTCTAAATCAAATCTTTGGAATAGAATCTCTGGTTTCTCTGTTACCTTATCTGTCCCTATCTGCTGGAATATCTTATCGCTGGTCTCTGGAATGAAAGGCGCAAGCAACGCGGCTCCTGTCCGTATTCCTTCCAGCAGNTTATAAAGAACGGTTTCTAATCTATCCCTTTTGTCCTCTTCTTTTGCCAAAAGCCATGGGGTGGTTTCATCAATGTATTTATTGCAACGCCTCAACATGACAAATATCTCGGCCAGTCCTTCTGCTACGTGAAGGCGATCCATCTTCTCCTCTACTTTTTCTTTGGTCTCATGAATTACTTTCTTCAAGTCTAAATCTACTTCTTCACTCATCTCTTTGTCTGTCACCGTTCCTCCATAATACTTATTGATCATGGCAATGGTTCGGTTCACCAGATTCCCTAAAGTGTTGGCTAAATCTGCGTTGATTCGCTCAGTCATCAGTTCCCAAGTAATGGTNGCATCATTGTCAAAAGGCANCTCCCTAAGAACATAGTAACGAACTGCGTCTACTCCAAACACTTCAACCAATTCTTCTGCATACAGCACATTGCCTTTGGATTTGCTCATCTTACCTTCACCGATTAGCAACCACGGGTGCCCCAACACCTGCTTTGGCAGTGGCAGCTCTAACGCCATCAAGAAGATGGGCCAATAGATGGTATGGAATCGAACAATGTCCTTCCCGATTACATGAACGTCTGCAGGCCACAGCTGGTGAAACTGCTCTGTACTCTCTCCATCGCAATCATAACCAATTCCTGTAATATAGTTGGTTAGTGCATCTAACCATACGTATACCACATGGTTAGGTTCAAAATCAACAGGTATCCCCCAGCTGAAACTGGTTCTGGACACACATAAATCATGGAGTCCTGGAATCAGGAAATTATTCATCATCTCGTTTTTTCTGGACTCTGGCTGGATGAATTCAGGATGTGCATTGATGTGCTCAATTAAGCGGTTGGCGTACTTGCTCATCTTAAAGAAGTAGGCTTCTTCCTTGGCTGGCTTCATGGCACTCTCACAGCCTGGACATTTGCCGCCTTCACTTGCCGCCTCTGTAAAGAAGGATTCACAAGGGGTACAATATAACCCTTCATAAAACCCTTTGTATATATCTCCTTGCTCATATAAACGCTTGAAGATTTTCTGAACCTGCCTCTCATGGTCAGGATCAGTGGTTCGGATGAATTTATCGTAAGAAACATTCATCAAATCCCAATTGCCTTGAATCAAAGCCGCAATCTCATCCACATATTCTTTGGGACTTTTTCCTGCTTCTTTTGCCTTTTCTTCTATTTTCTGCCCATGTTCATCGGTTCCTGTTTGGAAAAACACCTCAAAGTCCTTACTCCTTTTGTAGCGGGCAATGGCATCGCTTAAAATAATCTCATATGTGTTGCCAATATGGGGCCTAGCCGATGTATAAGCAATGGCTGTTGTGATGTAGTAGTTTTGTTTTTCTGACATAATTTATTATCCTCCCTGTGATAGGTGTTTTTGTTCTATTAAGAGTTGTTTAAGATGGTCGTGGCAAATACAAAATGCCTTATACTAATATTTCGTCGTATTTCTGCGTCATCCGGCCTTATCACGAACCAGCAAAGTACATGGCTCCTCCAATCATAGAGGTCACCGTGATGATGATAAAAATAATCATTCCTGGGTTGAGAAAGATATCCATTCTTTTCTTCACTTCAATCTGAGCTGGCTCAAAGGTTGCCCACTGCTTAACAGAAAGTAGACCTAATGTAATAAATACAATTCCTGCCACCAACAGCCCAAAGTATACGACGCCATACACCATCAGCACCTCTTCTGGCATTTCTTGCATGTGCAACGCTATGGTGCCTGAAAGGTTAAAAGCCATATGAAGCAATATACAGTAAGATACTTTTTGAGTGTAATACATTACTCCTGCAAAAATCACCCCCACTCCAAAAGTATAGAGCAGCTGATGGTGGTTCACGTGAAACAAGGCAAACAGCAATGAACTTACAAAAATAAATACTTTTCCTCCAAATACAATCAACTTATCATAGAGTAATTTTCTGAAGATCATCTCTTCAAAGATGGAGGTAGTTACAACAATAATGAGAATTGACAAGATGGGATTCAACCCTCCTATCATGTCCATCAAAGGATCTATCTCAAAAAAGATTGGCGGTTCTGGAATCACTCCATACCCTGTCTCTAAATACTGCTGTGAGATCTCTCTTACTTCTCTTGCATGACCAAGAAAGCTAACCAGATAACTAATTCCCATGGTAATAAAGTTCAAAGCAGCCCCTACAGTCAGGCAGATTAGCACTAACTTGCATCCCATACCGAATGTTAATTTCCTTGGTGGCGGGGGTGCTAATTGCTGAACTTGACTACTGTAGCCTTGCCGTGGGGGAGGTACTTGCCACTGAGCTTGATCACTGTAGCCTTGCCGTGGGTGAGGTACTTGCCACTGAGGCTGACCACTATGCCCTTGCTGCCCTGAAGGTGCTTGCCACTGAGGTTGACCGCTGTGTCCTGGCTGCCCTGGAGGTGCTTGCCACCTAGGTTGGCCACTATGTCCTTGCTGGCCTGGAGGTGCTTGCCACTGGGGTTGGCCACTATGTCCTTGCTGGTCTGGAGGTGCTTGCCACTGGGGTTGGCCACTATGTCCTTGCTGCCCTGGAGATGCTTGCCACCGGGGTTGCCCACTGTGTCCTGGCTGCCCTGGAGGTGCTTGCCACTGAGGTGGGCCACTATGTCCTTGCTGGCCTGGAGGTGCTTGCCACTGGGGTTGGCCGCTGTGTCCTGGCTGCTCTGGAGGTGCTTGCCATTGAGGCTGACCACTTTGCCCTTGCTGGCCTGGAGGTGCTTGCCACTGAGGTTGCCCTCTGTGTTCTGGCTGGCCTGGAGGTGCTTGCCACCTAGGTTGACCACTGTGCCCTTGCTGCCCTGGAGGTGCTTGCCACTGAGGTGGGCCACTGTGTCCTGGCTGCCCTGGAGATGCTTGCCACCGGGGTTGCCCACTGTGTCCTGGCTGCCCTGGAGGTGCTTGCCACTGAGGTGGGCCACTGTGTCCTTGCTGCCCTGGAGGTGCTTGCCACTGGGGTGGGCCACTGTGTCCTGGCTGCCCTGGAGGTGCTTGCCACTGAGGTGGGCCACTATAACCATCCTGCCAAGGAAGCTTTACTGCAAGTTGAGAAGCATCTGGAACCCATCGCCTTAGAACGATGTAGGTAATGATTCCTACAGAATAAAGAATCAATGCAGAGGCGACGATCATCACATTGATGTCCCACTCTCCATCTGTTACGGAATCAAATATTACAGGTATCAAAACTCCCGCGAGAATAGAAACTGCAAAAAGCATCCCACTTAACCCTAGTGCGATTCTTCCAATTACTCTTCTAACTGTCCTTCTGTTTTCTGCTTTTTCTCTCTCCATCTGCAGATGAATTTCTCTATTTCTCTCTGGGTATCCACCTTCTTCTACCCTTAGATTTCCACCATCTGTCCATGTCATTTTTTTTCACCTTGGCCAAATGCCCCTTCCATTTCTCCTATTTTACCAAACCGTAAAACGAAACACAACTGTTAGTTGCTGTACCCTTTTCTATCGAAGTATGTTAAAATAGGGTGAAAAGAATAAAGCTTTATCAAATCAATAGAAAGTTGGTACAAAAAGTGGCAAGTGTTACCTTTAAAAATCTAAACAAAATATATCCCAACGGATTCATTTCTGTCAAAGATGTTTCTTTATATATTAATAATGGTGAACTTGTCACCTTTCATGGCCCTCATGGTTGTGGCAAGTCTACAATCCTTAGAATGATAGGAGGACTAGAAGATATCAGCTCTGGCGAAATCTACTTTAACGAACTTTTAATTAACAATGTCCCTCCTCCTAATCGCCCATTGGCAATGGCTTTCCAAAACTATGCCCTATACCCTCACATTAATGTTTACGAAAACATGGCTCTTGGCCTTCGCATTCGCAACAAGCCAAAAAAAGAAATTGAAAAAAGAGTTCATATGGCCTCTGATTTCTTTGCTTTGACTCATGTTCTTCATAAAAGGATTCGCTCCATTTCAGAAGCAGACAAACAGCAAGTGGCTTTAAGTCGAGCCATCATATGTAAGCCTCAAGTATTACTGGTTGATGAAGATTTCGCTCATCAAGATGCCAACCGTCGCAAGGAGATGATTACAGACATTAAGCGGATTAATAAAGAATTAGGTATTACTGTGTTGTATGTGACCAATGATTACCATGAGGCCATTACTGTGGGAGATCGAGTGGTCTTCATGGAAAAAGGGGAGATCATTAAGGTAGAACCCATCAAGGAGATGACTTTGTAGCCTAATCAGGTTTCACTAACAGGAGCTGGGCCTGTACGGTTGATTAACTGCTGGTACACTTCTCGCTTGGGAACGCCTCGCTCTTTTGCTACTTTTTTCATGGCCTCTTTCCTGTCCAGCCCCTCCACAAGATACAATTCCATATGGTCTTCTAGAGAGGTTTCTCTCCATCTGGCCTGCTCTTCTTGTTGTATTTCTTCAAGCTCTCTGCCTGCCATTACTATAACACATTCTCCTTTAGGCGGTCTCTCTTCAAAGTAAGAAATCACTTCTTCCACCCTTTCTTTTACAACCACCTCATAACGTTTCGTGATTTCTCTACACACTGAAAGTTCCTTGCTTCCGCAAGTTTCCTTTAATTCTTTTAAGGTTTTAATCAGTCGGTGAGGTGCCTCGTAAAGCACCACCGTTCGCGTTTCTTCTTTCAACATCTCTAATCTCTTTTGTCGCTCCTTTTTCTGAGTAGGCAAAAATCCTTCGAAGACAAATCTATCCGTACTTTGTCCTGACATAGAAAGAGCAGTGATACAGGCAGAAGGTCCTGGCAGTGAAGTTACTTTTATTTCTTCTTGGTAACACATTTTCACCAACTCTTCTCCTGGGTCAGAAATGCCAGGGGTTCCAGCATCAGAGATTAAAGCAACGGTCTGGCCTCTTTTCATTCTCTCTATCAACTGCATCCCTTTTTCAATTTTATTATGCTCATGATAGCTGGTCATGGGCGTTTTTATATTGTAATGATTCAACAGCTTAATGCTGTTTCTGGTGTCTTCTGCCGCAATCACATCCACCGTCTTTAAGGTGTGGATTACCCTGAAGGTGACATCTTCTAAGTTGCCTATTGGTGTGGCACACAAATATAACATTCCTGACATAACAGTACCCCCTCTTCAAAGCCTACCTACTCTATAGAAAGAGGCGGCTCCACAATCAGCCCTGTTTTCCCCCCTCGTAACCCTTCAATAAGAACCATGGTTGGTTCCTTGTCCAGGGCGGGATGAACAAACTGCAAGCGTTTCACTTCGATTTTATATTGACTCATCTTGACCATAATCTCACCTAATCGAAAGGGTCTATGAATCATATAAAATCTTCCTCTTCGATCCAACAAAAGTTCCATGCTGGTTCGAAGGATATCATCGATGGTACAATGAACCTCATGGCGAGCAATGGTTTTTTGATCATTCACGTTTTTTAACCCTTGATCTGCTAACATATAAGGGGGATTGGTTACAATTACATCAAAAAAGGCAGGCTCTAAGATATGCCTGGCCTCTTTAATGTCACCATGAATAATGCGAATTCTCTCTTGCAACTGATTCAAACAGACACTTCGCTTGGCCATACATACACTTTCCTCTTGTATCTCCAATCCTGTGAAGTGTTCTCCTTTTGTCTTTCCTGCCAACAAAATGGGTAAGATTCCTGTTCCACATCCTAGATCCAGAACCCTTTCCCCTTCTTTTATCTTTGCAAAGTTAGACAGCAGTACCGCATCTATTCCAAAACAAAACCCTGACGGCTGTTGAATAATCCGATACCCTTTTAGCTGCAAATCATCAATGCGCTCGTTTAGATTAAGGTTTATCTTCATCTAGCACTTCCTCTAGTTTTCTTATCTCTGCTTTGGTGAGTTTTGCTTTCCTGCTTCTGGGTTTAAAGATTAAATCTGTGGATTTGTACTCTCGGATTTCCTTCTCATCATTGTCAAGCTTTACGATTACCTTTACCAGCTGTCGCAAAACACTTAAAGAATGCACATTCCCAGTTAATCCCTCAAGCGTAGTTACAAAATCTCCTACATTTGGCAATTGATTATTCAGTTGTTCATAAGTTTCTTGTTCATTGGTTAAACAGCACATGAGCCTTCCGCACACCCCTGATATCTTGGTAGGATTAAGGGATAAATTCTGCTCCTTGGCCATTCGGATGGACACTGCTGAAAACTCCGAAAGAAAAGTATGACAACATAATGCTCGGCCACAAATCCCGATTCCTCCTCGTATTTTGGTCTCATCTCTCACCCCGATCTGCCTTAACTCTATTCTTGTTTTGAATACCGCCGCCAGATCTTTTACTAATTCTCTAAAGTCGATTCGCCCTTCCGCAATAAAATAAAACAGCACTTTATTGTTGTCAAAAGTGTATTCTGCATCGATAAGCTTCATCTCTAGCTTATGCTCACGAATCTTCTCTAAGCATAGGGCAAATGCTTCTTTTTCCTTTTTCCGATTCTCTTCTTCTCGCCTTTTGTCATCCTTTGTGGCTACCCGAATTACTGACTTTAAAGGTTGAACCACTTCTTCCTTTTTCACTTCCATTGGCCCTACTGCCACTTGACCAAACTCAACACCACGTGCTGTTTCCACAATCACATGGTCTTGCTTCTTTAGGTGAAATCTTCCTGGGGCAAAATAATATATTTTTCCTGCGGTTCTGAAACGAACCCCGATTACTTTTGTCATCTTAATTCTCCATCATTGTTAATATTAATAATTCCAAGGTAAGTTCAATGTTCACATTGGCACCCAGCCTTGCTTTTGCACTTTCTATCCCTTTTATTATCTTCTCAATTCCCTCATAAGAGGATACGGTTGCTTGCCTTTTAATGCCTTCCATCTGATCTTTGAAAATGACCATGTCCACGCTTTTTGTGGCTTTATACATTAAAACATCTCGATACCAAACTGCAAACAGATCCAATAGGTCTGTTTTGGTGAATTTCTCTTCTCCTGTATTGGCTATTTTCTCTAACTTTTCCAAGGATTTAATGGTGGCGGGAACCTCTTCCAACTCCAAGTCCTTTATACCTGTTAATAAGCGAATCACTTCTCCCCTAATCTGGTTAAAGTTCTCTGACTCCGCCAACAACACCGCTCGTCCTATATTCCCTGCTGCAAAAGCAACACACAAATCTACCCTGTCTTTTGGAACATTCAGGTGCTCGATTAAGTATTTCTTAACAAGAGAGTTCTTAATGTTTCTCAATCTTAAAATCACACAACGAGATCGAATGGTTTCCAATAAGATGTCTGCATTTCTTGTGAGCAATATAAATATAGCATAGGTTGGTGGCTCTTCAATGTTTTTCAACAAAGCATTCTGAGCCTGTACCGTTAGCAAGTCTGCTTGCTCTATGATGTACACCTTATAAGGGCTACTATAAGGACGAATGTCTATGGTGTTATTCACCTGGACTCTAATATCATCCACTGAAATGGCATTGGGTTTTTCATGGGTAACCCGAATAATATCTGGCTGGTTCTTGTTCACTCCCTGCTTACATGAAGAACAGGCATCACATGGCCCCTCTTCGCCCCTGGTTCCTTGACATTGAATGGCTAAGGCAAAAATATCCGCAAGCAGTGTTTTGCCAGAACCCTTTTCTCCGTTTAGGATATAGGCATGGGATAATTTCTTTTCTTTTGTAATGTTTGTAATATAATCTATGATGTCTCTATGGCCGACTACGTCTTTGAAACCACTCATCATTATCCCTCCTTCCTTAAGGCTCTTTCCCCTTCTAATCCTATAGTATATCATACTTTTTTGTCTGTTAGAAGACTTCTTCTAAATTCCTTGACCTTCTTTCCTCTTTCTCCTATTGGCTATTCTTGATATACTTTATGACTTCCTCCAAACACTCCTGCAACTTCTCATTGTCAAACCTTTTGGTAATCTTAGCCTTTTCTAAGTTTTCTTCACTAAAATCCTCGCTGTCTGCCAGAAATCTGCGACACATCTCCTCATACCTGGGATTTGCCTGACCTTGCTCCCTTATTAACGCTCGTTCTAACCTTATTCCATCTTCAATCTGTATATAGATTGGTACTAGGTTTTCTTCGCCTAAGTACTTACACATCTCATTGTAGGAAGCCAAGGTTCCTATCACGATGTAATCATGCTTCTTTAAATCTATCTGTCCGTCGCAGGCAGTAAAATACTTCCAAATTCCGTGGACGGTACTGTAGGACCTTTGTTCAATTACTTTTCCTTCTTCTTCTAGCTTTGCAAGTGTTTCCTCATCAACAAAATAATACTCCTCCCCGTCCACTTCTCCTTGCCGAATGGGTCGGGTGGTGTATGAAATTATTTTTTTTAGATGAGGCATTTCTTCCAAAACTTTCTTGTATATGGTGTCTTTTCCTGAAGAACTTTTGCCCATCAGATAATATATTTTACTCAACCGCTTTGTCCTCTTTCTCTGTAGGCAAATGGGTTCAAATGCCTTATTCTTTCTGCTGAAATATTACGTTATTGCCTCTATTGCCTTAATTTTCCCTGACTGTTTCACTCCCTTTATTCTATATCCCAGCTCCTCATATTGCAACAATATTTGGACGGCTTCTCGGCTAATTCTCTCTCCTGGCACAATTAAGGGAATGCCTGGTGGATAAAGATACACAAACTCCATGGATACATTATTCTCACACTCTCCAAAGGGTAATGTTTTGCTGGAGGGATTTTTTTCCTCTCTCAATGCCTGATAAATGGAGGATACCTGTTCCAACTTAGGAAATTGCCATGACATTTCTTTTTTCTTTCGCTCTTTCTTCTCCAAAGCTCTTTGTTTTAAGACCCCTTCTCTAAACGCCTTTTCTTTCAAAGCATCTTCTTTTAAAGCCTCTTCTTTTAAAGCATCTTCTTTTAAAGCATCTTCTTTTAAAGCCTCTTCTTGATCTATCTCTTCTTGATCCATCTCTTCTAGTGCTTTTACCAAACGTTCAAACCCTTCATCCCTGTCTGCAACAGAGGTCATGGCTAAGACCGTAGAGCCTGTAACCATCTCCATCTGTAGCTGATACTTTTCCAACAGAACTTGATAGAGCTCTAACCCCGTCTTCTCCACCTTCTTTGCTGAAATTAAAATCTTAGAAGGGTCGTAATTCTTGGTTTCGATTAACTCTAACTTAGACAGTCTTCTTAACCTCTCCCTTGCCCCTTCTAATCTCTTCTTATACTCCTTGAAGCTTTTCTCTCTACGCTCTATATCTTCTAACATAGAGATACACACATCTATACTAGACATCAAGATGTAAGAAGGGCTACTGGATTGGAAGAGCTGAAGGTAGAACCTTACTTTCTCCCAGTCCACAAGGTTTCCATTCTTGTGAATCAAGGCGGTTTGAGTCAGTGAAGGCAGGGTTTTGTGAAGACTATGAATGACCAGATCCGCTCCTAATGCATTTGAGTTTCTGGGAAAACCGTCACTTAACCCAAAATGAGCACCATGGGCTTCATCAACAATTAGAGGAATACCCCTTTGGTGAACCACTCTGGCGATTTCTTCTATCTCTGAAACCACTCCATCATAAGTAGGAGAAGTGACGATTACAGCTTTAATCGAAGCGTCTTTTTCCAAGGCACACCTTACCTCTTCTGGATTTATCTCTAAAGGGATTTCCTTCTCTTTGTCATAGTCAGGATACAAGTATACTGCTTCCAGTTCATTCAGGAAAATCCCATGATAGATAGACTTATGGCTTCCCCTTCCTACTAAAACTTTGTCTCCTTTGTTGGTGCACGCCATAATCCCAGCAAGCAGACCAGAAGTGCTTCCGTTTACAAGCAATGCGGTTTTATCGCTTCCATAGACCTGCCTAGCCCTCTCTTCTAGCTCTTTGATTAATCCGACACCATGGTGAAGGTCATCAAACCCTTCTACTTCGGTAATATCATATTGATAAGGCAACCCTGTTTCCTGCCACTGGGGGCTTCGCTTACCTCCTGGCATGTGGAAAGGGTAGACATCGGATTGGCTATACTTGATAAGCTCTTTATATAAAGTGGTCATCTCTTTGCTCTTCCTTCTTTTTATGTACTCTTCTAGGGTGAGAAAAATAACCGTATTCAGTTATTCTTCTCACCCTAGCCTGGCCTATAAACAAACTGGATTTATATTTTTCTTAACTATTTGGAAGATTCATTGTCTTCCTCTGGAGAGTCTGGATCTTGGCCTTCTTCTACAGGAAAGACCTCAACCTGCTCGCTATCTCCGTCTTCTGTAGCTGTTACTGACTCGGGGGATTCCCCTTCCTCAAGAGAGGCTTGTTCCTCATTCAAGTCATCATCGTCTGTTTTGTTAATATAACGCCAAGCAATCACAATACCAACGATTGCTGAACCGAAGGCAAATAAAAAGTCTCTCATGGCATAGCTCATGAATTCAGCTGGGCTTTCCATGAAGATTTCTATAATAATACCTAAGGATTCTCCTATTGTTATTTCGTAACCAAAGCCAGAAGCAATTCCGTCTCTTAGCATGATGGCTTCAGCCAGAAGCCAAACAAAAAGAGAGACCACTATAGTATAAACAACGATAAAGCCTGTGGTTATCTTGGTCACTGTTCCACCCAGTAATTTCCACCCAAAAAAGGCTCCAAAGGGAATCGCTGCAAATAAAACCCCTACAAAATAATGGAAGAAAACCAATGCCACGATCGCTGGTATTGCACCTACCACTCCGCCGATGATTCCTCCGATAAGTCCTCCTATAATATTAGAATTAAGCTCTTTTTCTTCGTAGGCCTGCTGGACCTCATGTTGTACATTTTCTGGTTTCATTGTATTATCCTTCCTCATAATTTTATAGTTTTTATGATTCTAATTGTCTTTCACACCACTTTAGTTTATCATACTCCATGTTCTTTTGTCTAGATTGCTTATTTTCCCAGAACAAAAGAAAAACACTGCCAACTCTTTTTGAGCAGCAGTGTATCTCCTTAAGATGACCGTGCGGTTCCCGCTAGGTTACCCTAAGTCAATGGTCCTTAACTGCACCCTGTAGTGCTGCCACAGGTAATGCAAACCTTACAGGTTCCGCTTTTTACCATCTTGTTGCTTTTACAATCTGGGCAGACTTCTCCGTAGAGGAAATCCGCTGCGCTGTATTCTTCTTGCTCTTTTGAAGGGGTGCCAGGTTCCCCATTCTCACTTATTTCTACACCCTCAGGCTTCACCTGACAGTAAGTATAGTCTCCCATCTCAATGTCAATAATCTTACTGATCAGATCCGAGATAGAGTCGATGTGCTTAATGTAAGGGTGTCCTGTTACAAATCCATAAGGTTCAAATTTCTGACCTCGGTACATGCTGGCAATATCCTTTGGCGGGATATTGTATTGAAGCATCTTAGAAATGGTGATGGACAAGCTTTCCAATAAGCCTTTCACAAGAGAACCTTGGCGACCAGTAGAAGCAAACACCTCTGCCAATCGGCCGTCATTGTAATAACTGGCCGTGATATACAGGGTCAGCCCATTGATATCCGCCTTATGAACATTGGCGGTTCTTATCCCTGTTGGCTTTGTTCGTTTCGGTGTGTTTTTAAGCTCTTCTTGTTTGATGTAATCAATCAATTCTTGGTAGGTGTAGTCTGTAAGAGAACGCTCCCCCTTACCTCCTTGGGTCACGCTTAACACTTGATTCACCTTGCAACCATCCCGATACAAGGCAATGGCTTTCACCCCTAGCTGCCAAGAGAGTTTGTAGATTTCCTTTACATCCTCTACAGTAGCTTCTTTTGGCAGATTCACGGTTTTGCTAATGGCTCCTGTAATATGAGGAGTCAAGGCGGCCATCATCTTCACATGTCCTTCTGGTTGAATGTATCTTTTTCCCGTGCCACATTTGCTGGCGGTGTCAAAAACAGGGTAATGCTCTTCTTTTAGATGAGGAGCTCCTTCTATTTTCCCGTCTATGATAAAACCTTTATCATTCTTGGCCATCACATGTTCCACGATGGCTTCAACCTCTTCCTCCAAATAGCCTAGCTTTTTTAAGGCTTGGGGTATTGCCGAGTTCACTAAAGTCATATGCTCGCCACCAATGAGTTTCTTATACACCACATGGCTAAAAAATGGCTCACTAGAGGTGGTTGCACAGTCCATAGCAAAAGCAATGGTTCCTGTTGGAGCAAGAACACTGACCTGGGCATTACGATAACCATAGGCTTCCCCTGCCGCAATGGTGTCTTTCCATACTTGGCTTAAAGCAGTGGACAACTCTTCTACCCCTAATCCCTTTAGTATTGAATGATCAATTGTGCTAGGAGAGTAAGGAATGTCTTCTATCTTGCTATCTTTTGGATCATAGGACGCCACTTTCGCATGATTACGAATCACCTTTTTCATATGCTTTTCATTGGTGGGATAACTTGCAAAGGCACCTACTTTTTCGGCCATTAGTGCAGAAGTATAGTAGGAATAACCTGTCATCAGGGAACATAGGGCGGCTCCAACTGTTCTGGCTTCCTCTGAATCATAAGGCAATCCCATGGACATAAAAAGGTTTCCAAGGTTAGTAAGTCCTAAGCCAGTAGTACGGAAAAGATAAGTTTTCCGAGCCACATCCTCTGTTGGCAATTGGCCCCAGTGGATGGTTGCTTCCAGTACCAATTGGATCAATCCTATGGCGTGAAGATATCCTTCAACATCAAAGGTTCCCTCGTCCTGATTGTAGAAATGTGAGATATTGATGCTTGCTAAGTTACAAGCGGTGTCATCTAAAAACATATACTCTGAGCATGGATTGGAGGCGTTAATCCGATTGTTAGGGGCATCTAACTTACCATCCTCACCTGCTGGGCAGGTATGCCAAGCATTAATGATATCATCAAATTGTACTCCTGGGTCACCGCAGCGCCAAGCAGCCTTGGCCAGAGAATCCCATATTTCTGACACCTTGATATCTCTTCCTACCGCCTGGTCGATTCGCCCCTTGGTTTGCCATTTCACATCAGCCCCTTGCTCCAAGGCCTCCATGAAGGTATTGGGAATGCGAATGGAATTGTTGGCATTTTGCCCAGACACCGTTTCATAAGCCTCTCCATCTATAGAGGTGGAGTAACCCATCTTCCCAAGAGCTACTGCCTTGTCTTCTTCCAAAGACTTCCAGTTAATAAATTCTAAAATATCTGGATGATCCAGATCTAAAATATTCATCTTGGCCGCGCGACGAGTGGTCCCTCCTGATTTTATGGCTCCTGCATTTCGATCGGATACCTTAAGAAAGCTAAGAAGCCCTGATGACTTACCACCACCAGATAGTCTTTCATCTTTGGCGCGAATAGACGACCAGTTGCTTCCTACTCCTGAACCATATTTGAACAAAAGAGTTTCTGTAATCAACTGATCGGTAAGAGACTTTTTGCCCACTAGAGAGTCTTCTACACTTAAGATAAAGCAGGCAGAACCTTGAGTTCGCGTGTAAGAATCTTCGGATTGTAGCACTTTCCCCTTCTTGGGGTCGTAATAAAAATGACCTTGTGATCTTCCTTTAATTCCGTAAGCATGAAACAATCCTGTATTAAACCATTGGGGGGAATTAGGAGCCCACATTTGGGCCAACAACATATAGGCCAACTCATCGTAAACGATTTGGCTTTGTTCTTTATTAAGAAGGCCTTCATCTTCTAAGGCTAAAGTCCAGAAATTCACCATTCGATGAACCAACTGTTTCATGGAATATTCTTCGTCTCGATCCCCAGGAACTCCCTTCTTCCTAAAATATTTGCTAGCGATAATGTCACAAGCTGCTTGGGAATAATGAACGGGGAATTCCAAGTCATCCATCTCTAATATGGTTTCCCCTGTCCCGTGGTTGATGAGCTTAACAGAAACCTTCTTCCACTGAAAAAGATCGTAGACTGTTTTGTCACCTGCTTCCAATGGTTTTGTAAAAAAGCGTACAATGTTGTTGTCGAAATTCATCATTCTTGCTCCTTTTTTGTTATTTTATGATATAAGCGTCAAAAGGTCATCAAATTAACGCTTGCGTGAATTTGCATGACTTTGGGACGCTTACATCCTTTTATCTTGGTAAGTGCAAATATTACTTTACAACGTCCAAGGGTTGTTGTCAACAAAAAAATCAACATATTGTATATTTTTATTCAAAAATAAACAATATGTTGATTTCCTAGGACTATATTTCGTCAACAACTCGGAACTAAAGCACCGTGTTTCCTTGCCCAAAATTTATGAAAGCGTCTCTCTTGCACTTGTGCAAGTGTTCTACCGCCTATCTTTCACCCTTACGGGTGCAGGCAGATTGCACGAGAGTTCTCACCCTACTCAGGCACAATCAAGCGGTATCCCACTCCCCAAACCGTTTCTATGGTTATAGAACTGCTTTGCTCAAGCTCTAACTTGCTTCGTATCTTTTTGATATGTACCGACAGTGTGAGTACCTTTTTCCCTGACTCCTTCTCCCATGGCCATATCTCATTGTAAAATTCCTCTTTTGTCAGTACCCGATTAGGATTTTTAACCATTAATGCCAGTATATCATACTGAACTCTTGTCAGGAAAAGCTCTTTATCCTTTACCCATACTCGCCTAGCATAAGGTTCCATTCTTATGCCAGCGATTTCCATAATTTCTCTTTGCTCCTTCACACTCTTCTCTGGAATTCTTGCCAGATTCATCGGAAGTTTCTCTTCCTGATTTTCTGACAACACGATTACCTTCATTGGCAAATCTTTATTTCCCATACAATGGTTCATAATATGCTCTAAATACTCTTTTTCTTTAGAGGGATCCTCGCAAACAATTTTTATGTTCAAATTTCGTTCCTCCTTAAATTAGCACTTTGCTATGCTAAGCTTAAATCAAAAATCGATACCCTACACCCCAAATGCTTTGGGTCAACAACTCGGAGCTAAAGCACCGAGCTTGTGTACACCCTCACGAGTGCTACTACACTAGCTACCCTGTGCTGTGCAATATCTACACTTATTCCTCCC
>JGI20163J15578_10000163_pt1 | contig 27367 bp, 33 predicted proteins | sample TergutCu122P1_FD_15578 | JGI IMG/M metagenome (IMG submission 15578)
GAAGAATAATCCCCTTGCTACCCAAAGGTATCATTTCTACTGAACGCAGGGTATCATTTTAACTGAACGCAAACAGGTATCATTTCTACTGAACGCCGACAGTGTGGAAAATGTTTGCTTGACAATATCGATCTTTAATTACTAAAATTATTGAATGAGTTTGGCAAATATCTTTACGGCTAGCAGAATAGTACTTTCGCCTGTTTTTCTGCTTTTCTTTTTTCTCCCTGAATATATTGGAATAAATGCTCTTGTTTATGTAATAATTCTTTGGCTGCTCTTTATATATATGGAACTTTCTGATCTTTTTGACGGAATGGCTGCCCGCGCAACAAATAGTGTAAGTGATTTTGGCAAAATATTTGATCCTTTCGGCGATGTGGTGAGCAGAATGACATATTTTTTGTGTTTTACTGTAATGGGAATAATGCATGTCTTTGTTTTTGCCATATTAATGTACAGGGAATTCATCATCCTCTTTATGAGAATACTTGCAATGCGGAAAGGGTTTGCAATGGGTGCAAGATTGGGGGGGAAGTTAAAGGCATGGGCCTATGCTTTTGCCGGAATTTTTGGACTAATTTATGTTTCTGTAATAAAAACAGGTTATTTTTTGGCATATTCCGAACAAATTTTATTTATTGCACAGATTTTCTTTGTACTTTCAGCAGTTGCAGCGCTTTTATCCCTTACAGATTATCTGCTTTCGTTAAAGAAAAACGTTTTTAATAAATAAAAATGAAAGTTTCATTGATAAAGTTGTGAAAATTGAAATTTCGGCAAAATTTAAAAAAAAAAACGTAAAAAAAACAAAAAATTACTTACTTTCTTAATTGACAAATTACTGCATGAAATTTTATACTAAAATAAGCGAAAGTTAAGGATCGGTTCTATTTGTTAGCTACCCAGTCTTATCTCGCTTGAACAACTCTTATTATAAGGTGGTTATTCTAATGTCAAAAATGGTAGAAATACGCTGGCACGGACGAGGCGGTCAAGGCGCAAAAACAGCCTCACTGCTCTTGGCAGATGCAGCGTTTAATACAGGAAAGTATGTTCAGGGATTCCCTGAATATGGCCCGGAGAGGATGGGAGCGCCAATATCTGCGTATAATCGTATTAGCGATGAACGCTGTTCAGTCCACTCCAATATTTATGATCCGGATTATGTAGTTGTTGTTGACGAGACACTTCTATCATCACTGGATGTAACAAATGGTCTGAAGGAAAGCGGAGGCATCATTATCAATTCAAATAAAGATCCTGCGCAGCTTAGAGACAAGCTTAAAGGCTACAAAGGTAAAGTTTGCACGATAGACGCGGGCAAAATATCAGAAGAAGAATTGGGCAAAAACTTCCCAAACATTCCTATGCTTGGTGCTGTTGTTAAAGTAAGCGGTGTAATACCTGAGGCTGATTTCATTTCAAAAATGGAAGCTTCATTCAAAACTCAGTTTGCGAGCAAGGCTTCTGTTATTGACGGAAATATGAAGGCGCTCAAGCGCTCTATGCAGGAGGTAAAGGGATGTTAACAATTAATGCTTCTGGTGAGCTTGCAAAAAATACCTGGAGAGAACTTGATCCGGCTGGTGCCATCTGTGAGGGCGGTACTGCAGCGCAAGTTAATACAGGTGACTGGAGAATCAATATCCCTGCGTGGATAGCGGACAAATGTACTCATTGTATGTTATGTGTACCTACTTGCCCGGACAGCTCCATCCCCGTTAAAGGCGGTAAAAGACAGGATTTTGATTTTATGCATTGTAAGGGCTGCGGCGTATGTATTAAAGTTTGCCCCCTTAAAGCTATGACTATTGCAAAGGAGGACAAATAATGGCAGTTAAAGATAGACTTACAGGCAATGAGGCTGTAGCTTATGCTGTAAAGCAGGTTAACCCTGATGTTTTTGCAGCGTTTCCTATTACGCCTTCTACCGATGTTCCTATGATTTTTTCATCGTATCTGGCAAACGGAGAGGTGACTTCTGAGTTCGTACTTGCAGAATCCGAGCACAGCGCAATGAGCGCTTGTATAGGCGCAGCGTGCAGCGGCGCTCGTACGCTTACTGCAACATCTGCATGTGGTCTTGCACTAATGTGGGAGCTTCTGTATGTTGCATCAGGTATGCGCCTTCCAATCATGATGCCGGTTATTAACCGCGCATTCAGCGCTCCTCTTAACATCAACTGTGACCACAGTGATTCTATGGGAGCAAGGGATACTGGCTGGATTCAGCTCTATGCAGAGAATAACCAGGAAGCTTATGATAACTATTTTATAGGTATGCGTATTGGTGAGCACAAAGATGTACTTTTGCCTGTTATGAGTTGTCAGGATGGTTTTATTACTTCTCATGGGCTTGAAAACATTGATCTTATCGAAGACGACAAGGTTAAGAAGTTTATTGGTAATTACTCCAATGAAGTAAGCTTGATCAATCCAAAACACCCTGTATCTATGGGTCCTTATGATATTCCTTTTTACTACATGGAACACAAATACCAACAGGTACAAGCTGTGAAAAATGCAAAAAAGGTTATTCCGGGCATTTTTAAAGAGTTTGGCGAGCTTACAGGCCGCAAATACAGCTGGTTTGAAGAATATAAGATGGAAGATGCTGAAAGAGCTATCATCATTCTTAACTCTTCTGCAGGAACTGCTAAAGCAGTAGTTGACCAACTTCGAGCAAAGGGAGAAAAAGTAGGGCTTATTAAGATACGTGTTTATCGCCCATTCCCAATGGAAGAAATAGCTGCGGCTCTAAGCAAAGTTAAAGCTGTTGCGGTTATGGATAAGGCAGACAGTTTTTCAAATTGTGGTGGTCCTGTGTATACTGATGTACGCCATGCTTGCTATGATTTGGGAGAAAATAGACCTAAAATAATTAACTTTATCTACGGTCTTGGCGGTCGCGATGTGCAGATGGATAACATTGCTCACGTGTACGAAGAATTGAAAAAAACTATGGCAGGATCAGGTGGTGAACTATACCGCTACCTTGGTCTCAGAGAATAAAGGAGAGGAAAAGATATGGCTTATAATCTAAAAGAAGAAGTATCGAAGCCGGAACGCCTTTCCGGTGGGCATAGGCTGTGTGCCGGTTGCGGCGCTGGTACAGCAATTCGCGGAGTTTTGCGCGCCCTTAATGTTGAAGACAAAGCTGTTTGCGGCGTTGCCACAAGCTGTCTGCAGGTTTCCAGCTTTTTGTACCCATATACTGCATGGCAGGATAGCTATATTCACTGCGCTTTTGAAAATGTTGCAGCGACTATCAGCGGTGCGGAAGCTGCTTATCAGGCAAAAAAGAGAAGAGATGGGTTTAAAGACACATACAAGTTTATTGCTATCGGCGGTGATGGCGGTACTTATGATATTGGTTTCCAGTCTCTTTCCGGAGCAATGGAACGCGGGCACGATATGGTGTACGTGTGCTACGACAATGAAGCGTACATGAACACTGGTATGCAGAGGTCATCCGGTACTACTGAATTTGCTCATACAACTACTGCGCCTGTAGGCTCTGTAATTCCGGGTAAGCAGCAGAGAAAAAAAGACATGACTGAAATTATGATTGCTCACAACATTCCTTATATTGCACAGACTACTTTCATGACCAATTTTAGGGATATGCACGAGAAGTCCTACAAAGCGCATTATACGCCTGGACCTGCATTTCTTAATATTTTGGCGCCTTGTCCGAGAGGATGGATGTATCCAAACGAAGATATGATGGCAATCTGTAAGCTTGCTATTGATACTTGTACATGGCCGCTTTACGAAGTAATTGAAGGCGAATGGATTCTTAATTATGAACCAAAAACCAAACTTCCGGTAGAAGATTACCTGAAACCGCAGGGGCGTTTTTCTCACATATTTAAACCTGGTAATGAGTGGATGATTGAAAAACTCCAAAAAGATGTTGACACAAAATGGGAAATGCTTCTTAAGAGATGTAAAAAATAAACGGTAACTTCGTTACCTTTGAGGTGTTCGGGAATTTCGGTTTCTGAACACCTTTTTTGTTGTTTTCCCGACTGATGCTATGTTTTTGCTCCCTCGCCTTCGGGGGAGCGTCAAAACAAGCACATCTTTCGCTAGAGAAGTACTATAGTAAACTTTCCTTCAAACTAAATTATTTGGAGGAAAGAATGCTTTACAGTAAAGAAGAAAGAGCTATTGACAGGCTTGATGCTTTTAGCGCAACCTGTTCCTATGCTCGTTCCGAGCAGGAGAATGAAACCGTTGCTCTTCGGTTCCCTTGCTGCTCATGGTTCAAATTCTTAACATGAGGCATTACTCCCTACGGCTCTATTTTTACGTGAGGCAATACGACAAGTCCATTTTGTCAGATATGCTGCAAGACCTGTTTGCTGCTTTTCATCTACGATAAGTTTTATTGCAGGAAAAAGATTCTGGGCATACTGAATTTCATCTTATCTAAAATAATTACGCCTTCAAAATCCCTTCGGCTGCCCGTATGCCGCTTGCCCAGGCGCCTGTAATCCCCCTGCTCGTCCCTGCTCCATCGCCAATAAGGTAAATATCTTTCTTTGCCTGAAAATTCTCATCTATAAATTCCGGCTTATTGCCGTACATTTTTATTTCCGGATAATACATAATCGTACTTGGGTGAAGGATTCCGGGAATGATTGTATCAATCTGTTTTACCGCTGTCCAAAGAGACTTCATTATCTTGTACGGCACAACAAGAGAAATATCTCCCGGAGTACAAGTTTTTAAAGTAGGCTTAAAATCGTAGAGATCGTCATTAAAAGTTTTTGTCGTTGACCGCTTCTCCATCTTAAAATCGCCGACTCTTTGCATTATAGGCCGCCCGCCGCCGCAAAAATTCGCCTGAATCCCAAGGATCTCTGCAAATTTCTGGCCGCTTGCAATAGGCTGCGTTAATGCAACTGTTTTTAAAATAGCAAAATTAACAAGATAATTTATCTTCGCCGGATTTGACCATGCATGGCCATTTACCGAAAAATATTCAATCCCTGACTCCGAAAGATATTTTTCCTGAACAACATAAGCTGCCCTGCTGTTGGTGCAAAATGTCCGAACATTTTCCGGGAAAATAAATTTGGGGTCATAGTAGTCTTTTACAATAGGATATAATGCTTCGTGCAATTCAACTCTTATGCCAATATCAATAATATTATCGTGATACGGAATATTAAGCCTGTTCATAATATCCTGCAGGAATTTAAAGCCTTGCCTGCCAGGAGCAATTATAAGTTTTTTATATTCGATCTCCTGTTTATCTGTAATCAAAGTATTTTTGCTGCACTTTACATCCAAAACTTCTTCTCCTAGAGAAAACTCCACTCCTTTTTTCTCTAGAGCAGCAACAAGCTCTTTTATTAGCTTTAACCCGCCATCGGTTCCAAGGTGGGACTGTTTTACATTCAGAAGCGATACATTAATTTTTTCAGCCCTTTTGCTGTACACATCGAGCCTAAACTTATCCATTATCGGCGGTCTTAGAATTTCACCTACTTTCGTCAGATAATGGTCTGCTGATTCCTTGTTCCAATTTTCGGTTGGGAACCCGATAGGAAAAGTAAAATTCATTTTACAATCATTACGAAGCCCGCCTGTTGAATATTTCTCTTTGTCGATAATTAATATTTTTGAATCTGGTTTTGAATTTATAAGAGTAAATGCAGCGCCAAGTCCTGCAGGTCCTGTTCCGACAATTATGCAATCCCATTTAGCCATAAACTTAACCTCCGTTATACAGCCTTTTATTTTTGAAACGAGTAGAGAAGTTTTATTTCCTTCTCCCATAATGAAGGATCCGGCGTTTCAAGAATAAGAGGAATATTATCAAACGCCTTATTATTCATAATATAACGAAAAGGCTCAAGACCAAGAGTCCCTTCGCCCAGAGACGCATGTCTGTCAACATTCGACCCTTTCTCTTTTTTCGAATCATTAAGATGAGCCGCGCAAAGATATTTTAAACCAATTATTTTATCAAACTCGGCAACTACTTCGTCGAATTTATCAGCCGTAGAAATATCATACCCGGCAGAAAAAATGTGGCACGTATCCATACAAACGCCAATTCTCTTTTTGTCCTTAACATTATCAATTATTCTTTTTATATGCTCAAACTTATAGCCGACACAGCTTCCCTGCCCTGCCGTATTTTCAATCAGCAACTTAACGTTATACGCTCCTGTTTCAACAACAGCAGCATTGATTGACTCTGCAATAAGATCGAGACACTCTTCTTCTGTTATTTGATCCAGATGATTTCCCGGATGGAAATTCAGATACTTAAGCCCAAGCAAATCAGCCCGCTTTATTTCATCTATAAATGCAATAAGCGCTTTTTCTCTTTTAGAATTATCGGGGTTGCCAAGATTTATAAGATAGCTGTCATGCGGAAGAATATGTTCGTTTTTAAAGCCAAGTTCTGCAGCATTTTTTTTAAAAAGCTCTATTTCCTGTGTTGAAAAATCCCTGGCATTCCATTGCCGCTGATTCTTTGTAAAAAACGCAAAAGCTTTTGCCTGAATCTCTGCTGCAGCTATAGGCGCGTTATATACGCCGCCTGAAGCGCTTACATGCGCTCCGACATATTTCACTAGTATTGTCCAAGTTTATTTCGAAGTTCTTCAAGCTGAATCTCAGCATTTTTAATCATATTGATATATTCTTCGATCTCTTTATTTAAGTCAGCGATTTTCTGATTCTTTCTCTCTATAGCTGTTTTGTAATTCGTTATAGCCTTTTCCGTATCATCAATTTCTATTGTCAGCCGGATTTTCTCTATCTTTTTGTCAAGCTCATCTTTTTCTGCATTTAATACTTTTATTTCATCAACTAATCGCTTAATTTCCTGCCCTGCTTCTTTTAAATATGCAGCCAGTTCTTTATCTTCTGCCGATTCATCAATTATATCAAATATTTTTTTGCCAAAATCTTTTACCGCAGCATCTTTTTTTATTTTAATTTCTTTTATAAAGGAATTAGGGTCGAAATTAAATTCCTTCATTATATTTTCATTTTCTATTTTTAAAGTATTTTTTTCACTATTAAATGTTTCAATATCTGATGAAAGCTCTTCGCCTATTCTATAGTTAGTTTTATACGAAGCAAACAGCGCTTCCAGATCGCTGTATCTGACATCATCATATATCCTGTCAGTACACATTTTTTCCCCTGCTGTCTTGAAATAAGAGAGCATAAGAGAATAATTATATTTTTTCTTTGCGTTTAGAATTGTCTTTTCCCCGGTATCTTTAAGTCTGGCAAAAAAAGAAGGTTTTGGATCGCTTTCTATTTCTTTTATTTTATCGCTTATTTCTTTATTTTTATTATCCAGCGCTTCCAGTTCAGTAAAGTAAGGTACGAACTCCGCCATTTTCTGTTTATCAATCTTATAGAGCTCATAAAGCGTTTCGGCAATTCCGATATAATGCTTGCCGTTCTCTTTTTCCAGCTCATTTATTTTTTTCAGTGTTTCTTTTATTTTTTGATCTATATCAGATATTCTTTTTTTATTGTTATTTACTATTTCTTTTTTTCTCGTAGCTTCATCAAAATTATAAAAAATTTCTTTTACATTTTTAAGATCCGAAAGTAAATTATCTTTCTCTATAATAACAGAATGATCTGATGATTCGCTCATGACAATAAAATTGCCAAGTGATACGCAATGAAAATCAACGCCCGAAGAGATATTTTTGATCTTATTTTCTAATGTTTTTATTTCTAATATTCTTGTATCCATCATATTTATATTATTTCATATTTTTATAAAGATTTCAATTTTTTTAATCAATATTTTACTAAAACTATTGAATTTTTTGCTTTTTTTGATGAAAAATTATCTAGCATCAGTTTTTTTGCAGAATAGTATTATACGTTTATGCTGATGATGCCTAGCGGGAGGAGTTATGGTGTTTGCGGAGTCTATTTTAGGCATTATTGGAAAAACCCCGTTAATTAAATTAAGAAAAATATCCGAAGAAACAGGAAACACTGTTCTTGCAAAAGCAGAATTCATGAATCCTGCTTCAAGTGTTAAGGACAGAGCCGCGCTTTTTATGATAAGCAGTGCAGAAAAGCAAGGGAAACTTAAACCCAACAGTTTAATTGTTGAACCAACAAGCGGCAATACAGGCATAGGACTTGCGCTTGTGTGTGCTGTAAAAGGATATAAACTTATTCTGGTAATGCCGGAATCAATGAGCATTGAAAGGCGGAATCTGCTTGCTGCAATGAGCGCAGAAGTTGTGCTTACTCCATCAGCAGAAGGAATGTCCGGAGCTATAAAAAAAGCGCAAGAGATAGCAGATTCGGGCAAAGATTATTTTATGCCAATGCAGTTTTCAAATGCAGCAAACGCTTTAGCTCATTATGAGACCACCGGACCTGAGATATGGGAAGACAGTGCCGGAAAAATTGACTGGTTTGTGGCAGGCGTTGGAACAGGCGGCACTGTTTCGGGTTGCGGCAAATATTTAAAAGAGCGAAACAGCGCTGTAAAAATAGCAGCCGCAGAGCCGCTGGAGTCGTCTGTAATAACAGGCGAAGCGCCGGGCGCGCACGCTATTCAGGGAATTGGAGCAGGATTTATTCCCGAAATCCTGGACATATCTGTTATCGATAAGGTAATAAGAGTAAAAAGCGAAGATGCGATCGAAATGTCCCGCAGCCTGCTGCAAACAGAAGGGATTTTTTCGGGCATCTCATCGGGAGCAAATGTTTTTGCAGCCAAAGTTATATCTGAAGCTGAGAAAAACAAAGGACTTGTTATAGTAACTATACTTTGCGACAGCGGAGAAAGATATCTTTCAACAGGAATATTTACGAACCCGCTGGTTTATTCAATCGAAAATAAACCAGCATTACATTAATATCGTTTTTCGTAGTAAAACGAGAAAAACATATGGAATCGATGATTAGAGTCAAATTTAATCATCGATTCCGTAATAAATAAGAGGTAAAAAATGAAATTTTCAACAAAAGCAGTACATTCGGGATACAAACCAGCAAAAAACACTTCGGATAACGTACCAATTTACAGAACATCTGCATTTATTTTTGACAACACAGATTTTGCAGCAGATCTTTTTAGTCTTAAAAAGCCTGGTAACATATATTCAAGAATAATGAATCCTACACAGGCAGTGCTTGAAGAAAGGGTTGCAGCGCTTGAAGGCGGAAAAGGCGCGCTTGCCCTATCTTCGGGAACTTCTGCAATTTTTTATGCTATAATAAATATTTGCAAAGCAGGAGATGAAATTGTATCTTCGAGCAAGCTCTACGGCGGAACTTATATAATGTTCTCCTCTATTCTGCCGGAAATGGGAATCAAAACTGTTTTTGTTAATCCTGATAATCCGGAAAACTTTGACAAAGCTACAACATCTAAAACAAGGCTATATTTTACAGAGACAATCGGAAATCCTGTACTTGATGTTTCTGATATTAAAGCAATATCGGCAATTGCTGCAAAGAATAATATTCCGCTGGCAGTTGACAGCACATTTACAACACCGTATCTGCTTCGGCCTATTGAACATGGCGCAGATATTGTAATCCATTCTCTTACAAAATGGCTTGGGGGGCATGACAACGGGCTTGGAGGAATTGTTGTTGATGCCGGAAAATTTGACTGGACAGACAAGAAATTTGAATTATACAACAAGCCCGATGCTTCATATAATAACCTCATGTTTAGTTCTCTTCCGGATACCATACCTGCTTTTATTACGCGCATGAGGGTTATACCTTTGAGAAATCTTGGGGCATGTATAAGCCCGGACAGCGCGTGGCTTTTTATTCAGGGAATTGCTACGCTTCCGCTTAGAATGGAAAAGCATTGCGAAAATGCAATGAAAACTGCAGAGTTTCTAAGCAGCCACCCGCGCGTAAAATGGGTACGTTATCCGGGTCTAAAAAACGATCCTGCCCGGGCTCTTGCATCAAAATATTTTGACAGAAACCTGTTCGGCGGGATGGTTGTTTTTGGTATTGATACTGGGCTAAAAGGCGGCAAGAAATTTATAGACAGTCTAAAACTTATTTCTCATGTTGCAAATGTTGGGGATATAAAAACTCTTGCGATTCATCCTGCAAGCACTACACATTCCCAGCTTTCGGAAAAGGAACAGGAAAATGCAGGGCTTATGCCGGATCTTGTACGGCTTTCGATCGGGATTGAAGATATTGATGATATAATCGAAGATATAAATCAGGCGTTAAAAGCGTAACAAAGTGCATCGCTTTACTTAGGGAAGGTAGCCCCGAACAAGTTCGGGATGCTTCGCGAATTTATTCTCGATTGAATAAATCAGCGGTTCCCTAGGAAAATATTTTCTTCTACAGGCTGGAGCGACGGGAGGTAAAAAATGGACTTTGTGTTAATAACAGTTGCCGGAATATTCGTGCTGGCTGGCATAGTAGGATGTATTATCCCAGGTCTCCCTGGTCCGCCTTTAAGTTATGCCGGAATTATTGTGTTTCACTTCACGCGCTGGGGGGGATTAAGCGCAAGTCTCCTGATATGGCTCGGCGTTTTTACTGTTGCAGTAACTGTTATGGATTTTTTGCTTCCTATGCTGGTTACCAAAAAGTTCGGCGGAAGCAAATGGGGTGTCTGGGGCTCGATAATAGGGCTTATTGCCGGGCTTTTCTTTGCTCCGATAGGGATTATTGCAGGGCCTTTTCTCGGCGCTTTTATCGGAGAAATGATATCGAATAACGATGCAAGTAAGGCATTGCGTTCGGCGCTGGGCTCTTTTATGGGATTCTTGCTGGGAACAGGCGCCAAGTTTGCTGTTTGCGGTATAATTTTTTATTATTTTGCATTAGGGCTGTTTAGAGCAATTGCAGCATAAGAATTAACATGGGATTACAGATGTACCCGCGCCCGCGACTCTCGCTTCATTCGGAAATAAAGGAGTTTTTTATGGAACAGGCAAAAGCCATTGGGTTTAAAAAACTCCTGCCAAACATTGCTACAATCATTCGCATTCTAGGTTCTTTCTCGCTTCTGTTTTTAACCAATTTTGTAAAAGATATTGGCTCCTTTAAAGCTGTGCCCTGGGTTTGGTTAATCGGATACCTCTTTCTAGTGTTAACAGATTCTATTGATGGTATGCTTGCCCGCAAACTTAATGCCAAAAGCAATCTTGGCGCACTTCTGGATTCTCTTGCCGATGTTGTACTGCTTGTAATTGGTGCGGCGACTGTCTTTGCTGTATTTGCACACGACAGCCTTACGAATTTCCAATTATGGTTTTACGTTTGCTTAATTATTTTCTGTGCAAATAACAGGTTAATCGTAAACCTTGTTTCGAAAAAATATTTTGGGACTGCAAATATGCTGCACTCTTACCCTCAGAAGGCTTTTGCAGCTGGTTGCTTTATTGCTGTTGCTTACTGGGCATTTATGCGCGATGTACCGCTGTGGTCTGTTGTCTTGCTCGTATCAATAAGCATCTACTGCACGATTGACGAGATTGTGTACTGTGTCCGCGCTGCCAAATATGATATTGACTTTAAAGGGCACGGGTTTCAGAAATATGAGCTTAGGAAAAATAAGAAAGATTAAGGCCGTAGAACATCAATCCTTTATTTTCCCCTTCCTGCCCCGGATATTGCATGAAACAAAAGTTTGTAAGCATTATTAAATCTCCGGGATACGGCCTCGCCTGTACCACCTCTCGGCAATATATATGCATGGGGTATCGCAAACTGTAACTATAACTTTCATAACATAAGTGGTAAAAATAATCTCAAGCAGAACCCTGCCCGAAAAAACTCCCGCAAATGCTATCAGCGTAAATATCGTGCTGTCAATTAAGTTACTTACTATTGTACTTGCATTGTTGCGTATCCACAAATGCTTTACAGCAGGAAACCTCTTTTTCCAAAAATGGAATGCCCACACATCGTGACACTGGGAAACAGCAAAAGCAATAAGGCTTGCAAGCACAATGCGAGGCATAAACGAAAAGATAACTTTAAGATGCTCATGCGCAAAATCAGAAGCAGCGGGTTTAAACTGAATCGCAAAGGTCATAAGCACGCTCATCACTATCAGAACCATAAAGCCGCCAAGAACTGCTTTGTATGCTTCTCTCTTTCCATAATTCTCCGAAAGTATATCTGTGGCAAGAAAAGAAGTAACAAAGATAATATTGCCAAGTGTAGTGGTAATGCCGAATATTTCTACTATTTTAATAACTTCAATATTTGCAAGAATAACAGCTATAGGCACCCAGATAAAAAGACCAATTTTTCCAAGAATACGGTAAAATAAAAGAATAAAGACAAAATTCAGCAGAAGAACGATAACCCATAAAAGTTCGTTAGACATAAAAACTCCTTGTTTTGGTAAAGCGGGTGGCAGGAATACGACCGCTGTTTTTTTCACTATATAGTAATACTAAAAATTATTCAAGAAATCTGTGATATTGACGCCAAAAAATAGAGCCAATATCTTTTAAAAAAATCATTTATAAAGTATAATCATATTCTGAAATGTATGAAAGCAAGAGACGCAAGGAAAAAAATAGAGTAAAAACCATAAAATTTACCATGTTAATGCTCTTTTCACTCATTATTCTGCTTTGGGTCGTACTTTCCGTTGTATTCATTTTTGCTTACACAAATTTTATCGGAGCACCGGCAGGAGAGGCTTTTGCAATATTCTCTTCACTTCCTTTTATCCTGTATCTTTGTGCAATTTCTTTTGCGGGAATGTTTATTTTATTCAAAATAACAATAACAACCAGAATACTTGATAATTACGCGATTTTGAGCAGCGAAGATATAAACAGGATGATCGCAAAAAATACCGCTCCTTTGAGAGAAAGATACTATTTTTTGTATAACTCAGCACGGCAAAAAGATAAAAAAATAACATTGTTGCGAAAGCATCTTGAAAAACTGCATGCAAAAAACAAAACTAATGTATAATATAAATGGAGATAAAGAATGATAAAAATTAATTCATGGGTATGGAAAAGTTTATCAGCCGATCAAAAAGAAAAACTAATTTCCAGGTCGGACAGCGATATAAAAGAAGCGATGCAGGCTGTAATTCCTATTCTCGAAAGTGTGAAAAAAAACAAAGACAGAGCTTTAATTGAATATACAAAGAAGTTTGATAAAGCTGATATCTCAAAACGTCCTATTAAAGTTACTGAACAAGAATTTGCTGCTGCGGAAAAAAATCTGGCGACTGAAGTTAAAAAAGCAATTGAATTCTCGATACTAAATGTTGTTAAATTTCACAAGAAACAGCTTCCTGTAAATTTGAGTAATTTCAAAATCCTTCCTGGTATTACAACAGGAGAAAGATTTCTTCCCATAGACTCGGCAGGTCTTTATGTGCCGCATGGCAGAGGAAGCTTTCCGTCAATGCTCTACATGCTTGCGGTTCCTGCGCTTGTGGCAAAGGTGAATCATGTTTGCGCAGCCACGCCTCCAAACAGCGACGGTTCTGTTGACCCTGCATGTTTGTTTGCAGCAAAAGTTTGCGAAATAAAAGAGGTGTACCGGGTGGGAGGCGCGCAAGCAATCGCAGCACTTGCATTCGGAACAGAATCAATAAAGCCTGTTGTCAAGATTGTTGGTCCCGGCAGCGCCTACGTTACTGCTGCCAAAAGAGCTTTGTACGGGAAGATTGATGTTGGGGTTCCCGCAGGACCGTCAGATTCAATTGTTCTTGCGGATGAAAAAGCAGATCCGCACAAGGCAACGCTGGATTTGCTAACCGAAGCTGAACATGGCTCAGACTCTGCGGCGCTTCTTATTACAGATTCCGACAAGCTTGCAGAAAGCGTAAAGAAAAACATACAGACAATAGTTGCTGAAATCCCTGAGCCGCGTAAAAAATATCTTGCCGATGTTTTTTCCAAATACGGCGGAATTATACTTGCCAAAGATATGAATGAAGCTGCGGAAATTGTAAACCTCTATGCTCCGGAACATTTGCAAATTGCAACAAAAGACCCGGGGAAAACATTGATGCTTATAAGAAATGCAAGTGAAATTCTTCTTGGGCAAGATACTCCTTTTTCAATTGCAAATTACACAACAGGTCCGAATGCAGTATTGCCGACAGGCGGAATGGCAAGAACATACTCCCCTGTTTCTGTAAGAGATTTTATGAAATCATCTTCGATTATTCATGCAGATAAAACAGGTTTAAAACTTGTAAAGGATCATGTAGTTGCGCTTGCAGATTATGAGGGTTTTAGCACTCACTCGGCTGCATTAACAATGAGAAAGGCAGATTAAAATTATATGCAACTTATATCTGCAGAAGAAGGGTTTTTATATCTCCAGTCTTTTACAAACCTGGAGATGTCGCTAAAAAAAACATCCTTTTCGCAAAGAGAATACAGGCTCGATCGCGTAAAATATCTTTTTGAAAAATTTGGAAACCCGCACAAGAGCTTGAACCTTATCCACATTGCAGGGTCAAAAGGAAAAGGCTGTACAGCGTTATTCGCCGCCTCGATGCTTAGGGCAATGGGGTTTAAGACAGGGCTCTATACTTCGCCGCACGTACTTTCTTTTAAGGAAAGAGTAAGTTTGTCCGGAACTTTTTTTGAAGAGAGAGCTTATGTTGAGAATATTAATCTCATTAAAGATTTTGTTGAAACAGAAACTATTCCGTTTGAGTCCGGACCAACAACCTTTGAGCTTCTTACACTGCTTGCTTTTCTTATCTTCAGATATGAAAAATGCAGCTGGGCAGTTATAGAAACCGGCATGGGCGGGCGGCTCGATGCTACGAATATTATTACTCCTTTGTGTTCTGTAATAACGCCTATTGAGCTTGAGCATACGGAAATTCTTGGCAATACTCATCAAGAAATTGCTTTTGAAAAAGCAGGGATTATTAAAAAAAATGTTCCGGTTGTTACTTCAAGGCAAAGACAAGAGGTGCTCGAAGTTTTAAAAAACAAAGCAGAAAAAGAAAATTCCATATTAACAGCGATTGATGAAGCTGTTGAAATAAAAGATGTTTCTGTAAGCGAAAAGGGAACCTGCTTTTCTCTTTCTTTTAAAGCTGATCTCAAGAGCGATCTCGCAAATGAGAATTTGGCGCTTCTGGAAAATCTTCGAATCGAAACAAAAATGATCGGAGCTTTTCAGGCAGAGAATTCATCGCTTGCTTTGCTTGCTGTAAAAAAAGCTTTGGCTGGTTTATATGCTGGCTTAGTGACTGGCACTAATTTCCCTGTGGATTCAAAAGAGTTTTACAGCAATTGCAAAAAAGGAATTGCAGATGCTTTTATACCCGGAAGAATCGAATATATTTTTCTAGGAGAAGATAAGCCTGCGCTAATTGTTGACTCATCTCATACAGTAAATTCCGCAGAAAAACTTGCAGAAACAATCATGATGCTTTGCGGCTCCGGGTCTCAAGAGCGTGTAAACACGTCCCTTGCCCCTGCGGCTTCGGCTTCGTCGCGACTCTCGCTTCATTCGGAAATAAAAAACCAAAGAAAAATTGTACTTATTTTTGGAATTGTAGAAGGAAAAGACTATAAAAATATTCTTAAAAATTTTACAGATCTTTTCCCTGAAATTATCATTTCCACCCCAGGAACCTTTAAAAAAAGCAATCCAGAGGCTGTATATGAATATTTAAAACTTGAATTATCCGGGATTAATGCTAGAATATATATAGAAAAAAAGCCTGAAAATGCTTTTCAGACTGCTTTGGAAAAAGCAGGCAAAAATGGGCTCATCGTTGTTGCAGGTTCTTTTTATCTGGCAGGTGAAATCAAAAGTTTTATTTCCAAATAAAGCAAAAGTCACGGCGTACTTACACAGTCATCCGCCGAAAAAGTGAAAGCCGCGGGCAAGCCTAGCTTGCAGATGACCGAACGATGCGGTGGACAAATGGGCGCAGCCCTTGTGAACTTAGCGAATGAGGAAACAAAGGGTCGCGTACGCCGTATACCCCGCAGCTCTGCTGCGGAACATGCGCCGAAGACGCAGGATGCACTGCGGCATGGACGCCGCGCTCGGCGCAGCGACACGGATGTTATTATCCCGGACTTGTTACGGGGCGCGATACGCGCAAAGCGAATGATAAATATCTTGTGAGGAGGATACTGTGCAATATTTGTATAGCGACAGAATAGCTGTTATAATTGGCGACATAACAAAACTTGAGGTTGATGCAGTTGTTAATGCAGCAAATTCAAAACTGATGGGTGGCGGCGGAGTTGACGGCGCAATTCACAAAGCAGGCGGACCTGATATTCTTGCAGAATGTAAAAAAATCAGAGAAACCCAATACCCAGGAGAAGAAGGAATGCCGGCAGGCAACGCAGTAATAACAACAGGCGGAGCTCTTCCGGCAAAAAAAGTTATTCATACAGTAGGACCTGTGTGGAACGGCGGCGCAAAAGGAGAAAAGGGAGTTCTTGGCAAAGCGTATAACTCCTGCCTTGAAATTGCATCTAAAGAAGGGGTAAAAAGCGTAGCTTTTCCTGCTATCTCAACAGGAGTGTATGGATACCCAAAGAAAGATGCAGCTCTAGTTGCATATTATGCAGTAAAAAAATTTCTTGACATCAATAAGTATCCGGAAATGGTTTACTTTGTTTTTATAGACAAAAAAGACGCTGATGCCTTTATAAATGCAATTGATGAGGATTAACAGTTTTTAATGTCACTTAACACAGAAGAAATAGATCTCATTATATCGGAACTGGATGCCGAAGGTGCTGCAATTCAAAAAATTGTTCAGCCTGATTTTTCCTCTCTTGTTTTGACACTTTACAAAAGCGCCGGTTGCCATTCGCAGCGCCATTATTGCATAAATCTGCTTATTTCCCTAAGACAGGGCAAAACACGATTAAATATAACTTCAAAAAACTACGGGAAGCAAAAAAAGCAGCAGCGCTTTGAACAGTTTTTAAAGTCCAGGATCATCGACAGCCGCATTACAGAAATTTCACAGCAAGGAAAAGAGCGGATTATTAAGATTAGCTTGAACAACAGCAACTTATTAACAATTTTGTGGGTGCGGCTTTGGAGCAGCAATGCTAATATTATTGTAACAGACAAAGATATGAATATACTGGAGTCTTTTTATCGCAAGCCAGGAAAAAAAGAGGTCTCCGGAGAAAAATTCTCAATGCCAATATCTCCCAGCAGGCCAAGCTTTGCGAGCGAAGGTTCTCCGACTTGCGCTGGACTTTGCCCCCCGGCAAATGCTGGCACAGGAAAAAAATATCAGATAAGAGATTTCCAAAAAAAACACGAAAATCAACATCCATTTAATAGTTTTATCGATAATCTGTATCAGCAGCAGGAAGAAGAGGAAGAAAGAAAAAACTTAAAAGAAAAGATTAGTGCAAAAATTATAAAAAAATTATCACTATTAAAATCTTCCAGAAACAGAGTAGCGGATGAGACAAAAGAATCGGGCAATTACGAAATTTATAAGCAATATGGGCAGCTTTTACTTGGAAGCAAGCATCTTATAAAACATGGCGAGAAAATATTTAAAGCAGAAAACTATTTTGACAACAATACTATTGTATCGATAGAGCTTGATGTAAATCTCTCAGCCGAACAGAATGCAGAAAATTATTTTAAAAAGTATAAAAAGAAAAAAGGTACAGAAGCGAATCTTCTGGAAGAAAAAGAAAATATCGAACAGAGAATAAATAATCTGGAGGAGCTTTTAGACTCGCTTAATTCAACAGAAAATATTTCTGAATTGCGAAAAATGCTCGAAGAAAACGAGTTTAAAAAAGAGCCAAAAGAAAAAGAATCCTTACCCGGGCTATTGTTTTTTTCCGGAAAGTTTAGAATTATGGTTGGCAGAACTGCATCTGAAAATGATGAATTGCTTAGAAAACATACTAACGGCAATGATTACTGGCTCCACGCAAGAGATTATCCAGGAGCTTATGTTTTTATTAAATCTTTTAAGGGGAAATCTATTCCTCTTGAGACTCTTATAGATGCAGGTAATCTTGCTGTTTTTTTTAGCAAAGGCAAAAATTCCGGCAAAGGTGAAGTGTACTATACTCAGGTTAAGTATTTGAGGAGAGCAAAGGACAGCAAAAAAGGGATTGTAATCCCTACGCAGGAAAAAAACCTTTCGATATCGCTAAGCGACAATGTGTTAAAAAAATTTCTTAATAAAGAAAAAAATTAACCGCAAAGAAAATGCAAGTAAGATGCTGTTCTATATGCTGCAACTTAGTTTGATTTCTCCGCCAAGCTGCCTGGCGGTCGCTTTGCGCGTGCTTTGCACGTAATACATTTTATTCGCTTGACAGCAGATTTCTTTTAGTCATACTTTTACTATAATACTAGCAACACACTGTTTGCTTAGGAGAGAAAATGGAATTTGTAATTACAGAAGAAGAAAAAAAGATACTCCTGGAAAGCGCAAGGGAAACAATAGCTGCAAAGCTTGAAAACAGAAAAGCTGTATATACGCCTGCTACAAAAACACTTGAAGCAATAAACGGCGCTTTTGTAACCCTGCATAAATTTGGGCAGCTTAGGGGCTGCATCGGAAACCTAATAGGAGTAAAGCCGCTTTATGCTACAATCAGGGAGATGGCTCTTGCAAGTGCATTTGATGACCCCAGGTTTCCGCCTCTGTCGAAAAAAGAGCTTGAGGAAATTGATATTGAAATATCTGTTTTATCTCCTTTAAAAAAGATAAACTCTATAGATGAAATAAAAATTGGCGAACATGGCATTCTCTTAAAAATGGGTTTTAGCTCTGCTACTTTTCTCCCGCAAGTGGCTGTTGAGCAAAAGTGGGGTGTCAAGGAACTTATGGAAAATGTGTGCTTTAAAGCAGGGATGGATGTAAATAGCTGGAAAGCTCCGGATGCCGAGCTTTTTGTTTACTCTGCTATTGTCTTTGGCGAAAAGCAATAGGCTTGCCCCTTTAAGTCAGCGTCGATCTTCGCCTGATTTCGGCACGACTCTCACAGAGTTTACCCCGATGAAGAAAGGAGGCGGCGAACAAAAACTTGCGAGTAATCCGTTCACAGTTCCTTGCCGTGTTTTTTTAAAAACTGCTGCACTTCGCGAAGTATCGCAGGAGAATTATCAGGATTTTCCCATACAACATTATCTATTTTTTTAAAAAACGTTATTTGCCTTTTAGCATAATGCCTTGTGTTTTTTTTAATAAGTTCTTTGATGTCATCAAGATTAAGCAACTCCTGCCCATCATTCTTTTCGAGCTCAAAAAATTCCTTATAACCTATAGCGCTCATCCCGGGATCATTTGCGCCATACCCCATTTCCCTAAGTTTAAGAAACTCATTATACAAGCCATTTTCGAACATTAAGTCAACCCGCTTATTTATTCGCTCGTATAACTCTCCCCTCTCCCTTATTAGACCTATAAAGAGAAAATCATAACACTCTCTTGGGATATCCGGGATTTTATAATGAGAGACTCTTTTGCCTGTAGAGTAATATATTTCCAGAGCCCGCATTATTCGATAAGTATCGTTTTTACAGATTTTTGAAAAATAGAGAGGGTCTATTTCTTCAAGTTTGCGCGCGAGCTGTTCAATTCCTTTGCTTTTGAGTTCAGCTTCCACTTGCTCTCTTACTTTCGGATTGCTTTGGGGTGTTGCAGGGAGCCCCTTAATAAAGTTAATAAGAAAAAAAGCATTTCCGCCGGAGATTACAGGCACTTTGCCTCTTGAAAAAATTTCCTTGCACAGCTTGTCTGCCTCATGCACAAAGTTGGCTGTATTAAATTCTTCATTTGGATTGAGAAAATCAATTAAGTGGTGCTTTATTTTGGAGAGGGTTTCTGCATTTGGCTTTGCAGTTCCTATATCCATATATTTGTAAACCTGGAGTGAGTCTGAGTTTATGATTTCCGGAACAAATTTGTGGAACGAAGATAAATTTGTGGTTAGAGCTTCCGGATACACTCCGCTATCAGAAACTTTGCTTAGATTAAGCAGAAAGTCTGTTTTTCCTGTTGCGGTAGGTCCAAAAACAACGATAACAGGGATAATACTTGCTGAAAGCACTTCCCCTCCTTAGCAGTGGCCAGTCGCGCAGACCAGCCTCGCTTTGCGCGTGCTTTGCACGTTTCGCGGATTCGCCACAGGGTACTCATGCCAAAGAGCAAGACTACTCTTCCCGCCTGTACTCAACTTTTTCTATTAGTATCTGCTTTAATGCCATAGGAACAACTTTGCTCTCATCGATGCCGGTCTCTCTTTCGCCGGTAAGCGTGAGCTGGGAAGCTCTTTTAATCGAAGCGCACGTTAATTCATATATATTTTTGTTTCTCTCTAAAAGTTTATCAAGAGGTATTAACATCTATTTATTAGCTCCTGTGGAAATTTCACCCATTTTAGCGTGGTATCAATAGTATAAAAAATTTTAAAAAAAAAGTAAATATCTTTAGCAAATTATTTTTTACAATTTTTTCCTTATAACTCTGTGGCACAACACTGTTAAATCAGTGTAGAGGGGAAGTACAGCATGGGCATGGGCATGGGCATGGGCATGGGCATGGGCATGGGCATGGGCATGGGCGAAAGACGCGAACGCGATTTTGAGCGAAGCGAACATGAGCGTGCGCGGATTTAAGCCGTGGAATCAAGCATTGATTTCGCCTTCGCAACAATTATATCAGCAAGCTCTTCAGCAGAATGGCTGATTGTATCGATAATAAGATCAGCGTGCGAATAATTGCTGTTATCAATATTATAAATCCGCTTAAATCTTTCCGTATCCTTTTTATCCCTGACTGCTGTCTTTTGAATAACCTCTTCCAGAGAACCGCCTTCCCGCTTGTGTATTCGCTTGCCCCGCACCTCAGCCGGAGCTGTCAAAAATATCTTTAGGTCTGCATCATCAATATGCCAGATTGCAAGCCTCGAACCCACAACACAGTTTCCCTTCATGGCAAGCTCTTTTTGCTTTTCATCAAGAAGAACATCGTAGTTATCATCTTTTTGCGCAAGAGCAGTCATTTCCTCGAATTTTATGCCCTTCTCTTCTGCCATATTTCTAAAAGTATAATTAATAAACTCCAGCCCCAACTTGTCCGCAACAAGCCTGCTGAGTGTCGTGTTTCCGCACCCGCTTTTTCCCGAAATCGCTATTTTCATACTAAACTACATTCCTTATCTGTTCTCTGATTTTTTCCAAAGCATCTTTCGTATCAACCACAGCCTGGCTTACTTCCACTTTAGAATTCTTGGAACCAATTGTATTTATTTCCCGATTTATCTCCTGGCATATAAAGTCAAGTTTCTTCCCAATCTGCGGATTTCCGGAGCCAGCTTCCTTCAAAAAACTCTCGACATGGTGTTTCATTCTAACAATCTCTTCATTTATGCTTAACTTCATGAGCATAACCGCTGTCTCCGCATAAATTCGCGATTCATCTGCCCCACTCCCAAGCATTTGCTGAAACCTCTCCCGCAGATTCTTTTTTATATCTTCCTCAATTCCCGCTGCATAATTTTCAATTATTTTTGTGGAACTCGAAATTATTTCCACCTGCTTCAATATATCAGCCTCGCACCTGCACCCCTCTTCTCTTGTACTGGCATCAAATTGCCCGTAAGCTTTCTCAAAAACCGGCTTAATCGCTTCCCAAAAATAATCCGTATCCTTATTTCTTACTTTTTTAATTACTCCGTCGACCTTTAAAAGATCCGAGATGGTTACAGGTTCGTCTATTGCTGTAAGCTCTGCAAGCTGCGCCAAAGCAGAATATCCTGCCATTGCAATATTTTTATCTATACTGATGACGGCATCTTCTTCCAGTTCCTTTATTCTTACAGAAAGTTCTACCTTCCCTCTCTCGATTCGCTCATTTATATAACCGCGAAGCAGCGGTTCGAGCGAGGACAAAAACGACGGCACATAGACATAAAGCTCTAAAAATCTGCTGTTATATGATTTTATCTCCAGCGCGATACTCATCTTTTCATTCTGAAACTCGCTATAACCATAGCCAGTCATGCTTCTCATTCTTCTGTGTCCGTTTTTTGGAAATTTTCCCGGATAATTAGAATAAGAAGATGTAATTTTATCAGAATAAATTTTATCATAAGCCCCATCCTTGCTTAAAGTAATCATACAATTTAACACCAAGCTTCCAGTTATCGCCTGCGCCCATAGTTACAAAAAGGTCTCCCTTCTTTAATTCTTTTTTAAGAAACTCCATTGCGTCATCAGGCTCATGATAATAGAATACTTTATCATGATTATCAGCTATTTTCCTAAAAAAATCTCTATTTAAATCCCCAAAATCGCTTGTTTTTTCCCGCGCCGAAGCATAAATCTTGTTTATTACAACGATATCTGCATTTCCAAATGAAACCGCGAATTCTTCCATAAGAGCAGCAGTTCTCGAGTAAGTGTGCGACATAAAATCAACAATAATTCTCTTTCCGGGAAAAAACGACCTGAGACCAGCAAGAGTTGTCTCAATCGCAGTCGGGTGATGCGCATAGTCATCCATAAATGTAATGCCGTGTATTGTTCCCAGGAGCTCGCTGCGCCGCTTACTGCCTTTAAATTTTTCAAGACCAGACGCAATTTTTGCAGCTTCTCTCTTTAGAATATTTTCTATCGGGTCTCCGTTGCTCGCTTTCGAATACTCTGCACCCGAAGAATCCGCGAGCAAAGAATTTATATATACTGATGCAGCAATTGCCGCCGCGCTGTTCAAAACATTATGTTTTCCAGGAATCCTTATTGCAAGTTCCCCTGCAATACCCCCAAGCTTAAACTTCGTTACCCCATCCATCTGCGTTATATCCGTTACCTTGAACAGCCCATCCGCTTCAGCACCATAAGGCACAAGTTTTATATCCGGTCTCCTTACTGCAATGGTTTCCCCAAGCAGATTCGCGCCCTTGTCATCTTTGCAATATATGAGTATAGCGGAAGGACTTCCCAGCCCTGTGACCTGGCCTTCATACTCATCGGCGCTCGCCATGCAAAAAGTTCCGCTGTCAGGCAGCTTCTCTGCGTAGGAAAGAAACGCAGAAAATATATCATTAAAATCTTTAAAATAATCAAGATGGTCGGGTTCTATGCTGGTAACGATAATAATATCAGGACAAAACGAGAGAAAATGCCTTTTGTATTCGCAGGTCTCGGCAACAAAAAAATCTGCTCCGCTAACAAAAGTTGATTTGCCATCAAAATTGGAAATTGCTGAGCCTGCAAGCACAGAGACCGGAAGTCCCATCTCTTTAAGCAGAGTGCCGGTTATTCCAGTTGTTGTTGTTTTTCCGTGAACCCCGGCGATTCCGCACGAGGGAATATTTTGCGAATATGCCCCAAGCGCTTGCGTATATTCCATTATTGGCAGATTGCGCTTTACAGCTTCTTTTAGGTCCGGGTTTGTCCCGCGGTTATATGCTGATGAATGAATCACGAGTTGGTAATCATCATCCAAATTTGATTCTTTAAACCCTTCTTTATACTCTATTCCAAGCTGCTGAAGTATCGCGTCTGTGTAAAAAGTTTCTTCGGTATCGCTGCCGCTTACAATAGCGCCTGCTTTCTGGAAAAGTTCTGCCAGCGCAGACATTCCGCTGCCTTTAATTCCAACAAAATATACTTTTTTGCCCGTAATCGGGAAGAGCGTTTCAAATTCATGCATATTGAGATGAAATACCTTTACTCAAAAAACATTGCTTTTAAGATTTTGTCTGCATTTTCTTTATCTGAAAGATAAGTAATTACTGCAGCAGCAAATTCCGCAGAAACGCCTGCTGCTTTGCCGGTAATAAGATTTCCGTCAACAACAACCCTTTCGTCTGTATATTTTGCATCCGGCGGCAGGAATTTTTCAAAACTTGGGTAGCAAGTTACTTTTTTCCCGGAAACAGCTTTAGTTTTGCCTAAAACAACTGCAGGAGAAGCGCATATCGCTGCAACAAGCCCGCCTTTTGCTGTCATATCATTTATGTATTCAATTACCTCGTCATTTGCAGCAAGATTTTCTGCGCAGCCCTTGCCGCCGGGAAGAAAAACTGCATCAAAATCTTCGCCAGTTACCTCGCCGAATTCGCAATCTGCAAGAAGCGTTATACCGTGAGACCCTGCGATATCAATACCCTCAAGACCTGCGACAACAACTTCGATTTCTGCTCGCCTTATCATATCAATAGGTGTTACTGCCTCTACTTCTTCGAAACCTTCGGCAACAATGCATAAAACTCTTTTAGCCATATAAATCCTCCTTATAAAAAACGATATTACGTGCAAGCGACTTTCGCTTCAATGGCGAACAAATCTATACCTTCTACAAGCTCGCTTTTTCGGCAAATTCTGTATTTGAATGTATCAGGCATATTAACTCTAACAATTTCTTTAAGTTTTTCATAGCAATTATTTGTGTCCGACAAATGGCACAAATATGTCATTTTATTTTTTTTCTGCATTAAATTATATATCCTGGAGAGAAATTTTACCACATCATCATTAGAAAGATGTCCGAGCGGCGACTCTATTCTTTTCTTTAAATACAGCGGGTATGGACCGTCCGCGAGCATTTGCGGGCAATAGTTTGCTTCGATAAAGAGAATATCTGCATTTATGGCGTGTTTTTCCATACCTTCAAGGATTTTTCCGGTATCTGTAATGACAGTAAAGATGTAACCATTAAAATTAAAGCTGTAATTTACAGAACCTTCGCAGTCATGGGAAACCGGAAGCACCGAAAAACTGATTTTTTCGCAATTATATTCTTTTCCAGGCTCAACATTGACCCGTCTGTAAATTTTCTTTGTTTCGGATTTGCTAAGCAACAGTCCGCGGCTCATTACAACAGGAACTTTTAGCTCCTTTGAAAGCTTTTCGATGCCCCTTGCGTGGTCTGCATGTTTATGTGTGAGAAAAATAAGTTTTATTTTTGAAATATCAAACCCGGCTTTTTGGGCTCTATTTGAAAACTCCTTGAGGCTAAAGCCATTGTCAACAACAAAAGCAAAATCATCATGTTCGAAAACATAGGAATTTGCAGTTGAACCGCTCCCAAGTATTGCATATCTCATAAAAAATTTATTTTTCTCCTCCTCCGGGAATTAATTTTTATATTGATTTACGAAAGAAAATTCTTAAGTTGAGTCTCGTCAAAGCCAAAAATTGCTCTGTTTTTTTGCCTGATGATCGGCGTTGCAAGCAGTTTCTGGTTTGTCAGTAATTCTTCTGATGGGTCAAAATCCATATATTTTAACCCTTTTTTTTCATATTCTTTGGAACTTTTATTTATTAAATCCGAAGGCTGAATGGAATTAAAGATGCTTTTTAGCTCTCCAAGAGAGAGCTCTTTTTTATCAAGGTCAATATAGTGAAAATCTATTTTTCTTTCTTTAAAAAATCTCTCTGCCTTTCGCGTTTCTTTGCAAGAAGGTCTTCCTATTAGCTGCAGCATAAAGTCCATAATAGGCTTAATTGCAGTAGTATTCAAGCGAATTTACTATCAGTATTACTTTGAATGACAGGAACTCAAATAACTATTACCAGAGATGAATACTGCGCCAGCAGAGAATCGCCAGTAATAAAACGCATGGGACAGGTAATAGCTTGCGACAGCAGCATATGATCAAATGGATCTTTGTGTAAAGAAGACAATTCGAGGTAAGTTTTTATATAATCGCTTGTCATAGGAAGTTCAAAAAATGAGTACTTTTTCGTAAAAAAAATCAATTCGTCAATATCTATGCCAAGCTTATTTACCCGCACTTTTAAAGCAATCTCCCAAAGAGAAACAGTGCTAAAAAATACTTCTGTATTTTCGGAAACAATCAATTCTTTTGCCGACTCGATTCGCTCGGATCCCAAAAAATACCATAGCAATACATTAGTATCCAAAAGGAGCTTCATCATTTCTTTTCAAACTCCTCCATGCCCTGCATATTGTAAAAAGAATTGATAATTTCGTCCGGCAGCGGGGCATCCCAGCCTTCATGCAAATTTATTTTCCCCTTCATGCAGCCAAAGGCTTTTGCCCTTTGTTCAGCCTGATATTTTCCCAGACTAACAGTTGTAAGCTTTACCTCTGGTTTACCATACGCGCCTATATAAATTGTTTCTCCGGCTGCTGCACGTTTAACAAGTTTGGAGAGATTGGATTTTGCTTCGTGAATTGATATTGTACTGATTGCTTCCATATTACAAGCTTAGTCCGGACTAGACCAAGTGTCAATAATTAAAATATTTTTTTCACAAAAAACCGTTAAAGGGCGCACCAACCGGAAACCAATAGCGTTGCCCCTGACCGACGGATTGCCGAAGGACCGAATCAGTGAACGCGAACCATCCGCGTCGTCGCCCCAACTGCCGCCGCGTATCACGCGGATAATGCCAGCATTGGGACCTGTAGGATCTATAGCAGGTGAAACAGTATAAGTACCAAACCAGTCCCATACCCATTCCCATACATTGCCGCTCATATCATAAAGACCCAATCCATTTGGAGCCAAACGCCCTACCTCACGAGTTCTATTGCCGCTGTTTGCACTGTGCCAGGCTACTAAAAAAGGATTATCACTGCCGGAAAAGGTATAGTTATCGGCCGTATTACCGCCCTTGGCTGCAAACTCCCACTGCGCCTCTGTAGGCAAGCGATACCCGGTAGAACCTGGAACAATTCTAACAGCATCCCAGCGTGGTCTATCAGGGCTACTCCAAGAAGTAGGCACAGTACCCCAGAGATCCGGGTTTGTATTCCATACACTAGCCGTAGTTGTTTCCATTTCATAAGCAGGCGTAAATCCTCTCATAATACTAAGCCTGTTAGCAAATACAAGCACATCATGCCACCTTACCATCTCTACAGGTCGCTTTCCCTGCGCTTCTCCGTCTGCAGGTTCTCTGCCAGTGCCCCCATGAAACCAACTGGGGTTAGTCCCCATTACAGCTACCCACTGCGCCTGTGTTACCTGGTATTTACCCATCCAAAACTCTTGAGTAAGTATTACTTGATGCGGAGGTTGTGCACGTACACTCCGATCCAACTCGTCATTGCTGCCCATTGTAAAAGTTCCTGCAGGAATTCTCACCATTTCAATTTGAGGGCTTGCTGCCTGCCTTTGTGCCTGGCTATATGCAGTAAAACCAAGAGATATAAAAAATAGAATCAATAAAAATCTTTTTAAAATCATAAAAAATCCTTTCCATCCATTACGAACTGGGGCGATAGAGATATATCAGAATTTTATGAATCTAAAGGATTACCTGATTTTCAGAAAAATTCAAGCCTTTTTGCAGAACACGCCAGGGCAAAACGCATGAAAACTTATAACTCATTATAGGATAAAGAGTTAGCAGATAGTATGTGAAATCTAAGCATTTTGTAATTCCTTATGTTGTAATGAGATAACTT
>JGI20163J15578_10000164_pt1 | contig 27333 bp, 19 predicted proteins | sample TergutCu122P1_FD_15578 | JGI IMG/M metagenome (IMG submission 15578)
AAAGGAGCAATCAAACGGCCATCCAGAATGACCATGGTTAAACCTCGATACATCATCATTCCTGATAAGGTCACCACGAAAAAGGGAATTTTCATATAGGCAATCCAAAATCCTTGAAAGGCACCGATTAAAAATCCTACCAACAAAATCAATGGGATCGATGCCCACACTGGCCATCCCCAAGAAATTATTATAACCCCACCAATGGCTGCCGTAACCCCCATCACGCTTCCCACTGACAGATCGATTCTTCCCGTTACAATGACCATGGTCATACCGATAGCCAGAACTAAGACATCAGCGTTTTGGAGAATCAGGTTGGTAATGTTGGCTGGCATGAATACCACTCCACCTGTTAGAAAATGAAACAAAACTGCCACAAAGATTAACGCAATGAAGATAGCATATTGTCTGATGTTCTCTCCAATGAAGATGGCGTACGGTCTTACTTTTTCTCCAATGAAGATGGCGTGCGGTCTTATTTTTTCTTCAATGAAGATGGCGTATTTTCTTATGTTCTCTCTTATAATACTCATCTTACATCCCCCTAATGCTCCATAATGTGTTCCATAATTTTCTCTTGGGTTACTTCCTCTTTGGACAACTCTCCTACTATCTTGCCTTCATTCATTACATACACCCGATCACTTAAACCAATGACCTCTGGCAATTCCGAAGAGATGACGATGACACACTTCCCTTGACTGGCCAAATCGTTAATGATCTGATAAATCTCATACTTTGCACCTACGTCTATCCCTCTGGTTGGCTCATCTAGAATCAATACCTCTGGGTTGGTAAATAACCATTTGCTGACCACCACCTTTTGCTGATTGCCACCGGATAAATTGTTAGCCCGCTGCATCACATCCCTGGCACGAATGTCCACTTTTCCGCGAAACTCCTCTGCTACACGCTTTTCTTTAAACTCGTCTACGGTCAAACCCTTACTCACATCTTTTAGCTTGGCCAAGGAGATGTTACGACAGATGGTTTCCTCCAGTATCAGACCGTATTGCTTCCGGTCCTCTGTTAGATAGGCGATTCCATGATTGATGGCACTGAAGATGCTCTTTGGCGTAATAGGCTTGTCGTCTTTGAGCACTGTTCCTGATATCTTGGTGCCATAAGCCCCTCCAAAGATACTCATGGCAAGTTCCGTTCTACCTGCCCCGATCAGACCAGCTATTCCTACCACTTCTCCAGCTCTAACATAGAAGTTTACATCTTCAATCACTTTCTTCCCACTAATCTCTGGATGAAAAACATTCCAGTCTTTCACCTCAAACATGACTTTACCTGGCACTGTGTCTCTAGCAGGGTATCGATCAAGAATATCTCTCCCTACCATGCCGCGAATCATGCGATTCTCATCTGCCTCTTCATTCACAAAGCTTTCTACTAGTTTACCATCTCTTAGAATCGTGATTCTATCAGATATCTGTAATACTTCGTTTAGCTTGTGTGAGATAAGAATAGAGGCAATTCCTTCTTTCTTAAGTTCCAACAACAAATTCAGTAGGTTCTCGCTCTCCACCTCATTCAAGGCGGCAGTTGGCTCATCCAACACCAGCAACTCTACTCGTTTGGACAGGGCTTTTGCAATCTCCACCAGTTGTTGCTTGCCCACTCCAATGGTTTCTACCAAAGTATCAGGGTCTTCTTTTAAACCCACTTTCTCCAGTAGTTCTTGTGTCTTTTTATATGTAAGGTTCCAATTAATTACACCTTTTTTTCCTTGTTCATTTCCCAAAAATATATTTTCTGCTATGGAGAGATGAGGAATCAGAGCCAACTCTTGGTGGATAATTACAATTCCACGACTTTCGCTGTCTTTAATGCCCTTAAATTTGCACTCCTCTCCTTTATAAATAATCGTCCCTTCGTAATCCCCGTAAGCGTAGACGCCACTGAGAATCTTCATAAGAGTAGACTTACCTGCACCATTTTCTCCTACAATGGCATGGATTTCATCATCGTATGCCGTCATTGTAACATGGTCTAGGGCCAATACACTATCAAATCTTTTCGTAATTGCTTCCATTTTCAATAAAGTACTCATTGATTCCCATCCTTTTTTGACTGGCGCACACCAGTTGTGAGTTGCGCTTTTTACTCTCTACCATAAAAATCTAGGGTGCTTGTTTGTTCTTTACGTCCTTTTGTACATTTGACACAACGGATACGAGGCTTTTAAAGCCCCATATCCGTCAGATTCACTTGTTTTGTTTCATTATCTTAGACTGTCACAGGAAAAGCCCATGAGCCTTGAATAATATCACGTTGTTATTCTTACCTGCTATACTACAACACTCCTTAAGGAACGTCAAACTCATCTGCATCATAGTATCCTGTTTCAATCAATGCTTCGTACCAGTTGTTAATGTCTACATGTACAATATCAAGTAGATAAGAAGGTACGATAAATACATTGTTGTCATAGGTATCGGTGTTGTTTACAGGAGGCGATTCTCCAGCCATAAGGGCTTGGATAATTCTTACTGTAGCCGCCGCCAAGTCTCTTGTATCTTTGAATACAGTAGCGAATTGCTCGCCATCGATGATGGATTGAACAGAAGCACGGATGGCATCCTGTCCAGAAACCACTGGCCATGGTTGGTCTGCTGTACCATATCCAGCACCGCGAAGAGCCGCAATGATTCCTAAGCTAAGTCCATCATAAGGTGCTAATACAGCGTCAACGCGAGCGTCTGCATAATGGGCAACAAGAAGATCGTCCATGCGAGCTTGGGCAGCTTCTCCACTCCAACCTAATGTTCCTACTACGTCCATTCCCATTTGACCACTTCTTACTACTAATGTGCCATCATCGATAAGAGGTTGAAGAACGCTCATGGCTCCATCATAGAAGAAGAATGCGTTGTTATCATCCGGAGAACCGCCAAACAATTCAATGTTAAATGGTCCTGTTTCTCCATCGTTGATTCCTAAACCTTGTAGGATAGAGTTGGCTTGCATTACCCCTACAGCAAAGTTGTCAAACGTGGTGTAATAATCTACATGTGGAGTGTCCATAATCAAACGGTCATAAGCAATCACGTAGATACCATCTGCTGCTGCTTCTTCTAGAACGGCAGTTAAGGCTCCGCCATCAACCGCAGCAATAACCAGGATGTCTACGCCTTGAAGAATCATGTTCTCAATCTGAGCCACTTGATCGGCTACTACGTCTTCTGCATATTGCAGAATGGTTCTAAACCCTAGTGCCTCCAATTGTGCTACAAGGTTGTTCCCATCGTCAATCCATCTTTGAGAAGATTGTGTAGGCATAGAGATTCCAATAAATCCTGCCTCACCATCGGCAGCAGGTGGTGGATCGTCAGCTACATCATCCTCTACATCGTCTTCAGTTGCATCATCTTCCACTGCAGGTGCTGGATCATCGCTAGGAGCTGGCTCATTGTTGCCACAAGCCACTAACAATGCTACGCCCATTACCAGTGCTAACATCAGTATCAGTTTCTTTTTCATAATTTCTTTTCCTTCCTTTCTTGATTTTACGGTAGATTTTCCCTTTTGTCTATAGAGTTTCACATATTTAAAGGTGCTTACCCTAAGATGGCCGAGCCAAATACAAAATGCCTTAAACTAATATTTCGTCGTATTTCTGCGTCATCATCATTCGCCATAGGTAGGCGCTAGAAATGTTTGGCAACATTTATAGCTTCATGAACTATGACTCATTCTTCTTCCTTGAACTACACATGAAGGTATAACTCATGAAGGTATAACTCCTTTGTGCTTGCGCAAGAGTTCTACCGCCCCTTCGTGCTTGCACGAGAGTTCTACCGCATAGAAATATTAGTTTAAGGTCGAAGAGTTTTGTATTTGGCTCGGCCATCTTACCTTATTCTATCACTTTTAAAAAAATATTCCCATTGAATAATCTATTCATTATTTACAAAATCCTACTTAGCCATTCATAGCAAATCAGATGGCATGCTCAAGGCTATACCATCTGATACGCTTTAAACTTAAGCTATTTATCAAAAACAAATATCAACCGTTTGTGTTCTTCGTCATACATGTTTTCTCGCGTAGCCAACATAACTGGTGTGTAAATTACGGGCTCCACTCGATTGCCTTGTAGTAGCCGATAAGCCGCCTCTACCCCCAAATATCCAATAGCATAAGGACTTTGAATTACCAGCCCATTAATCTCACCGTTTTCTAACATATCTACAGAATACACATTGCTGTCAAAAGCAACCACTGTAATGTCTCTTTCTTCTCCTATTTCTCTCATGGCAAATCCCACTCCCAGACTGGTCCACTCATTGAAGGTAGCAATGACATTGATTTCTGGATTCCTCTCTATCATCTCAATGGTTCCTTCTTTTGCATACTCCACCGTAGAGATCACATTGATGGTGTCAATAATCCTTACTCGCGGATCCTCTGCCACCGTACTGCGAAAGCCCCTCTCTCTGGATTGACCGTTTTCGGTAATCACATTAAAATTCACAATTCCAACGTTCAACTGCTCCTTATCTGAAGCAAGTACGGCTTCTCCTGCTACCTGCCCTGCCCCATAATTGTCTGTGCCGATTCTACTTCTAATGTTATCGCTGTTCACATCACTATCAATAACGACAATGACAACCCCTGCTGCTGCCGCATAATCAATGGCTGGAGCATTGGCCAGAAAATCAATGGCTGAAAAGACAATGGCATCGGTACCGTCTTCAACCGCCTGAAGAATCATCTCATTTTGAGTCATATAATCTTCTTCATTTTCTGGTCCCTTAAACACCAGATTAAGATTATACTCGGTGCTGGCAGCACTGGCACCTGCATACACATTGCTCCAGAAAATCCCCTCTTCTGCTTTAGCAATTAAGGTAATGGTATATTTACTTCCAATCCCATCCAGACCATTGCCTCCTAGTAGATTCGTATTTATTCCACCACAACTTACCAGTAACGAGGTTGCCATTGTCATACTAAGAACAAATGCACACTTTTTCATAATAAGACTACCTTTATAAGTCACCAATTTTTTCATGATAATGTTTCTCATAATACTCCTCCTCCGTTAGCTTAGGGATACGAATAATTACTGTAGTTCCTTCATCCAATCCACTTTCAATGGTAATTCCATACTCTTCGCCAAAGTAAATCTTGATTCGATCATTCACATTCTTAATTCCGATTCCGATTCCTGTTTTCCGACCACTTGTGGCGCCGTGACGCAAAATCTCCTCACACTTCTCCTGAGTCATTCCCACGCCATTGTCGCTAACACTTAAAACAATGTCTTCTCCATGGGATTCAATACTAATCTCTATCTCTCCTTCATCCACCATCCGGTTAATGCCATGGTAAATGGCATTTTCGATAATGGGTTGCAAGGTGATTTTGTTACAAAAATAGGGCAGGCACTCTTCATCCACTTGAACAGAGTAGGTAAATTGGTTCTTATAGCGGAAATTCACAATTTTCAAATAACTTTCTGTGTGCTGGATTTCCCTTTCAATGGGGATGAGCTCATGACCTTTGCTAATGCTAATTCTAAATAACCTAGCCAAAGCATTGACCATCTCCTCAGCCTCCTGAGTTCGTCCATCTTCACATAACCAGGCGATGGAGTCCAAGGTATTGTACAGGAAATGGGGATTAATCTGAGCTTGTAAGGCTTTCAGCTCTGTTTTCCGAAGAGCAATCTCTTCCCTACGGATTCGCTCCATTAAGTCTTGAATGGTAATTACCATGTGATCAAAAGACTTGGACAGGGTGACAATCTCTCTTGTCCCTCCTATCTGTTCACTGGTAAAATCTTCTGTTTCGCTCTCGAACCGCTCCATAGCTTTGGTGAGTTTCTTGGCGGGTTTGGTAAACTGTCTGGCGATAATCCAACCCGCTGAAAATGTGGCTAAAAAAACTGCAATAAGCACAAAAATTAATACCTCAACCATAGCATCCACTCTGGCAGTAATCATCTCATCTACATAACTCACCCCTATGATTCGCCAATTATGGTCTTCAAGGGTCAAGGCAGTGTAGATGACTCCTGAATCAATCCACTGCCCATCCTCACGGGTCACGATGGTTTCTTCTTTTAGACCTAGGTTGATTAATTGTTGCTGCGGGTGATAGATAATATTTCCATACCCGTCTGCAATATAACAATAACCCCTTTGCCCAATCCCCACATTATCCACGTAATTGGCAATGGTAGAAAAACGAATGTTTAAGGCCACTTGAATTCTGTCTCCATTCACATCTTCTACAATCTGAGAAAAGGTCAGTACCCAAGGGTAGTATTCGCGGAAAATAGTCACCACATGAGGGTTGCTAATATGCAGCTGATTCATCTCATCCCCAATCTCAAAAAAGGATAAATTCTCTACAATATTATCCTTTAACACCTGCCCATTGGACCAATAACCTAGCAAATTCCCCTTCTGGTCATAGATGGTAACCGCCACAACATCCTCTCTAATCTCTACTAACCGTTGAAGAAATTCCTGACGCTCATCTTCATCTTCTCCCATACTGGACCGAATCTTGTCCATTACATTTTCCATATCTCTTAGGTATCCTTGAATCATATTCTCTACCTGAGTCACCGCTTGCTCACTACTGGTTGCCGCATTTAACTCCACGGCTCCCTGATAAATTTGAGAAAATATAATCACAATAATGACAGAAGCAATCAAAACAAAAAGAGAGACAAGAAAAGTAAAGGTCCCTGCCAAGGACATTCCCCTTTTCATGATGTGTTTTATATTCATCTTTTTCATAAGTTTCTCACTCTTTCTCATTTGATAGCTGCAGGGCATCCCTTCGGCATTGATTGGGGGATTTACCTACAATCTTTTTAAAGCTATAACTAAAATAATGTTGATCCTTGTATCCTGACTTCTCTGCAACCTCTCGTATTTTTAAAGAAGTGCAAAGTAATAACTCTCTGGCCACTTCCATTCTCTTCTTGGTAAGCAATTCTACAAAAGTAGCTCCTGTGGTTTTCTTTATCAGAGCGCTTAGGTAATTAGGGCTTACCCCGATCTCATCACTGACCATCACAATGGATAGATTTGAATTGGCATAACCCGTTTCAATCATCTCCAGAGCCTTATCACAAAACACCTCACTGCTTTTCTTTCTTTGTTCCACAATCAATTCTTTTGCTGCCAGACAAAGCTCCGCGTACTTTCCGTAACTTTCCATCACTTGACCCACCCCACTATGGTAGGCATTTAACTGAAAATGATCGTCTAACCATTGAACACTGGAGTCTCCAGCAACAGCATAAACCACCTTGAATATCCCTGCCTTCATCTGAGCGATAAGAAAATCCGCCACTCCTGGCGCAATCTTTCCAGTAGTAATTTTCAGAGAAAACTCCTCTAAAAACTCTTTCAACTCCCCAGTAGTTCCTCCCCTAAGCAAGGCCTCCAGTGTTGCAGTGGTACTTTGAATCATCTCTTGATTAATATTCCCTAGTCCCTCTTCATCAGCGATAAAATGAACCTGACTCTCATTCTGACGAGAATAGCTTAACGCATGCATGGCTTCTAGGTAGTTCTCTCGACAACTGGTAATACCCCTTGTGGAACGACTTACTCCCACCATACATTTTAGCCCCATAATCCGATTGACACTTTGAATAATCTCGTCTACTAGAATATGGAGATATTTCTTGGATTGACCCTCTGTTGCTGCTATAACAGACACTACGCGCCCTTTCAAATAGCAGCTAACGCAACGAACGTATTTCTCTAATATCATATCTACAGCGTTCACATTGGCTCTGGAAGTTTTATTCTCTTCCCCATCATAAATGGCGGTTACAATGACTGTAAATTGTAAGTTGTCCGACTCCTCACTTCGAAGCAAACCGCAAGAAATCGCACTCTCTAACACTTCTCTCTTCTCTTCCTCACTGAATTCATCTGTATGTCCATCCAGAAGCAAGGACAGCACAAACTCTGATTTTTCCCCTCCTGTTTTAACGGTTTTGCCAGAGGTAAATCGCCCAAATCTTTCGTCTATTGTCTGCTTCATCTTGCGCAACTCTTCTTCCAATTCTTTAGAAGAGATTGGCTTTAGCATATAATTGATAATGTTATATTGAATGGCCTGTCTGGCATAAGCAAAATCATCAAAACCACTTAAGAAAGCAATCTGAACCGTTGGCCGAATCTCTCGAACCTCTCTAGCCAGCTCTATCCCGGACAAAAAAGGCATCTGAATATCCGTTAGCAGCAAATCTGGCTCGAGTTTTTCCACCAGTTCTAAGGCCTCCACTCCATTGCAAGCCTCTCCGATGACCTTAAAGCCAACCTCTTCCCAATTCACTTGTTTGATAATCCCTCCACGGATCTCATCTTCATCGTCTGCTACAATAACGGTGTACATCTCTTCCTCCTTTGAACCTGCATCAGTGGGCGCTTTTACGCACCATTGACACCCTCGCTACGCTGGGGTGGGCCCTGTATGGTTGCAGTTAGCCATAGGATAAACCATGGCTTCTTTCATCTTATAATGATAGCATGAGAAGCAAACATCATTTTCATTTTAATGTCCAATAATTCGATCAACAGCAACACCTTTTTCTTTTAAGAGGCTCAGGAATGAGTGGTATCCTTTGCAATTCCAACCCACCGCCAATAACTTACCCTTATCGGAATAAAGAACTGCCTGTTGGCTAAACATTTTATTCTTAACTTCTTTTACTTCGCTAATAGCGAATACTTTAGTCACTCCGAACATTGAGCGATAATGGATTTCATCTCCCACCACTTCCACTTTCCAATTTCTGCCATACAAGATCAAATATGCATTAAGAAGCGCAAAACATCCGAATGTAACATAACCCCACCAAGGAGTGTAATCATATTCTGTGGACATTATCGCTGCTAGCCCAATAAATCCAACAAAAAACAATGAACCTACCACCCCAACCACAGAATAATACTTAGGTTGTCCAATCACCAAGTGACTCCTATCTTCCTTATGGGCTTTCTCTTCCTTGCTAAAATCCAAAATTTCAAAAGGCACTTGTTCTTGTTTCAGACGAGAAACAAACAGAAAGAAACCTTCAAAACTTACATATACCGTCATCGCTTTACTATCTTCCAAATAGACACTTACCTTACTATAGGTTGGAACATAGCTTGGAGTTACGGATATGAATTTCCCTTGCCTCTTCCCCGGGATTACTGTCTTTTGAACTATAACCTTTTTAATCTCATCAAAGTTAAACTCTTTGGTCCTTCCAAAATCATTACGATAAGAAATCCGATTGCCACTTATCTCTACTTTCCAGATTAACCGCTTAATCAGAAGGTATATTCCACCAATCAATCCTAAGATAAATAAAGGAAGGATTGCCCCTAAACCTGATTCTTCAATAATACTTTCATTTCGAAATATCCATAAGGGAACTAAAATTAACCCCATTAAAAATGTGGCATAACATCCCATAAATGTATAATATTTTGGTTGCCGCACTGCAAAATAATTGGCATCCAAGCTTTCTTCTCTAATTTTTCTTTCCCCTATGGGTTCTTTTAACCAAAGCATCTGTTTCCTCCAACTCTTACGTCTTACGCTCTCAGCCCTTCGCTCTCAGCCCTTCCCTCACAACCGCACTTTAATATTCTAGCATTTAGTGAACCCCCAATTCTTTCTTGCTCTTTTCACTCTATTTACTCTACTCACTGCGTAGCGCCTCAATGGGATCCTTCCTGGCCGCTGCCGAAGAGGGCATCAATCCTGCAATATAGGTCAAAAACATACTGACAAGAACCAAAACAATGGCGGCCCCTAGAGGCAATCTGGCAATCCGATGAATGTCGAATCGAGTATAAACGATTACATTGGCAATCTCAGCAATCAGCAAGGTAATCAATACCCCTAATCCCCCTGCTACAAATCCAACAATTAATGTTTCTGCATTAAACACCTGACGAATGTTCTTCTTACTAGCTCCAATGGCTCGCAAAATTCCAATCTCTTTTTTCCGCTCTAATACAGAGATATAAGTAATGACTCCAATCATAATAGAGGACACCACCAGGGAGATAGCCACAAAGGCAATTAAGGCATAGCTTACCATATTAATAATCTCGGTTACAGAAGCCATCATGGCCCCCACTAAATCGGTGTAGGTAATCACCTTGTCCTGCTGGTCACTGTCTTCCATTCTCTGGTTATAATTATCTAAGATAGCAATGACTTCTTGTTTGGCATCAAAGTTGCGAGGGTAGATGTTAATTTGAGAGGGGACATTTTTGTCGGCAAAACCTAACAACAACAAGTTTCTCTCATAAGAAATCTCCGTTGGTTGCATCATGGCAGACATCAGTTGGAAAATTTCGTCTTCATCCATCTCAATCTGAAAAGCTGCCTCAAAAGCCTCTGGGTCAACCCCTTCAAACTCTTCACCCAATTGACCAAAAGCCTCTTCTATTTGGCTTCCTATTTCTTCACCCATCTCTGCCATGGCTCCTTCCAGCCCTGCCATCAGTCCACCCATCTGGGCTTCTAACTGGCGGCCTAACTCTGCCATTACCTGATTCATCACCTGTCCCATCTGATGTTGAATCTGAGCCTGCAATACTCCAACCAGTTGATTTACATAAACCCCTATGGCTTCCTGAACATAGCTTTGAAGCAACTCTATGATCTGCTCCCCAATTCCTGATTCCACAACAATCTGACTAAGGGCATCATTAATCTGGGCCTGAACTTCAGGCCGATCGAAATACTCTCCCATGGCTTCTAGAATATCCACTGGGTCAGTAATACCACCAGCAATAATCTCTAAGAAGAAATTCTGCATTACATTTATCAGAAGACCAGTCAAAGCCTCTGTGGGAATGTTAATCTGCCCTGCCAGAATCCCTGTAAGTTCGGTCATATCAATGTTGGGTAGGGGAACCCCATCCACGTTTAAATTGATATTGTTAAGGAGTGAAGGATCTATATTCAGATTGGAAAAGTCCATCCCCAAGCCCGAAAGGTTCAGGCCCATCTCTGAAAATTCCAGTTCTAAATCCATCCCTTCTATATCAAATGAAAATATCTCCTCCAAAGCTTCTTCATCTATGGAAATAATTCTTGAAAAGTCAAAATCTCCTCCTGCGTCTTCCCGCTCTTGATCAAAAGTACGTCCTGTAAAAACATTCACCTCAACATTATCAAGCTGGTCCTGTACAATCTGGGCATGGTTGGCTTGATCAATTAAATGGCTGATGAGAGCTGGAGTAAAGTTAATTCCAGTAGAAAGGGCGGTGGAAGTGGCGCTGGGGGCAGGGCGAATAATGCCGCTAATTCGAAGAGGGACTCCCTCTTCCACCAGATTGGCCATAAACTGCTCGTCCCCTGAACGATCTACCCACACGTTAAAAGTTCCATCGTATTCATACTTTTCGAAGGGATTAATCACCACAAACTCCACGGCCATTAAGACCTCTGGCTCAAAATACTCCAACTCCCCTTCTTCAACTTCTATTGCTGTCTCATGAATCAAAGCCTCAATGCGTTCTTCTAACTCCTCTCGATCTCTAAGACCCATGGCATACAATTCTAAATCTGACACTCGCCCTCGATGAGAGAGCACTAGCACCACTTCATTAAAGTACTGGGGCCATTCCCCAATCACCAAGTCATATTGATGCTTGAACATCTCTATCTCACCAGGCATTTCATGGAAAACATTGGCTCCAAAACCACCACCCATGAATCCCATGCCTCCGCCTCCCATTCCTATGGCTTCAAAGATAGGATCGGGATTCACTTGAATGGCTCCATCACTAGTGTCCCCGAGAAAAATATGGGGAGTAATATCATACATATAATGTATGCTATTGACCAAAGGGTCTAAGGTTTCACGATTGTCTTCAAAGTAATTCATTAAAGACTCTAGGTCATTGTGGTTCACAAGGGAAAACATATTGGCAAGAACAGGACGCTCACGAATCAAGTGGGGGTTCTCTTCCTCTGTGGTTCTGCCACCACCTCCCATTCCTTCAAACATCCTGCCTAGATCAAAACCGGTGCTTTGAATCATCAGTGGATAGAGGCTTAGGGTTTCCTCCTCCACATTCCGAATATAAGCATCAATCCCGTTAGCCAAAGACAAGATGGCCGCAATGCCGATGATCCCAATAGAACCAGCCAATGCCGTTACAAGGGTTCGCCACTTCTTGGTCATCAGATTACTAAAAGAAAGAGACAGGGCCGTGAGAAAGGACATGCTTGTTTTCCGAATCTCTTTATCTGACTTTATCTCCTCTTCACTGGCATCAAAAGGTCTGGTATCTGAGATTACCTTTCCGTCTCTTAGCTGAATAATCCGATTGGCGTAACTTTGAGCCAGCTCGTTATTGTGGGTCACCATAATCACCAGACGATCCTGGGCAATCTCTGTTAATAAGTCCAATACCTGAGTACTGGTGGTGGTATCTAATGCTCCTGTAGGCTCATCTGCCAACAGTATCTCAGGGTCATTGATGAGAGCACGAGCAATGGCAACCCGTTGCATCTGGCCACCACTTAATTGACTGGGAAGTTTATGGGCATGCTCTAATAACCCCACCTTGGCCAAGGCATGTTTGGACTTAGTTTTTCTCATAGCAGAGGATACACCACTTAAGGTAAGCGCCAACTCAACATTGGCCTGAATGGTTTGATGAGGAATCAAGTTATAACTTTGGAAAACAAATCCGATTCGATTGTTTCGGTAGGTATCCCAATCTTGGTCCACATACTTTTTTGTGGATATATTTTCTATAATCAGATCGCCAGAATCATACTTATCTAACCCACCAATAATATTCAACATGGTGGTTTTCCCCGAGCCTGAAGGACCCAGTATGGCAGCAAATTCATTGTCTCTAAAAGTAATGGACACTTCGTCTAAGGCCACCTGAACAAAGTCGGCGGTTTGGTATGATTTCTTAATGCGTTTAAGCTCTAACATGTTGGTGGTTGCTCCTTATGATGTTTATATCTAGAAACACGAAACGTGTTTTTAACGTTATATTTTTCAGGCATAATAGGCCATTTATATATATTTAGTATATACTTTCTCTTTTTAAAATGTCAATCTGCTTTTAGGGCTCACAACTCTCTCATTATCTCTTCTGGCTTCTTCTCTTTCCCTATCCTTTTGCGTCTCCGTCTCCTTACTTTAACCAACATCACCATAGAAGAAATAGCAAACAGAATCATCAGTATCGCTCCCAACACTATTCTCTCTTCCTTCGTCTCAGGCACAGGAGCACCATCATGACGACTGAGAGCTACCATGGCATAAATCAAAGTGACTCTGGCTGCCTCCAGCTGTCCTTGATCTGCGCCCGCGTTATTATACACTCTCCCCGCCTCACTTATAGCTGCAGCAAATGTTGCCCAGCTATCGGTGGTGTAGTTGGTCTCCAACCGACTTCTGGCCACCACAAGAACGATTCCTAAGGCACTTCTATCTATTTCTTCACCCTCTTCAACTGCTCCCACCTCTCTTAGACCGTCCATGGATCGTCCTAGAGAATTGGCCGCTCTATTGATCTGCCTTTGGTTTGCCTCTGGGTATTCGTAAACATCTATTGCGATTTCCAAAGCTTCTATAAAGGCTTCCCAACCTTCTTCATCATATAGCTCTGCCTCCAATTGCCAAGCCATAGACAGGAGCACTCTCAATCTGCTTTTACCTTGTTCTGGTTGGAAGGGATTCCATCTACTGATTGCAGTGATAATTCTACGGACAGCATTCTCTTGTTCAACAATGTCAGCTACCTCTAGTTCTATCAAGGCCAAGGCTCGATACTCTAAATCTTCCATTGCCTTCAATAGCTCTTCTACTGCTTCATCAACCTGCGACTGGAAGGCCTTATAATCATTGTAAATCACAAAAGCAGTGGTAAGTGTGTCTTCAAACCTTCTCCAAGCGATAGATTCGTAATCTGTCTCCTTTAAATCATACGCCACCTCCAGTAGGGCAGACAAAGCATTTCGATTCACCTGCCTTGCAAGGGCACCTCTCGACTCTTCAAGTATTGATACTGCCACATCTGCTTGTACCTGAGTTGTACCTTGGTTCTCATAAGCATCTACAGCATCCCTTAATGCCTCTTCCAGTCGCCTCCAACTTTCAATCGTAAACTCAGATTTCTCTAGTCCCCCCATCTCATCTATCGTCTGTTGTACAGTTATTCTTAATTCTTCTTTGCTTGCTTCATCTTCATATCCTTCAAACCTAGCTTCAATTGCAGTGTTCTCAGCAATGGTTATCTGTAACATCAACTCCTCAGAAAGGCGAACATTCCCTAGATACCACCCCACAAAATCCGCCTGCTCCCCTGAGTCAGGCATTGCTCTTAAGATTACCCGAGTAGGTGTAACCACCACATTCTGATAACCTTCTTCTGGAGCAAAAGGTGCGTCAATCCAAGCTGTACCGTGCCCATTGGCCGCCACAACAAGGTTAGCAGTGTAGCTTGGATGATGCTCTCTCCAGATTTGTTCTTCTATCATAGCATGACGAAGGGTGCTGATACCACTGGAAGCGTAGGTGGAAGGGTCATCCTGAGCAAATTCTGCCCACGGACGAGTGCTACCATCATTCATTAGCACCACAGGAGGTGCCACCACCCTTTGTTCCATGGCATCTCCCCAAGGATTCCCTGGAACAGGGAATCGATCCGCCGCAGCTTCGGCGGTAAAACTAGATCCGATTACTTGGTAGAGGGTATCATTATCTCTTATGGGTGTTCCATCAGTAAGAATCCATTCCCATCTGGGACGAAGGACACCACCAATCTCTATGTCTTCTACTCTTTCCCCTCGTAGGGCGCCTGCCACTACCACTGGTTGACCACCATTAATTCCAAAGGTTGGCGGGTCAACGGATGCATCGTAACTGGCCTCCATACTCAGCAGAGTAATTAATTCCCTCCCATACATCTCATAGAGCAAGATTGCACTTTCAAAAGGCATGACACTATTAATCTCTCTTACAGAAACACTGGTTTCAGGAGTAAACTCAAAGGGGGGTACATTCCTCCAACTGCCAAAGTTAGAGAAGAAAATCCACTGGTCATCCCTTTCAATTCTACCCCCAACATCATCTTCTAAAGGATTACCTCCTAAAGCACTCTCTCCTAAATTCACTCTTACATTCCTAGTTACATAACCCAACACCAATCCTGTAGCCCACGCGTTCCTGTCCGTTCTGGTCTCGCTATAAACCCCTCGCAAGCCAAGATTTTGATTCAACACACTGTCCGATTGTCTATGATAGTAGTACAGAATCTCTGTCATTGTTTGATGATGACGGGCGAACTCTTCCCATTCCTCGTGTCCTGTTGCTTCCTGAGAGTTTCCGTGAATGGAAGTTGGAGCAAAGTCTCGAATGGAATAGGCTGGATTCAAGGTTACCGTAACCTGCTCTAATTCCCCCTCTATAAAGTACAGAGAGACACGACCTAGGCTACGACCATGTTGGCCCGCTTCAATGATGGGTGTTCCGTTCACCTCTTCTGCAATTCGTTGATGTCCATGACCTCCTATAATGGCATCGAATCCATCGATAATACTGGCCAGAATCCTCATCTCATCTCCATACATGTGAGTCGCAGCAACTACTGCATCCACACCATAATCTTCTCTTAACTCTCCAATTAAGCCTTCAATAGCTCTGGCGTATTCAGGGTTTGCGTCTGCCGTAGCTACTGCTTCATCATCCATCCAATGGTATCCAATGGTTGGGGTTCTTCGATTAAAATATTCCATCACTGGATCTGCTACCAAGTGACCCATCCCTCGGGTCATTAAGCCAATCACTCCAACTCTAATGTTCCCTTCTTCAAATTCTAAGATGGCGTAGGGCTGGACAAAATCAGGCCGCTGTCCTGAATTCACATGACTGGCCTCATAGAACAAGTCAGCAGCTAAAAAATTCATATACTCTGCTAGTTCTAAAGTGCGTCTAAAACCAAAACTAATCTCGTGATTCCCAAGAGGCATGTATTCCTGTCCCAAGTATTCCATCATGGCAAGGGTAGGCGCCCCTTGACCAACGGGTAAATCCTCGGGAATGGGTGCTGGCGGAATGGCTCCTGGCATTCCATTTCTAGTATAATTAAAGCCAGACACTGGATGTCCATGAAAGTCATCTCCACCAGAGATAAACACAACGTTGTCTGGATTAGGATTCTGGGCCCGTTGCCACATGGCATAAGCCACAAACACTGGAGCTCCAGGGTCATTCTCATTCATAAGTCCATCCACTGTCCCGTGAAAGTCCGCGAAAGTTAAAATATCAATTCTTGAGCGTGATGAGCAAAGGTCGTACTCCCCTTCCCCTAAGGGAATCGGACTCGCCCCTACTACCTGTTGCATCGCTATTGGCAGTAAAATCACTGCTACTACCATCACCAACAACAATATCCATCCTCTTCGGCTTCTTCGCCTAGTTTGTTTCAAATCTGTTCTCTCCATTGAAACCTTCTTCTAACTTCTCACTTTAGCCTGACGCCCATTTTGTTTTGGGTCGGTCAAGATAATATCCTTAATACAGAATAACTCAATCCCATCCTAAAGGCAAGTTTCGCAGAAAAAATCGAGTAGGAGGCGGCTTTTAGTCTCTCTACTCGCTACGCATGAAAAACGGGCAGAAAGTCTATTTTTCAACCTTCTACCCGTATAACTTATAGCCTACCTTTTCTCAGTGCTTTAGGTTTTCCTAAAATCTCTGACATAACAATGGCCCTTGCCAATTCGCTTCGACTTCTTAGGCCTATGCTTCCACCTAAGCTTGGTTCTTGATTTCTCACTGGCTGATTTTTAGCCATTTGCTTTCTGTGTTGTGGCGACTGTTGGTTCTGTTGCATCTGTAATTGTTGTTGCACCCTTTGTTGCTGTGCTTGCTGATTTTTTAGTATGGCTTGTTGCCTTTGCTGCTCCAACTGCTGCTTCTGAAACAGGGCTTGTCGCTTTTGCTGCTCCATGTGATTCTTTTGAAGTTGCATCTGTCGCTGTTGCTCCAAGGTCAGAGAATGTTCTTGATCTAGTCTTTCCAGTCTCTCACGCAATTCTGCCATTTTTGATGGTTCTTTATTCGTAGGCATGGCTGGGGCAGGTCCCCCGGTTGGTTGACCTTGTTGGTTTTGTCTGTCTTGGTATTCTTGTTGCCTTTTCTTCTTTCTATTGTTCATGGCCACGCCTCTACCAATAATGGCCACAAGAATTCCTCCATAGACGAGTAAATCAAAAAGTTCCATTCCAGTCCCCTTTCCTATTCTTTACGACCCATGAGTCTGTGATGGTTTAAGGATTCCTATTCTCCAGCTCCAGAATCAGACATTCCACCAATGCTCTCACGCATCTGAGTATCAGCAGCTACATTCTTCATGTTAAAATAATCCATTACTCCTAGACGACCACTACGGAAAGCATCTGCCATAGCAAGAGGCACTTCTGCTTCCGCTTCTACTACCTTGGCGCGCATCTCTTGAACTCTAGCCATCTGCTCTTGCTCGCTAGCAATAGCCATAGCACGACGTTCTTCAGCTTTAGCTTGAGCAATTCTCTTGTCTGCTTCTGCTTGATCGGTTTGCAGTTGGGCACCAATGTTACGGCCTACATCTACGTCAGCAATGTCAATGGATAAGATCTCAAAGGCGGTACCTGAGTCTAATCCTTTGGACAAAACAGCTTTGGAGATTAGATCTGGATTCTCCAGAACTTCTTTGTGGGTTTCACTAGAACCAATACTACTTACAATCCCTTCACCAACACGGGCAATAATGGTTTCTTCACCAGCACCCCCTACCAAACGGTCAATGTTGGTACGAACGGTAACTTTTGCTACTGCCTTCAACTCAATCCCGTTTACTGCTACAGCAGATATAGGAGGCGTTTGGATAACTTTTGGAATAACGCTCATCTGTACCGCTTCTAATACATCACGACCTGCTAGGTCAATGGCTGTTGCACGTTCCCAACCAAGAGGAATTCCTGCACGCTCTGCGGCAATTAATGCATTCACCACTCGGTCTACATTCCCTCCAGCCAGATAATGAGATTCTAACTGAACGGATTGAGTGTTCAGACCTGCTTTACGAGCTTTGATCAGAGGATAAACAATCCTTGAAGGCACTACTCGACGGAATCGCATCATCACCAATTCAAGGATACCAATCTTAACCGATGCAGCTATAGCAGAAATCCACAGACCGATTGGCACAAATCGCAGAATAAGAAGCACCAACAACAAGGCACCAAATAATAGTATTACTGCAAGAATAGCACTGTTCATTATTAAATCTTCCATCTTTTACATTCTCCTTTTTATATGATTTTATTTATGTTCTTTGATTCTTTATTGCCAATTTTGTTTTAAGCAAACTTGCTCTTCAATGCACAACAAGTCTTATTCACTTATAATCCTCTCTCGAACCACAACCTTAGCTCCTTCTACCATTATGACTTCTATAGGTGTTTCGGGTTCTAGAAATTCACCCCTTGTTACTACATCTACACGATCCCCTTCTATCTCTACCGTTCCTGCTGGTCGCAACACGGTAATGGCCTTGCCTTGTTTCCCTTGATAACCATCAAAGCGGCCTTCGAAGCTGGTATAGCCTGCTTCTGTGTGATGAAGTTGTAATTTACTCCACATTTTACGAGTCTTCCTGTTTTTAAAAGATACAACAACAAGAAGAATGGAGCCTACCACAGCAATGGTCAAAGTGATAATTCCTTGGCTTACACTGGGTGCTGCCAATATGATACTGGCGAAAATAGCTAGAATACCACCAATGCCTGCCACCCCAAAACCAGGCAGGACAAATATCTCCAGTGCAATCAAAAGCACTCCCGCTCCAAACAGCAAGAGGGCTCCTGCTGTTACATGTCCAGCCATAAAGCTACCCATAAAGAATAGGGCAAACCCTAATATTCCTGCTACTCCAAAGATACCAAAGCTTCCTGCAGAGAATATCTCAATGGCTAAGCCTGCAATACCGATCAGAAGAAGTAGGCCTGAGATCACAGGATTGGAAAGGAATCCAATCATGCGGTCTTGAGCAGTGCGCACATGCTCATATACTTCTGGAGATAGGTCAAATTGATTGATGACTTCTCTACGAGTACTTAAAATATAATCTGCCATTCCAAGTTCTAAGGCTCTTTGAGAGGTTAAGGTTAACATACTCCCCCTCTCAGAAACATCTTCGATAACAACATAAACATCTGCCATTGCTGCCGCTACTTGGGGATCTCGTCCTGTATCTTCAGCCACCGCTTCCAATTGAGCAACCCAATAAGACATGGCCTTTTCAGGCGCACGCTCCCCATCGAAGGTTTGGGCTTCTGCAGCCCCCATGGTGCTTCCAGGAGCCATAATCAAAGTCTCACCTGCCATTGCAATCAAAGCCCCTGCCGAAATAGCCCTTGTATTGACAAAGGTATAGGTGGGAATGTCTGATAGCAAGATAATGTCTTTAATGTCTACGGCATCATCTAAGAACCCGCCCAGAGTATCTACTTCAAATATAATCGCCGATGCTCCCGCATCTCTGGCTCGATTGTAGGATTGCTCAATAAACATCCTATTGCCTCTATCGATTAGTCCTTCAATAGGTATCACATGAGTTGCGCCTGCTGGTGAATGACTAACCGCTTGTATGGATGGCACGATGAACATCGTCAAACCCATAAACAGACAGATGATCCAACATCCCAATCGCTTTGTTCTCTTCACGTCTATCCCTCCTTTGCTAGCACTCACATACTCAAAGGGTTCTTAAAAACCCCCTTAGCTCTATCGTGTTGTAGTCGAGCTGTTTAAGTTAACCGACCCAATATACTCTAGTGTTAACTTAAGTTCAAATCATTTCGTACAACTCCATTATAAAGCCTAATTCCCTTAGGTGCAATCATAAAGTTTGATTTTAAAAGTTCGTATCATATTCCCAGGGCTTACCTCCTGCCAAAAAACCACCATCAATGCGGAATTCTTGTCCTGTAATATAAGCAGAAGCATCTGAAGCAAGTAATATGGCCATCCCTACCAAATCCTCTGGATAACCTGGTCGATTAAGTGCAATTCTATCCAGAAGATATTTGCTACGTTGGGGATGTTCCCATGTTACAGTGGTCAATTCTGTTTTGATGTGACCAGGACTTAAGCAGTTGGCACGAATATTGTATTTTGCCCACTCTACCGCCTGAGAGCGAGTTAGAGACATCAATCCAGACTTGCTAGCACCATAAACGGATACACCTCCTAAGATAGCCCCAGTGTTGTGGGAACCAATATTAATAATAGAGCCACTCTTTTGCTCTTTCATGTAGGGCGCTACCACTTGACTCAGGAAGAATGCTCCTTTTAGATTAATATCCATAATTCTATCATAAGTAGCCTCATCCACATCAACAAAACCTTCTCTTTTGTTAATTCCAGCACTGTTAATCAAAACGTCAATACGTCCTGTAATCCTAAAAATCTCTTCTACTACCTCTTCAAAAGATTCAATCTTGGCCATATCTAAGTAAAATGTATGAGCCCTCTCACCTAGAGCCTTCTTTAAGCTCTCTAATCCTTCCTGATTGATATCACAGCAGGCAACGTAAGCTCCAGATTCTATCATGGCTTCTGCAAAAGCACCTCCGATGCCACCAGCCGCCCCTGTAATAAGCACCATTTTCCCTTTTAAGGAAAATAAATTTTCTAAATATGTCATAAATTATTCTCCTATTCTGTTCCCTATTCTAAACCAAAGCGTTCATTCTCAACACAGCCGACCCAATATGCTCTGGTGTTAACTTAAAGTAATCCAACAGGTCTTGATAGCTATGTGCGGAGCGTCCAAAGGTGTCCTCCAACCCAATAAATTCCATTGGTTTTGGTTGAAGCCGCAATGCCTCTGCTACAGCAGAACCCAAGCCTCCCATTACACTATGCTCTTCTACTGTTACAATGGCTCTACAATCTGCCACTGCTTCTAAGATTTTTTCTGTTTCTAGGGGTTTAATGGTATGAATGTTTACCACCTTCACCGATACCTGACCCTCTAATTTCTTGGCAGCTTCTAGTGCCAAGTTTACCATATAACCAGTAGCAAGCACGGCAATCTCTGTACCTTCTTTTAATACCGTTGGTTGGCCAATTACAAATTTCTGGTCTGCTGGTGTAATACTTGGATAATCACTTCGATTAATTCGTAAGTAAACAGGCCCATTGTACCTAGCTGCAGCCAATGTGGCTTGATAGGCTTCATTAGGGTCCGCCGGATTCAAAACCACTAGATTGGGAAGAGCACGCATGATAGCCAAATCCTCCACCGATTGGTGTGTAGCTCCATCTCCAAAATCTGAAAGACCTGCTGACGACCCTACAATCTTTACATTCACATTGCCGATGGCAATGGATTGACGGATTTGATCATATGAGCGATTAGACGCGAATACAGCAAAGGAGTTGGTAAAGGGAATCTTCCCAGTTAATGCAAGTCCTGCTGCCATAGAGGTCATGTTGGCCTCTGCAATCCCCACTTCAAAATGTCGGTCTGGATAGGCCTCTTCGAACTCCCTTGTCATGCATGAGCCCCCAAGATCAGCATCCAACACCACCACATCTTTGTTCTTTGCTCCAAGTTCCATTAATGCGCTACCATAGGCAGCTCGTTGGTTCAAGAAGGTTCCTTTTATTTGATTCATCCTTTTGCTCCTCCTATTCGTTAGAACTCTTGTGCAAGCACAAAGGTGTTATATCTCCCTGTGATAATTTTGCCATTATTGCTTGGTATTGTTCTTCGGTTAATGGGGCATTATGCATTCCTGCCATATTGGCTTCTGCCTGGTCAAACCCTTTGCCTTTTACAGTGTTTGCAATAATTACAGTGGGTTTACCTTTCACTTGGTCTGCCTGATCTAATCCTTGAAGAATCTCTTCCATGTTGTGTCCGTCGATTTCAATCACGTTCCAGCCAAAAGCTTGCCACTTCTCAGAGATGGGACTGATATCAAAACGCCCCTCAACACTTCCCTGAGCTTGTTTGTTGTTCCGATCTACAATGGCCACTAGGTTGTCTAACTCATATACTTTAGCTGCCATTGCTGCTTCCCAAACTTGACCTTCCGCCAATTCTCCATCTCCAAGAATCACATAGATCTTGGATGACAAACCATCTAAGCGAAGCCCTAGAGCCATACCTACACCGATAGAGAGACCTTGTCCCAGCGAACCTGTCCCCGCTTCTATTCCAAGATGAGTACTTTTAAGCAAGTCTGGATGACCTTGCAGATTAGAATGGATGGTTTTTGTTTCTTTCAACTCTTCCTTGGAAATATATCCTGCCTCAGTAAGTGCCGCATATTGTAAGATAGCAACATGTCCTTTGCTGAGAATCAGTCGATCTCGATCTTTCATGTAACGATCCTTAGGATCGTGTTTCATCTTGTAGAAATACAGTGCTGCCATAATGTCAGCCGCCGAAAAAGAGCCTCCAATGTGACCAGGATAGTTCACCCCCATACTGTATACCACATTTCTGCGGAGAGTATTTCCCATGGCCTCTAGCTTTTGTATCATGTCTTTATTGTATTTCATCTTTATTACATTCCCTTCGTTCTATTCGTGATTTCTCAAGCTTTATGATACTTCCTTACCATACTTTTATTCTGTTTTCCCCTGCTTTCAAGCCAACCAGTGGGCCTACCACTGCAACTGCTCCTTTTGCATTGCCAAGATAATCCACATCCAATACTAATGGGCTGCCATCTGGATTCTCAAAATCTGCATCAACAATCCGTGCTCTGCCAAGAGAGGCAGTGTTTTGTGGAGCGTGAACAAATTCTTCAAATCCTTCTGGAAGTGTAATGCTAAGGGTTACTCCGTCCTCAGATTCCTCTATTTCAAACTGTCCGTCAAAATCAACCGCCAGAAGAGCCCCTTCTTCACGGGCATAGTTTTTGCTCTCTCCAACATAGGCATTGCGGGCGATAAATACAGGTTGTTCTGTATCATTGAAGATACGGTGATCCCCTGGAGTCACTTGATCGATTTTGTCGATAGTATCAATATATTCTTCTAGTGAGGCCAGGTTATTGTCATACATGGAGGTTCCCATGGTCCCTGAATCCGTTCCATGATAGGATTTCAAATGTTTTTTTCCGTCAACGAACAAATTCTCGTAAAATCTATCATCGCCGCCATACACCACCGCAAAGCCTGCAACATCTGTGCTATGTGGAGTGTGATAAGGGGTAGCTCTATCCAGAACCTTTTCAATGACAATCTTACCTGCAAATAGATTGTTTACATAGGCTCCACCTTGAGCCCAATTGGCAATTCCTGCGCTAAAGATATTATGATCCACAAGATATGGTCCATGACTTACTTCTGCATAAAAGTCAACTACATTGTTGTAGAAGAGGTTTTTGGTGATTCGCGTTCCTTGAGTCTGCCAGTCTAACCAGACTCCCATAGAACAATCATGAATACGATTGCCACTGATTAGTACATCGATTGGGGCATGTAACTTGATTCCAGCAATCTCCCATCCCAAATACTCTCGCTTCAAACCAATATCATAGATATGGTTGCCCGTAACTTCACTAAAAACGCAACCCATATGTCCTACTACCCCATTCTGACCACAATCATAAATCACGTTGTTTCGAACGATATGAGAACCAATCTTTTCTTTGGACCAGCCTACCTTATGAGCTACAAAAACAGACTCCAGTTGATATTGGTAGCCAGGTTTGTCCTTGCGGAAGGTACGGAAGTTATGACCTGTAGACCCTTCTTTACCAAGACTGATAGCGCTACATTTTGCATCGTGAATGACATTGTTTTCAATAATCCAGCCTTTACTCCAATTGGGTCCAACTAACCCTGGCTGGTCTGCTGTCGGAGGAGTCCAAGGTGTAGCCGCTTGTGCCATCTCAAATCCCCGAACAGTAATGTAGTTCACTCCTGTTACCGCAGGATAGAAACAACATTTGCGTACATTGATTTCCACTAACTCTTGGTTAGGGTCATTGCCATGGAAATTCGCAAAAATTACGGTGTTTTCTAAGTCCACTTCTGCAATCCATTGGTATTTTGTTTGCTCTGGATTCTTAATTGGAACCTCAGTATTGGCCCATTGGTCAAAGGCTTCAGTACGAATCTCTCCAGCTACTAATGCTTCGTAACTTACTGCTTCATAAAAGGACATGCCATTTAAGTAAACGTCTCCCAAATGCACATAACGACCTACAGGTGCAATCACCCAATCTCCAATGAGACGCTCTACGTAAGGATTATAATCTCCAAAGAAGCTATTGGGTAGTGTTACCTTCCATACGGTGCCTTCTACCTGTTCCCAGTTCTGGATTCGCTCAGAACCTTTGATGACCACCTTCTCGCCTTTGGCCGCTTCATATACGATTCTTCTGGTGTCACTGAGCCCACCTTCTTTTGGCTTAACCCATTCTCTATATTCCCCTTCATGAACCACAACACGGTCTCCAGCTCGCGCCACATTGGCCGCTGCCCCGATTGTCAGAAAGGGAGAGTCTTCTGTTCCCTTATTGGTGTCCAAACCACTTTTTGCAACGTGATAAATTTTAGCCATAACTGTCCTCCTAAAGTTTGATTTTCTTGGTAAAAACTATGGGCTAGGACCCGAATCCGAACCCGGATTCGGGTCCTAGCCCATGGTACAAAAGTTCCGAACTCATGGGCTCGAATCTCTTGTACCATACCATGCACCACTGCTTGTGTCAACATAATTAAATAGCCTTTTTTCATTATAAAATAGCCCTGTTCTTATAACACTGCAGCGAAATAAAAAAACAAAATCTCTAAAATTCTCCACAAGCAAAATCTCTAAAATCCTCATCCTCCTCTAGCTATCCTACCAACAAATTGGTATAATATAGTTACCTGTCTAGACCTGCACCAATTAAAGGAACCTCCTTGAACACTCGCTGTTGCTCGTTGGTTCAAGGAGTATCGACATAAAAGCTGTCTCAATTAGATTGCTTGCGTAAGAGTTCTGCCGCATGCAAATTCCTAAAAAGTACATACATTAATAAGGAGAATAAAATGCTAAAAACACATGATACCATAGCCATTGTTGTTGACATTCAAGAACGAATGTTGCCTGTGATAAGAAACCATGAGGAGTTAGAGAAGAATTGTATCACCTTGCTTAAAGGACTGAAACTACTGAACATCCCTACCATCATCACCCAACAATACACCAAAGGATTAGGAATGACCATTCCTTCCATTCTAGAAGCCGTGGGCTCTAATGCCTTCTATGAAAAAATGTCCTTTAGTGCCCTTGGAGAAGAAGGTATTGCCAAGGCAGTAAAAGAACATCTTCGATGCAATGTCCTGGTTCTAGGAATCGAAGCCCATATCTGTATACTACAAACCTGCTTAGATTTAAAAGCCAGTGGGTATACTCCTTATCTTGTGGTAGATTGTATTGGTTCAAGAAAGGAATCGAATCTTCAGATGGCCATCCAAAGAGCAATCCAGGAAGGGGTGAAGATTACTTCCTACGAATCTCTTCTTTTTGAACTAATGGAAAGATCAGATGTAGAAGTTTTTAAGGATATCTCTAAGTTGGTGAAGTGATATAGCTCTTTATCTGGACAGATATGGATGTCAGACGACTTTGACGACCCGTTAGAAGACATGGAGGATTATCATGTACACCATTGACCAAATTTCCGATTTTTTAGATGATATTGTAGACGAAATCCCAGAGGATCTTTTTAAGGATTTGAATGGTGGAATTGTCTTGCTTGAAGAAGAAAAACCCCACCCTGCCAACATCGGCCCCCTGTACATTCTGGGAGAATATCATCATCGCCGAGGGATGGGTAGATATATTTGTATCTACTATGGTTCTTTCATGCGTTTATTTGGTCATTATCCTGAAGACAGGATGAGAGCACGCCTAAGAGAAACCCTCCTCCATGAATTCACCCATCACTGGGAATCCTTAGCGGGAGAAAAGGGGTTGGAGATTCAAGATGCTATGAATATGGAAAAATATAGGCGCTTATATAAACGTTAGGCTGTCTTCAGACATCGATTTGATTCTCGCCAATGACTCAACCCTTATTCCTTGTTCTCTTACTTTCTTCCCACCATCTTGGAAGGCTTTCTCAATTACAATTCCAGCTCCTGCGATAGACGCTCCTGCTGACTTAACAATCTCTACTAAGCCTAACAAAGCACAGCCATTGGCTAAAAAGTCATCGATAAGTAGCACATGATCCTCTGGATGTAAAAACTTTTTAGACAGTATCACATCATAAACTCTCTTATGAGTAAAGGACTCCACTTTACAGGTATATACATCACCATCAATGTTCACGCTCTGAGCTTTTTTAGCATACACTACTGGCACATTAAAGTACTGTGCCGCAATACAAGCCACACCAATTCCTGATGCCTCAATGGTGATAATCTTTGTGATTGGCTCATCTGCGAACAACCTTTTAAATTCTTTCCCCATCTCATTAAACAACTGGATATCCACTTGATGATTCAGGAAATTGTCTACTTTTACAATATTTCCAGGCTTTACTGTTCCATCCTTTAAGATTCTTTGCTTTAGTAGCTCCATATCCTATTGTCCTCCTGTTGTGTGTTATTGAATCTTTTTATTCTTCTCGACCACCGGGGAGTACTATTTCTATGCGGTAGAACTCTCGCGCAAGCACGAAGGAGTTATACCTCGTGAGTTATAGCTTCGCAAGTTAGTCCTCATAATTATTCTAACCTAAAATATATCAATTGAAAATCAAATTTTACATTCTTTCTACAAAAAGGTATAATGAAGCCAAATTAACACTGCAGCTTGCCCATACAACAGGAGGTTTCAACATGGATTTTTACAAGCGAGTAGCCATTGTATGCCAACATATCCCCTACGGCAAAGTAGCAACCTACGGACAAATTGCATTGCTGTGCCAAAAACCACAAAACTCCCGACAAGTTGGTTATGCATTAGCCCAGAAAATCAAAGAAGACGTGAAGGCCTATCGCATCATCAACAGCCAAGGTTACTTATCCGGTGCAGGGGCTTTTGACATAGACTTCCCTCAAAAGAAATTGCTAGAAGAAGAGGGAGTAGAAGTCAACTTAGAAATGCGTGTTGATTTAAAAAAGTACGGTTGGAAAAATACTCTAGATGACGCATTACTTTTAGAAGCGATTTTCAAAAAAGAAGGAATATAAGCACACGATAAACAAAACCTGCATCAGTGGGCGTTTTGACGCACCACTGACACCCTCGCTACGCTGGGGTGGGCCCTGTATGGTTGCAGTTATCCAGGGGCTTAGGT
>JGI20163J15578_10000165_pt1 | contig 27317 bp, 21 predicted proteins | sample TergutCu122P1_FD_15578 | JGI IMG/M metagenome (IMG submission 15578)
TATTTCCACCCACTCGTTTGCATTTGCCAAACTTGCCATGAATACAAGCATGATGATATCGCTCATTTTATGTTTCACTTTCTTTTCCTGGCGACGGTCTTCTACCTCCTCCAAGTACTTCTGTATGTTTTCTATCATTTTATTCCCCCTCTCAGTTCTCAGCATATCTTTTTTTCTCTCTCTGGGGTATTCATGCGTTTGACGTGATTCCGGCACCCCCTCTTTATAATTCTTTTTCATCTGATACTATGATCAAATATTGATCGTCTTAGCCTTTGGGAATACTTTAATTATTTCTGTTACGGTTTGATTCAGTTTTTTGTTGTACTCCTCTTTGCCATGCAATTTACGCTGCTCATAATGCCATTCTCTGATCTTATGAATATCTTCAACCGTAAAATTGTTGCTGATTACCGGCTTATTCATCATCATCTCCTCCCCTATCAAAATAGACGGGCAATATATTTTAATTCCAGCCAAGCCTTTTGTTTGAGATATTGTTTTTACACCGTCGATGGTTTTATCATTTACAATGTGCTTGAAATTCCAAGAAACAATCACATCGCATTTTAAAAGTAATGCAGTAGCAATGTGCATACAATCATCAATGTTCTTCTCTTTGAGGATGCCAAGTTTAATAAACTCCTGCGATAAATCATCAACCTCTGTTTCAGCATTGACAATTGTAAGTTCTATTTCTTTCAGCTTATCAAGCATAAAGCTCCGTTTTGGTTCATTGCAATCGTTTATTTCGCCAATCGTTACATTTGAAATGTAGACTTCATATTTGCTATTTTTAATATCTTCCCAAAGCTTAATTGTATCCAGCATTTTTTCGGGAGTATCAGGAGCTTGTAAATGGCTGACCACCGAAGTATCAAGGTAAATTTTTTGTTTCTTCAATTCTAAAACACCGCCCTTAGCATTTATTAAGAAAAATGTAGCATGAAATAAGGCGGGAGACAAGAAAAAAAGAGCCTGTCCTAAAAATTGTGTAAATTAGAAAACTCACTTTTTTGCCTTCCTTATTTATACAAAATTTAGGGCAAGTCTATCTAGAAAAATGTTGAAAATTTAGCTTTTGGAGAAGTAGTGAAAATGTATTTTCTATCTTCACAAAGAACAGGATACATCCGATAATCCGCTTGAGCCTATGAGCCTATATTAAAATTTATGTTAAAGAATCCTACACATATTAAGAATAATTTTCCATTCAATGATATTGGGTAATAACTTATTGTCGCGTATTGCCCTCTAATATGTTCTGCCAATCCATCTTGTACAAAGAGCCAATAATAATTATCACCGGAAAATACTCGCACTTTTTTTGTGTAAATACTTAAATGCTCTACAGCATTAAATCTGGTTAGTAATCTTCTAATAATACTTATATCAATCTCATCTAATTCAGCCAATTCTGTATCAAATCTTACTACAGACCTAATGCTAACATACCTAGCGCTCATTCCAAACACGGCTCTCGTTGGGTCTGGGTCAAGTTCATAAGCAGTTCGAAAAACGTTACCTATATAATCAATGTTATAAAATGCAAATCTTCTCATATCTCTTGGATAGTCTATTCTGTCAATTATAACATCATCTATAAACCAAGTTGTCCTAAATAGCAATCCATTGATGTCAATTTCTTCAATAACTCTATTAAAGTCATGCCTTGCTCTAAATTCATCAGAAAAAAACATTTCATATCGTTCAATAAAATTTTCATTATGATGTTCAATTTGTTTTGTTAACCCTGTTTCACTTGTAACAAAAGGCAATGGTATAAATATTGTTTTGACTAAAACACTCAAGTCGTTGAAGTATTTTGCAATCTTTGACCAATGACTCGTTTCATTTTCACCATCATTTATGAGTACAATTGTTTTTCCACCATAAACATTAAGCTCTGCTGGTACATTTTCTGTGGACGAACCGCATCCAAATAATATTATAGAAGTTAAGAATAAAATTACATATATTTGTTTCATTTGGCTATACTTCGCTCCAAAGTCTAATTGTATTAAATTCTAAAGGCTTTATTCTTTTATTTTCAAGATCAATAAAAAATGCCGCAGATATATCATCTGTGTATCTTAATCCCCTCCTGCTGGAATTAACAACAACAGTAACACTCCAATCGAAATATTCCCCATTAATCTCAACCGGACCACTAGCTAAATTTGATATTGAATTTTCCTTCTCAATAAGCAAATAATCTCTAACATGTTCTAAATTATTAATTGGTTCTGTTAATAATATTATATTGTAATTATTGTAACTGATATGATAACGAAATAAAACAATTTCTCTGTTATTATTACTAAAAACGCTACCACCACGAATATTTAATAAGCCTAAACTCTCTTCTCTTGCTCTATCAAAAATAAGCCCTTCAGTTTTATTTCTCTCAATTTTATTTGCAATTACTTTATCTAAATATGCCTGGTTAAAATAACGAATATTTCCTTCAGCAAAACAAACAAAAGGAAATAAGCTTATCAATAAAATAAACAATAATTTTTTCATAAATAACCTCTCTTTTTTCTTAAAATCAACCTACAGTTATAAGTCATTCTTTACCATCAAGGAGGAGGAAAAGGAAGAGGCTGAAAATATGCTCTTCCAAATGCGTATATCCTAAAGGTATATCTATATCTCTCCGGAATGCTGCCTTGCAGAAAACTTCTAGCGTAATGCAAATGTGCTCCATCTGAAGAAGTTCCTGTATTTCCGGCTAAGCCTAATATTGTACCAACGTCTACAGTATCGTATTGTTGAACACTTCTACTGTTCAAATGGAAAAAATCATGCCGCGCTCCATCTGCGCTTTCAATTCTAACAACATTGCCAAGAAATTCATCAAATTCACTTGCAATTACCCTACCTGCTACCACTGAAGGAACTGGTTGATTTTCTGTTATATTATTTCCATCCGCATCACGAAATACATGATCTACTCCTAAATGATAATCTACAGAAGCTGTTAGAACATGTCTGTAACATTGTCCAAAATACCCGGTAGTTTCCCATCTGCCGCCATCTGGTGTCCAATTTGGAACTTGTGCTGGGCATACACTCCGATCATACTCTTCCGAAGTCCCTCTTGAAATGGGAGATATTACAGGATTGGTGCTAATAAGCGGATTAAGTATAAATAATGCTATTTATATTTCAGAATCGCGCAAAACGCACATTGCCTTTCGGGTCAGAGAAAAAATCCAGAGCATAATGGTTACCTCTTTAACCAATATGGCTGCCGCTATACCGCTTATGATATTGGCAAAAAACAGCTTCTCAACTGCTCTTGCAACAAGTATCTTTTGGGGAACCATCGGTTCGCTTTTGGTAACGCTATTTTTGTTCCCTGCAGTATGGAGTGTGCCTAACTCCTTAAAAAAGACTATAAAAACTGCAGTTTGACAATGCGTATCTTTTCCTCTATCTTTTGTTTGGTAATTGCCTGAACTTTCTTTTTATATTTTGTATCCGTCAAATTTAAGTGAGAGAAAACTGAAATTTATTTCCTTACTTATAAGCCAGTAATAATTGTCTTTGGGGACAAGATCATCAAGATTTACTTGATACATCATTTTTAGTACACATTCTTTCTTTCCTTGCATACCGTTATTTTATCATGCTATTTCCAGAAAAGCTAGCCACATCATCCAAGTTGTGCAACAGTTACCATTTGTTATGTAGTACGACCTGTACGCAATTATTTATTTAGGGAAGCGCTGATTAAATTGACTCTAATCATCGCTTCCACCTGTTTTTCTCGTTTTCCCACTGGAAAACTGCGAAAAACGATAATAAGGTAATGCTGATTTATTCTCGATTGAATAAATCAGCGGTTTCTTAGATATTCCCTAAAAATGTCTTACATAACGAACCAGAGGTATTTCCATAAACCCGCTATATAATTCTTCAATACGCATTGTAAAATCATCTCTGAACCATTCATCTTCATCGTAATAAAAATTAAGGTTACTAAAGAATATGATGTGGTTTCGTATATCATATTCACCGCTTTGCCAGCCGCCCGGATCAGGCCATACGCTTCCGACTAAGCCGATAAAACGATTTTCGTCTATAAAATGAAATTCTCTTGGAGCGCCGCCCCAGGCTAAAGCAAATCCCCTTCCGGCAAGGGTATTATTAAAACCTGCAGCAAATATTTCTTCAATTAATTCCAGATAGTAACCATCGTTATAAGAAAACAAATTGTTAAAATCGGGATTGTTTCTGATTTGTTCGATGTACGGGTGCCCATGGAACAATGCCTTACTTAAATATTCAAAGCTGCCGTTAATATCGTTCTGCAATGATTTAATGCGGGCGATGTTATAGTATGTAAGATAAGATTCTTTTATGGTATCATTACTGTCAAAGGTAAATAAACTTTGTATGTGATAAAATCTGCCGCGGCTAACAGGAATTCTGCGAGCCAATGCTCTTCTGAATGATTTTTCCGCATGTTCAAAATCGCCGCTGCTCATTAGGGTCAAGCCCAACTGATAATATGTTATTCCAAGTGAATGTATTCTTAGAGCAATAATAAAGCTGTCAATTGCTCGTTCGTATTCATTGTTTTTTAAATACTCCATTCCCATTCGATGAAGCATTGCTGTATTTTGTGAGCTGACACTACGGTCTCTGCCAAAATTGCTACCAAGTACACGAAGAAGTTCTTTGTGTTTTTCGCTGGATCTGTCAAAGTATACATTTATTTCCCTATTGGTTTGTGTAAAAAACCCGTCTGATGCTTCAAGAGACCAGCCGGCATCAGTTAATGTGTAAGTACCTGCCCTGCTTCCATTGGATTTATAGAAATAATCAAACTCTTTTGTAAAAGCAAAATGTATTGAAGCAGTCGGAAGCGCTACATGTGCGCCGATTGTAATACTGGTCAATGGATTATCTGTAAATACATCTCTTGCTATTCGGGTTATGTTATTGGGAATTACAACACTGGTTAGCTGATTGTTTTCAAACGCCCTCTCCCCAATGGTGGTAACGCTGTTGCCAATACTAACGCTAGTCAGTTGATTATTTCTAAATGCACCGCCTTCAATGGAAGTTACACTATCAGGAATTTCAACACTGGTTAGCTGATTGTCACTGAATGCCCTCGTTCCAATAGTAGTAACGCTGTTGCCAATATTAACACTAGTTAGTTGATTGTTTTCAAATGCACTCGATCCAATTCTGATTACACTATCGGGAATTACAACATTGATTAGTTGATTGTATTCAAATGCATTCCCTCTAATTTCAGTTACACTATTGGGAATTATAATACTGGTTAACTGATTGTTTCTAAATGCTGCCCCTTGAATTCTGGTTACACTGTTGGGTATTGTGACACTGGTTAATTCTTTGCCGCGGAATGCACCCTGACCTATTGTAGTAACAGGCAGCCTATTTATTCGCGGTGGAATCCGCACATCTGTCTTTGTTCCTGCATATCCGGCTATACCTATGCTTTCAACTATCTGTACAATATTTCCATCTCTCCGCACCCATCTTCCAATATTATAAGTAGTAAAATCACTTTCGGGGTCATATTTCGATGAAAAAAGACAGCCGGAAAGGATTATACTAATAATTACAACAAGCAGCAAAAATGCATTTTTTTTCATATTGTCCACATGCTTTATTTAAACAAATTTACAAAATAATTGCAATACATATTGTAACCGTCAAAACAAGTGCTTCTATACAGTGTAAGAAATTATTGTAGATTTGAATAACTAATCACACACGGCGAAGCCGTACGGCTAACCGCTATTTCTTCTTCCCTGGTTTTCTGCCGTTTGGACGAGGCTCTTTCTTTTCAAACATTCCCCACCACGATTCTTCTTTGTTTTTAATTTCGTTTCTAGCGTCCGCTCTCGGTGTCTCTTTTTTTAGCCTGCCTTTTTTATTATCTTTGGCAAAAGCATTGTTGCCTGTTGCTTCCGAACGTCGTTTTGGTTCAGTTTCTCTAAAATCTTCTTTTTTGTATTTTAAATCTTTAATCTTCTTTTCGCTTTGTCTTTCAGTTTTTCCCGGTCTTTCGAATTTATCTTCTTTCCTATAACTTGCTTTATTATTGCTGTCTCTTCTTTTATTTTTAAAATTACTTTTGCCAAACTCATTGCTTCTTGATTTTTTCCCGCCAGAAGAAAATGTTTTTTCTTTGCTCCTTGCTGGTTTTGATTTAACTTCAAAAATCTGGGATTCATCGTACCCTTCATTTTTTCCCGACATGCTTAACTTTAGCAAAGCTGCTGCAACATCCATAGATGTGTATTCATCGCTCATTATATTTTCAACAATATTTATATATCGCGCAAGCTGTCCTTCCTGTATTGCCTTTGTAATTTTTTTCCCCATAGCTTTTGCAGCAGTATTATCGAGATCGTCGATTGTGGGAATTGTGCCGCGGGTAACTTTTATTCCATTTACTCTTTCTATTCGCCGAAGATTATAAACCTCTCTGCCGGTAACAAATGTAAAAGACCTTCCGCTCTTGCCTGCTCTGCCTGTTCTTCCTATTCTGTGAATATAGTCTTCGTCATCTCGCGGAAGATCGTAGTTAAATACAGCATTTATATCACTAACATCAATGCCTCTTCCGGCAACGTCTGTCGCTACAAGAATTTCTACTGCTCCGTTTTTAAATCCGGACATTACTTTTTCGCGCTGCTTTTGCGACATATCGCCATGAAGCCCTTCTGCAAAATAGCCGCGTGTTTTTAAAATTTCAACAACTTCGTCTACTTTTGTTTTTGTATTGCAGAATATTAAAGCAAGGCTTATATCATAAAAATCTATAAGCCTTGCAACAGCTTCGGGTTTTGCTTTTTCGGGAATTTCAAAATACATCTGATCAATAATAGGCGCATTTATTTTCCTGCTTGAAACATCTATAAAAACAGGCTCTTTCTGGAACCTGTCTGTTAGCGAAAGAATCTCTTTGGACATTGTTGCAGAAAACATTACAGTCTGTCTGTCCGAAGGAGTTTCGCTAAGTATATATTCTATATCTTCCCGAAATCCCATATCAAGCATTTCATCTGCTTCATCAAGTACAACCATTGAAACCTTGGAAAAAGAAATTGACCCTCGCCTCATGTGATCCATTATCCTTCCAGGAGTTCCTACAACAATAAAGGGTTTTTTCTTGAGAGCTTTAAACTGTCTGTCAATTTCCTGACCGCCATATACCGCAACAACTGCAGAATCCGGGTTATTCTTTTTGAATTTCATCAGTTTTCTAAACTCTTCTGTAACCTGTATTACAAGCTCGCGCGTAGGGCACAGTACAAGAGCCTGAATAAAGTGTGAGTTAGTATCAAGTTTTTCTATAACAGGAATGGCAAACGCAGCTGTTTTTCCGGTGCCTGTCTGCGCTTGTCCTATAACATCTTTGCCGGAAAGGAGTACGGGTATTGTTTCCGACTGAATCGGGGATGCTTCTTCAAATCCCATTTCTGTAACAGCATTTAAAATATTTTCAGAGAGTCCAAGTTCGTTAAAAAGCAATTTTTTCATTATTTTTCCTTAAAATCAGTCTATTTTTAATTTTCATTGTTGTCAACTTTATAAACTCAACATAGAATCAATTAGGAGGTAAAACTATGCATAACTCTCAAGAATCAGTAATTAAAATAGAAATTGATAGTGGCTTTAAATGTAAAAGCCGGGATTCAATTAAAAAATCAATATTAAACCACTTAACATATACGCTTTCAAAAGATAAATTCAGCGCCACAAAGCTTGATATATACATGAGTGTTGCGCTTGCAGTAAAAGATTACTTATCCGAGAGATGGTCAAAAACTCAGCGAACCTATCATAATGAAAAAGCTAAAAGAGTATATTATCTTTCTCTTGAATTTTTAATGGGAAAGAGCTTTCTTAATTCTCTTGTAAATTTGGGGCTATATGATGAATTTAATGATGTTGTAAAGGAGCTTGGCAGCAGCCTGGAAGAGATAGATGCTGCTGAGTTTGATGCAGGGCTTGGCAATGGCGGGCTTGGGCGGCTTGCAGCATGTTTTCTTGATTCTATGGCAACAATGGAGCTTCCGGCGTATGGGTATGGTATAAGATATGAATATGGAATATTTTTTCAGAGAATCGCAAACGGATATCAGATAGAAACTCCTGATCCGTGGCTGCGCTACGGAAGTCCGTGGGAAATTCCAAGACCAGAATATCTCTATCCTGTAAAATTCTATGGTTATGTTCAGACCTCTACAGATGCAGAAGGTAAATATATCTGTGAATGGAAAGGCTTCAGCGATGTTATGGCAATGGCTTATGATATTCCAATCCCCGGATATAAAAATAATACTGTTAATAATTTAAGACTTTGGGCTGCAAAATCTTCAAGAGATTTCGACCTTAGTTATTTTAATCACGGTAATTATGAGCAGGCTGTTTCCGACAAGGTTATAACAGAAACTTTATCAAAGGTTCTTTATCCGAATGATAATGTATTTGAAGGTAAAGAGCTTAGACTTAAACAGGAATACTTTTTTGTTTCTGCAACGCTTCAGGATATAGTAAGACGTTATAAGAAATCCCATGCAAAAGATTTTTCCAGGTTTTCTGATATGAATGCAATCCAGCTTAACGATACCCATCCGGCAATTGCCATTGCAGAGCTTATGAGGCTTCTTATTGATATCGAGGGGTTATCCTGGGATGAGAGCTGGGCAATTACAACAAAAACATTTGCTTATACAAACCATACTGTTCTTCCGGAGGCTCTCGAAAGATGGTCTATCGGGCTTTTGGCAAAAGTGCTGCCAAGGCATATACAAATAATATTTGAAATCAACTCAAGGTTTTTAAGCGAAGTTGCAGGAAAATTCCCCGGAGACAACAACATCCTGGGAAGAATGTCAATTATCGAAGAAGGCGAAGATAAAAAAGTTTCAATGGCAAATCTTGCAATAGTAGGCAGCCATTCTGTAAACGGGGTATCTGCTCTTCATTCAGGTATTATCAAGGATACTCTTTTTAAAGATTTCTATTTAATGTGGCCCGAAAAATTTAACAATAAAACAAATGGAATAACGCCAAGAAGGTGGCTTACTGTATGCAACCCAGCTCTTTCAAATCTTATAACAGAAGCTATAGGAGAAGAGTGGGTTAAGGATTTGTCCAGGCTAAAAAAACTTACTCCTTTTGCAGTTGACAGCAGCTTTTGCGAGAAATGGGAAAAGGTAAAAGTTGAAAATAAAAATCGCCTTGCGGAATATATTTTAAAAACTAACGGCGTTAAGGTTGACCCTCAATCTATTTTTGATTGCCAGATTAAAAGAATTCATGAATACAAGAGGCAGTTACTAAATGTGCTTCATGCTATATCGCTTTATAATATTTTAAAAGAAAACCCAAAAGCAATAAATTGCAAAAGAACTGTTATATTTGGAGGAAAAGCAGCGCCTGGTTACTATACGGCAAAACTAATAATCAAACTTGCCAACTCTGTTGCAGATGTTATAAATAATGATCCGGCAATAGATGATAAGCTTAAAATTGTTTTTCTTGCAAATTACGGGGTAAGCCTTGCAGAAAAAATTATTCCTGCTGCAAATCTTTCTGAGCAAATCTCAACTGCTGGCACAGAAGCTTCCGGTACAGGCAATATGAAATTTGCTTTAAACGGGGCGCTTACAATTGGTACTCTTGATGGCGCAAATGTCGAAATTCTCGAAGAAGTGGGAAAAGACAACATTTTTATCTTTGGGCACGACAGCAATGAAGTAAATCAGCTTAAGAGCTCTGGATACTGTTCTTATAATTATTACAACTCGATTGACAGCCTAAAGCAAACTATTAACATGATATCGTCCGGCTTCTTTTCAAGAGATGATGCAAATCGTTTTAAGCCAATTACAGACTCATTGCTTTATAATGACCATTATTTGCTTTTTGCAGATTATGAAAGTTATATGGAAACGCAGAGGCAAGTTGAAAAAGAGTTTGTTGACAAAAAAATATGGACAAGGAAATCTGTTTTTAATGTCGCTGGATCCGGTAAATTTTCAAGCGACAGAACCATAGCGGAATACAACAGCGATATTTGGCGTTTAAAACCAGTACCAATAAAACCATAAGTTATTAAAAATTGTGCAGCATCATTGCCTTTGCACACTACGTCAAAAAAAGGCGGTTTTAACAACCGCCTTTTTTAATTATTTTTGTACCATTATAACTATCTCTGCACCCTGCCGCCGCCGCCTGTTTTAAGAAGACCCAGTACCTCAGATTCCCTAACGAGCGGGAGATCTCCGGGCACAGAATGTTTCAAGCATGATGCTGCAACAGCAAAATCAAGCGCTTCCTTATCGTTGTCATATTTATGAAAACCATAAATCAAACCTGCAGCAAAAGAATCGCCGCTGCCTATCCTGTCTACAATATCGTTAATGTCATAACGTATTGAACTTAAATATTCCTTTCGGTTATTAATAACAGCAGACCAGCCATTAGCATCTGCCGAATTGCTCTGCCTTAATGATAATGCTACTTTTTTCAAGTTAGGATACGCAGAAAGAACTTTTTCTGTTATCTCTCTATATGCATTTTCATCAAACCCTGCATGATCTACCGATATTTTAGCTTCTATTCCCAAAGATTTCTGACAATCCTCCTCATTACCCACCGCAACATCTACATACTGCATAATTTCGCCCATAACCTCAGGCGGTTTTTTGCCGTATTGCCAAAGCTTGCTTCTATAGTTAAGATCGCACGAAACCTGTATGCCCTTCTTTTTTGCAAATGAAACAGCAGCAATTGTTACGTTAGCCGCATTAAGAGTCAGCGCCGGAGTAATTCCTGTTACATGGAACCACGAAGCGCCTTCAAATATCTTTTCCCAGTTGTATTGATCTGCCGTAGCTTCGGAAACAGCAGAATGTTCCCTGTCGTATATTACGACAGAGGACCGCTGACATGCTCCCTGTTCAAGGTAATATGTTCCAAGCCTTTTACCTGTTTTTATAGTCATTGAAGTATCTACACCATGTTTCCTAAGCTCTCCAACGCAAGCCCGCCCTATTGGGTTGTCAGGAACAGCTGTTACATAATAAGAGTTTACCCCAAGATAAGCAAGGGAAACTGCAACATTTGCTTCGCCGCCGCCAAAAGTAGCCTCAAGCACAGGGGACTGTAGAAATCTTTCAAACCCCGGGGGTTTAAGTCTTAGCATTATTTCACCAAACGTAACTACCTTCATAATCTATTCCTCTCTATATTTTTAAGTTTATTCGTCTCTTTGTCGGTTTGTAAACCGGGTTATTTCCCGCCGCGCAATTGGGATATTAATTCAACAGCTTCTTTTGAAAGCCGGTATATCTCATCATATTTTTCATTTTCAATAAGCTCGGCGCTTACCATCCATGTTCCGCCGCAAGCAAGAACATTTTTACACTCAAGGTATTTGATTATATTGCCCGCACTTACTCCGCCGGTAGGTATAAATTTTACATTATACACAGGCTGCAGTGCCTTCATCATCGCTATTCCGCCCGAAACTTCCGCAGGAAAAAACTTAAGCAGCTTAAGCCCCTTTGAAAGAGCCGCTTCAACCTGGGAAGGGCTGTTTACACCCGGGTATATTGGTTTGTTTAAAGCAATAGCTTTTTCTACAATATCAGGATTATAGCCTGGCGTAACAATAAAATCAGCGCCTGCTCCAATTGCTTTTTCAAGCTGTTCCGGTGTTAAAACAGTTCCTGCACCAACAAGAACTTCACTCATATTCTTCTTGATAAGAGCAATTCCTTGTTCAGCAGCATCTGACCTGAATGTAATTTCTGCTATTGGTATTCCTGCTTTTAAAAGCGCCTCTGCAAGAGGAACAGCTTTTTCCGCTTTGTCAATCTTAATTACAGGTATAATGCCTGTATTGTAAAAAATCGCTTCATGGTTCATATACTTATCCCCCTATTCATTTTTTATACCACGAACAGACCTATAACACCAGTCTTTTATAAAAAAATAGAACTAAACTTGAAGAAAAATTAAAAGAGTGCTAACATCCTTTAACAATGAAAAAAGAATATACTGATGAGTTATTAATTGATTTTGGGAGCGATGGGAAAAACTTATTACCTGTTGTTACCCAAAATGCAGAAACCAAAGAAGTTCTCATACTCTCTTTTGTAAACCTCGAAGCATTTGAGGAGACCGTAAGAAGCGGTTATGCAACCTACTGGAGCCGCAGCAGGAATGAGCTTTGGAAAAAAGGAATGACTTCCGGTGATATGCTTAAAATAATGGAAATAAGAGTAAATTGCGAACAAAATTCCTTTCTCTTTCTGGTAAAACCCGAAGGAAAAGGCACGTGTCATGCTAAAAGCAAAAACAATACACCCTACACCAGTTGCTATTACAGAAAAATATATAATAACAAACTCAAATTTATAGAGGAGTAACCATTATGGAAAATAACCTTGTCATTGGTATGCCTGCGGGCTCGCTGGCAAATTCAACAAGAGGCGGAAATCTTGTGAAATTTCTTGAAAACTCCGGATTTACAACAAAAGGCTACGAAACAGGGGGGCCGACTTCTTTTTTAACAGTAAATTTTCTTTTTGGATGGGATGGGAGGCCGCAGGAATTCGGCACTCAGCTCTCGCTTAATGAACTTGATGTTGCCATTGCAGGCGATGACTGGATAGAAGAAAGAAAACTTGAATTAAACATCGAATATAAAACTGATATTGCTCTTAAAAAAATTCTTTCTTTAAAAAGAGGAGATGTCCGCCTTGTAGGTATTGTCGATAAAGCTGTTAAAGAAAACAACACAGAAGATTTTCTAAAGAATTTTTTTAAAGAAGACAAAAAAATAATTACTGTAGTTTCCGAGCTTCCGTACATGGCGCTTAACTGGATTAGAAATAAAATGAAATCCGCAGGGCTTGGAGAGCTGGCAGAAACATGGTCTGTGCAAAATTATAAAACCCCACCAAAAATTGAAAAAGGTATTTTAATATATGAAACATGGGGAAAAACAGAAGCAAAAATTAAAAATATGGGCGCAGATATAGGGCTGGAAATAACGCAATCTGGCAGTGCAATAAAAAGCTATGGGCTTAAAATAATAGACGAAGTATTTAGCTCCGAAACAGGTATATGGGTTAATCAATCTGTTTTAAACAACAAAGTAAAAAAAGAACTGCTCGAAATGTTTGTTTTAAATCTTTTTGGTTCGATCAATGCCGAAAACAAAGTTATGCTCATATTTAATGTGCCGTCAGAGAAAAAAGAAATTGTTGAAGATTTTCTCTCAAAATATAACCTCTATGCAGATGAGCCGACTATTATTCCCGGATCAAAATATGCTCAATACAGTATTCAGGTAGTAACAGATAATACAAAAATGCCTTTGGCAAAAGTAAGATATGAGCTCATAAAACTTGGGGCAAGAAGCATAGAAACAATCCCGCTTATATCTTCGATACCGGATATGACGCCTATTTTGAATTTTTAACCCCGGAAACAACTTATTGCCACTGAAGCGAGAGTTGCGGGCTTGCCCTGCAGTCGCTTTGCACGTAATACATTTTTAGGGAAGCACTGATTAAATTTGACTCTAATCAGTGCTTCCACATTTTTTCTCGTTTTCTTGCAGAAAACTGCGGCACTGCGAAAAAAGGATAATAAGGTATTGCAGCCCCGAACTTGTTCGGGATGCTGCGCAATTTATTCTCGATTGAATAAATCAGCGGTTTCTTAGACCCTCTTTTTGACTGTTTCGTACAGGTCGTTTACAACATTGCAATAGATAATATATGCATCATAAGGGGTTGGAAAATAGTTAAAATATCTATGCACAGCCCCATCCTGAAATCTTTTTGTAGACATATAATAAAAATGGTCAGATGTCTGGAGTTTTCTCCAGAGATGAGTTATCTCCTCATTGCCAAGTTTTTTTATATTTTCTTCGAGCTTATAAATCATATTAAGAGCAGATTTCTGCATTGAGTTTCCTTGCCACGCAGAAAGATCTCTTTCTTCGTCTGCCCAAGAAATAATATCCGGCACATCTATCTTCTCGGCAGTTTTGTTTAAACCTTTTTGTGAAACTTCTTTTGGCATAACAAATTCAATATCTGTTTTATTAATAATTGTTGATATAAGATTCTCAAAAAAATCAAATATACCTGTTTGTGCAGAGTGATGTTCTCCAAGTGTTTCATAATCCATAAACAGATTAATAATCCGCCTGCTGTTTGTTTTATCCGCAGCTTTATCCATAGTTCTGCCCGCACTCGGCAGAGCTGCATCAGATAGCGAAGCGTATCCGGAAGCTTTATGCGCAGACTCCCCCGATATTTTGTTCCATGAGTTTGTTCCGGAAAGCCGCTTTACATATTTTGCTGCAGTTAGCGGATATTCTTTCCAACTTTTTTCGGAAAACCTAAAAGCAATATCATCAGAGAGCCTGTAGTTTCTTAGAAGAAGATTCATTTCCGGCACCCCCCTGGGATAGTAAAGCCCGAAAGGAAAAGCATGTCCAGCAGCCGGGTTGCCGCCCAAGCCGCCATCGGCATCGGCATCGGGTAAACCTCCCCCGCCAAGTGGAGCTGCAAAAGATAATCGTCCTGGAATTTTATCTACGCCCTCTGCAAGAATATTTTTAAACCCCATATTCTTTGCTTCCATGGCAATGGCATTGCTGTAAACAAGCTCTGTGTTTCTGAATGTTACAGGTTCTCCGCCAAAAAGCTCTTTTATTGCTCTTCGATGTTTTTCTACCTGCTGCCTGAACTCTTCGATAGAATATAAAAATGCAAGCGAATGGTAATAAGTCTCTGCAAAAAACTCCACACACCCGGTTTTATGAAGATTTTTAAACAGTTCTATTACTTCCGGATTAAATTGCTGAAACTGCTCCAGAGCTGTTCCTGAGATCGAAAAACTTACTTTAAATTTGCCTTTGAATTTTTCAACAAGATCAAGCATTAGTCTTGTTGCAGGAATATAACAATTTTTACTTACTTTATTGCAGATATCCCTGTTAAGGGATTCATCTTCATAGAAGTGATTCTTTCCAATTTCGAAAAAAGTATACTTTGTTTTAAGCCGAAATGGCTGATGAACCTGAAAATAAAAACACAGCGAACTCATGCGTTACACGCCAACAAGCTACTTTCCGGCAAGCTGATTATAAATTTTCTTTATTCTCGCAGAAGAGTTTGCCCAGCTAATATTTTGCATATCTTCTTTGCACTGCCTTACTACTGTATCCCTAAGCTCTTTATCTTCAAGCATTTTTATAATAATAGCTGCAAGCTCATCGGTATCGCTAAAATTTACCTTAGGCGCATGTTCAAGTATTTCCGAAGCACCCGACTGCTTTGAGATTACCACAGGAATATCATACAAGAGGGCCTCAAAAGGCGATATTCCAAAAGGCTCTGAAACAGAAGGCATAATATATAAATCGCTCATTGCAAAAATTGTTTCTACCATATCGCCGTTTAGAAATCCTGTAAAATGAAATTTATCTGCAATATCATACTCAGCCATTTTGGAAACAATTTGAGGAAACATATCCCCGCTTCCGCTCATGACAAATCTTACGTTACTCATTTTATTCAGAACTTTTACTGCTGCGTCAAGAAAATAACCGGGACCTTTTTGCTCTGTAATTCGGCCAAGAAAAAGCACTATTTTTTCTTCAAAACCTTTTCTAATCTGATACCTCAAAAACTGAGTATTCTTGTCCACAGCATTGTGAACAACTTCTATTTTATCCGGATTCACTTCATATTTTTCTGCAATCATGTTTTTTGTGTAAAAACTTACAGCAATTATTTTATCCGCCGCATCAAACCCTTTTTTTTCGATATCAATAATAGTATTGTTTTGGTGCAAGCATGAGCGGTCATATTCAGTTGAATGAACATGCACAACAAGTGGCTTTCCGCTTGCTTCTTTTGCAGCTATTCCCGCAGGAAAGGTCATCCAGTCATGCGCATGAATTATATCAAAAGATTCTTCCTCGCCAAGAGCTCTGCCAATATAAGCATACTTCATAACCTCCAGAAAAAGATTTCTGCCGTAATTGCCGGCGAAATTAAGAATACTGTGCTCTTCTTGCAAAGAAATTTTTTCCGCAATTGCTTCTTCTGCTTTGTTGGATGGCAAATTTTTGCGGGAAGTATAATATGGCGAAAAATCCCCAACAATTTGATTTTCTTCATCCTGTTTATATTTTTTATTAAAATCTCTAAGATAATTTTGCGCCGGAATATATTTATCTGCACAAATTACTTTTACACTGCTATCAAGAACAGAATCCCCGCCTCTGCCGGTAGGTATAACAAATATAAGATCAATATAATTTTTTATCAGACCATCTGCAATGCCCTTACACGCTGTACCAAGGCCACCGCTAATAAAAGGCGGCAACTCCCACCCTAGCATTAATACCTTCATCCGCGACTCCTTGCGCATATACACTGCTATTTTCAGAAAATCTAATGGTGTTTATTATAGCATATAGTAGTAAGATTAGTTATTTGTTAAGAAATATTATACAAAATATACTTACTATCTTCAATAGAAACAAAAAAAATAAGTAAAATTTGTAAAAATTGTTATTATATAGAAGAAAGTTTGACAGGTTTTGGGTTTTCTGTTTCCTCCGAAACCGCAGAAAGTTCTTCAAGCAGCTTTTTCTGCTGCGAAGAAAGCTTCTCAGGCACAACCACATTCACCTTTACATATAAATCGCCGCGCCTATTAGGATTATGCAGATGCGGAACTCCTTCGTCCCTTAACCTGAACATTTTACCATTCTGCGTTCCTGCCGGAATCTTCAGCTTCACTTTTTTCTCATCAAGTGTATTTACATAAATACTTGCGCCCAAAGCAGCCTGCGTAAACGAAATAGATATCAGACAATAAATATCTTCGCCATGCCTTTCAAAATATTCATGCGGTTTTACCCGCACAAACACATATAAATCCCCGGCAGGTCCTCCATTATTGCCGGCATTACCCTGCCCGCTAATACTTATCCTCTTGCCCGACTCTATGCCCGCAGGAATTGTAATTTTCAATTTTTGAGTTCGTTTCTCTACTCCTGTCCCGCTGCATTTTGAACACGGGTTTTCAATAATAAAGCCCTCGCCGCGGCATGTATGGCACGGCGATGCTATTGAGAAAAACCCCGAGCTTCTTCTTACCTGCCCTGTTCCCCCGCAAGTTGTACAAGTTTTTTTTCCTGTCCCCTGCTTGCTTCCGGAACCGCTGCACGCCTCGCACGCATGGTTTCTGTTATATGAAATTTCAATTTTGGACCCGAAAACAGCATCTTTAAAAGAGATATCGATATTATACTGCAGATCTGCTCCGCGGCTGGAACCGTCTCGTCCCCTGGCTTTGGAACCTCCGCCAAAAAAAGAATCAAATATGCCGGAGAAGCCGCCGAATATATCTTCAAAATCCCGATATACCGATGAATAATCATGCGCTCCTGCGCCCATCCCGTCGATTCCGGCAAAACCATACTGATCATACATCTGTCTTTTTTTGTCATTGCTTAAAACTTCGTACGCTTCTGTAGCTTCTTTGAATTTCTCTTCTGCTTCTTTATTTCCAGCAGTTTTGTCTGGGTGATATTGGATAGCAAATTTTCTGTATGCTTTTTTTATTTCGTCTTTGGATGCTCCTTTCGGAACACCAAGAACTTCATAATAATCTCTTTTTGCCAATTTTTGGTCTCACTTTATACTTGTTCTTCGCTGCTCTTGCTCTGCAACAAAAAGTATCACTTTTTGTTATCATCCACAACTTCATAATCAGCATCTTCGACATTACCATTGCCCGAAGGCTTCTGGTTATTATCAAACCCCTGACTGCCGGAATTAGGATCACCATGCGGATTCGCGCCCATGTCCGCGGGGCCTGCAGATTGTGCGCTCTTATACATCTCTTCTGCAAGTTTATAAGAAACCTGTTTTAAATCTTCGCTCTTCTTTTTAATATCTTCAATATCTGTTCCGCTTAGAGCAGATTTAAGATCATTTAACGCAGCTTCAACTTTAGTTTTTTCGTCACCGGATATTTTATCTCCATATTCCCTGAGCGACTTTTCCGTTTGGTAAATAAGAGCATCTGCTTCATTTTTTACCTCAATCTTCTCTCTCTCTTTTTTATCTTCCTCTGCATGAGCTGCCGCATCATCAACCATTTTCTTTATTTCAGCTTCGGAAAGCCCGGAAGACGATTCTATTCTTATTTTTTGTTCTTTTCCTGTTGCAAGATCTTTTGCAGAGACATGAACTATACCATTAGCATCTATGTCAAACGCAACTTCGATTTGCGGTACGCCTCTTGGAGCAGGCGGTATGCCCACAAGGTCAAACTTTCCGAGAGTTCTATTCTGGCTGGCCATTTCCCGCTCGCCCTGCAAAACATGAATAGAAACTGCAGTCTGGCTGTCTGCAGCAGTTGAGAAAACCTGGCTTTTTCTTGTAGGAATTGTCGTATTTCTTTCTATAAGCCTTGTAGAGACTCCGCCAAGAGTTTCAATTCCAAGTGAAAGAGGAGTAACGTCAAGAAGAAGCACATCTTTAACATCCCCGCCAAGAATACCGCCCTGTATTGCCGCTCCCATAGCTACAACCTCATCCGGGTTTACGCTTTTGTTGGGCTCTTTTTTAAATATTTCCTTAACAATTGCCTGAACAGCAGGAATTCTCGTTGTTCCTCCAACAATAATTACTTCATCAATATCCGAAGGAGAAAGCCCTGCATCGCTTAATGCTTTAAGACACGGCTCTTTTGTCCTTTGAATAAGCTCCCCGACCATTTGCTCAAATTTTGCTCTTGTAAGGTTATACACAAGATGCTTTGGTCCGCTTGCATCCGCAGTTATAAAAGGCAAATTGATATCTGTAGCCTGCGTACTTGAAAGCTCAATTTTTGCTTTTTCCGCTGCTTCTTTAAGCCTTTGCAGCGCCATTTTATCTTTTGAAAGGTCTATTCCCGTATCTTTCTTAAATGTATCAATAAGCCAGGCAATTACTTTCTGGTCAAAATTATCTCCGCCAAGATGCGTATCGCCGTTAGTAGACTTTACCTCAAAAACGCCATCGCCAAGCTCCAGTATGGAAATATCAAATGTCCCGCCGCCAAGGTCGTACACCGCAATTTTTTCATCCTTTTTGTCTTTTCCAAAACCATAAGCAAGCGCCGCTGCAGTAGGCTCGTTTACAATTCTCTTAACCTCAAGCCCAGCTATTCGTCCTGCGTCTTTTGTTGCCTGACGCTGCGAATCATTAAAATACGCAGGCACCGTTATAACAGCTTCGCTAATAGTTGTTCCAAGATAATCCTCCGCAGTTTTTTTCATCTTCTGCAATACTGCCGCAGATATCTCAGGAGGCGAGTACGCCTTTCCCCTAATATCAATTTTAATATCCTGACTCGATGTGCTTTCAATTTTATACGGTACAAGTTCCTTCTGAATTTCCGAAAACTTATTACCCATAAACCTTTTTATTGAATAAATCGTGTTCTCCGGATTGGTAATTATCTGATTTTTTGCCGGCTGCCCCACAAGCCTTTCGCCCTTATCCGTAAAAGCAACTATAGAAGGAGTTGTTCTCTGCCCTTCTGAGTTTGAAATAACAACAGGCTCTCCGCCCTCCATAACCGCAACACATGAGTTAGTTGTTCCAAGATCAATTCCTATTACTTTTCCCATATAAATCTCCTATTCCTCTTTTGCTTCTGTACTATTATTTGCGTTACTTGGCATAAATACTTTTACCTTGGCGTGCCTTATCGCCCGGCCATTAAGCATATATCCATTTTGAAAAATTTCCGCAACAATGGGTTCTTCAACACCATCTTTTCCCTCTTTCATAAAAGCTTCATGCTTCTCCGGGTCAAACTTTTCTCCCGCAGAACCGAATTTTACAAGATTCCACTTTTTTTCCAGCATAGAAGAAAATTGTTTTTCTATTAATTCTATTCCTTCGTAAAGCTTGTTGAAATCCCTTGAATCTGCCGCCGAATTGATTGCCCGCTCAAAATCATCGATTATAGTAACCAAATCCAATAAAAGATTGGTATTTCCATATTTAATAGTCTCTTCTTTTTCTTTTATAACTCTTTTTCGAAAATTCTCAAAATCTGCCTGTTTTCTCAAGATACTATCACGGAGACCGGCAATTTCATCTTCTGCTTTTTTAAGCTTTTCTTTCAAATCCTCGCCGGTTTTGGCGCTTTCTTCTGTATTATTACAATTACCAACATCTTCTGTATTTATTTTTTCATTACAGCCAGGATCTGCACACTCTGCTTGCTTATTCTCTTCGCCATCTTTATTCACGACAGACAACCCCATTTCTAATTAATTGATTATATTTCTATCGTAAACAAAGGGCTTGCTTTGCAACCCTTTGTTTACTCACTCGTTCGGTCATGAGTGTGCAAGCACACTCGCGACTCTCTCTCCTATCGTAAATAAAATAACAACGGCATTTCAAATCGTCAAGTTTTTCATAAAATAATTTTTTAGACTGGGACATGGAGGTCGCGACACGCGCAAAGCGAGCGCAGGACCAGGCTGATGGGTGTCATACTTGTTTATGAGTTCGGACAGGGCACTCCAAGTTCAGCCGCAGCAGCACAAAGTCCGCTCCGGCGAGCACAGCCCGCTGCTCTTTGCGCCCCCAGCCATAGCGCCGGAGCAGCATCGCTCTACTTTTCTGCATTAACCGCGGGCGCAGTCCCGTGCAATCCTGAAAGCAGTTATTTCTTAGGCATTATCTCTAAAATAAGTTCAACTTCTCCGCGGGAAAGCCCTGTTGCCTGAGCAATCTTCTCAGACGTCCATCCCTGGTGCGCCAATTTAGTAACCATTTCCCGTTTATCCAGCGACGGAGCGCCATCTTTTTTATCTTTTTTGCCTTTTGCTCCATCACTCAGAAGTGTGCCAAGAAGAGCAATATTATCCTCTGCTTTTTTAGTAGATTCATTAAGCCTTGTTTCTATTTTTGCAAGCCACTCTCTGGCGCTTTGAAGCTTGTCTGTCCTGTCCTCAATATCACTCATAATCTTGGAAAGCGATTCCAGTTTTCCAATTATTTTATCAGCCTCATTTTTTTCCATAGTAATTTTCTTGAACCTGGCTTCAACTTCGTTCAGGCGCATCGGAAGCATTTCCGCAACTTCAGAAAGCCCGGCAAAGCCTTTTTCCAGCCTTTGGAGCATCAGGAAATTTTTGTCTACAGCCTCTATGGTTGCTTCTATAATATTTTCCTTCTTCTCAAGCCTTAGAGATTGTTCAGTTATATCCTTAAACAAGTTTTCGATATTTCGCAGCTTTACATCAATTTCTTGAAAACTGTCATAAACAGTTGTTACATGCTCCAGCTTGCTGTCAACAACCTGGGACATATTTAATAGCTTTTTAAAATCACCCTCTATTTCGTCAATCTTGCGTTTTTCCGAAAGAAACTTGTTAAGCTTTGTTGAAACCTCATCCCCAAGTTTTCTTACACTGTCAAATTTCTTCTCTGCAACTTTAATATCCCTGCTTTGGGTATCGACTTTAATAATCTCCTTCTTCAACTCTTCGATTCTTTCGTCAAGCTCATTTTTCAGAGAATCAGCTCGCTCAAAAACCTTGGTCTGGTTTACAAAGTTTTTCTGCCTCTTATCAATATCATCAAGAGATAAGCTCAAAGTCTTTGCATTTTCCGAAATTTTTGCCATTACTTTTTTCTCGGTGCCCTCAATTCTGGTTTTCACATCCTGCACACCAGCCCTAAACTCTTTTATTTTAACATCAATTTCAAGCGAAAGATCCCTGTTCCTTTTGGTAAAATCAGTCATAAAAAGATCAGAATCAGATTTAAGTTTTTCAAGCGCTGCCTGCGATTTTTCCCTAAGTTCATCATGCAGCCTGTTAATATTTGCAGCAATTTCCTTAAGCTGCTGATTGCACAATTCTCTTGTCGCGCCCGATTCAGTTACAAGATTATCTCTTTCCTGGGAATACCCTGCTTTCAGATCTTCAATAATTTTAGCAATATCTTTTTCATGCATCCTGAGTTTTTCATCAATGCCCGTGCAGTGCCCTGCAAACTCTTTATTAAAGTGATTAAGGCTCGTTATCTTAATATCATCTGTTTCCGATTTAAGAGAAGCTTCAAACTCCTTCACGCCTTTTTCAATAAAAACCAGTTTTTCATCAATATCATTTCTAAACATGTTTACAGCATTTTCATATTTCTGGAGCTGTGCATTTGTTTTTACCTGAAGCTCGTTAAGGCGATCCTTCATTGTCTCAAGGCATTTATTTTCTATTTCTTCCCTTTCCCCAACTGTTTCAAGAGCAACCTTGTCTATTTTCCCGGCTATTTCCTGCTGCCATGACTCAAGCCTGCTGTTTATTGCATCGTTACGCACTTTAAGATCTTTAAAAAAGACATCTTCAAAAACCTGTAATTTCTCTGCAACATTCTCATAAGATTTTTTCTTTAATTCATCTATCCGGTGCTCAAGGGTTTCAAGAGCTCCGTTAATCTCTTTAAGATCATTATCCAGTTTTAGCTTCTGAGCGTTCTTTTCCGCATCTATAGATACTTCAAATGACCTGAAGTCGTCCTTCATTTTTTCGCTAATATTGACCATAATATTTTTAAGGTTTTTTTCCATGCCGTCAATATCTTTTTCAATTCCTGTAAGCCCTTCTACCTTGTAAGCTATCGCAGCCTCATATTCCTTGATATTTTTTTCGACTTTGCCGAGCGTCGCTAAAGCATTGGAATCCGCTGTTTCAATCTGGCTCAAAAGTTCTTTCTTTACAGATTCAATATTTTTCACTACCTGCCTTCGAAGCTCATTGAAAGCTGCACTCTGATACTGATTATTTTCTTCTTCTGATTTGGCAAATCTCTGATTATATTTTTCTTCAATCTTGTCAATTTTATCCTGATATTTTTGTGCAAAATTATTTACGCTCTCTTCGAGTTTTTTGGAAAACCTTGTTGTTTCTAAATTCTTTTTTTGCTCAAGCTCATTGACAAAATTCCTGTATGATTCCAGCCGTTTCTCAAAATCTCCGGAAACAGAGTCGATCTCTTTTTTCATTTTTTCGACCTTTCCTGCTTCGCCGCTCAAAGTTTTTTCAAAGCCTTTGATATCGGTAACGACTTCCTCATAGTATTTCATCGAACTTTGCTGGGTGCTAACGTATTTTTCCTTAATGTTTCTTTCAAACTCTTTCATCTCTGCGCTTACTTTTTCAAACTGATCCTTCACCCGCGCTTCAAGAGATTTGAGGTTGCCGTCAACATCTGCAGTTATATCAGCAGTTTTACTCTCAATATTTTTCTTTACAGTATCAAACACTTCTTCGCTAAAAGCTGTTCCTTTTTGCCCTGTATCAAAAAGCGATTTTTCAAACTCTTCTTCTGCTTTAAATATTCTGGCAGAAAACTTTTCAGACATCTGCTCAAGTTCCAGGCTTATATTTCTGATTGTCTGCTCTTCGAGTTTATCCCTGCGCTCTTCCAGTTTTGCAAGATATTCGCTGAAGTCTTGAACCTCATTTCTGTTTTTCTCAAGCAGCTCTTTAATTGTATTTGACTTTACTTCTACTTCGTTAAAAATACTAACTTTAAGCAAATCCAGCTTCTCTTCGTTTATTTTCATAAATTCGTCTATTACCTGAGGTATTCTTTTTTCGATTTTATCCATAGAAGAAGAAGCTTCTCTAACTTTTTTGTTTACATCATCCACAAAAATAGATTCTTCGTGCAGTTTTTTCAGATTCTCATCTACTCTTGATGTCATATTAGAAAGCTCTTTAAGCACCGCATCGTAGCTGTCTATTCTCTTGTGTATTGCAACAAGTTCCTGCTCCCGAAACGAAAGATCGCTGGCCCTTTGTTCTATTCTGCCATACACTTCCTTGACCGTTTTTTCATGTATCTCAAGCTCGATCGAAAGGTCTTTAAGCCCCATTGCTTTTTCTTCAACAATTATATCAAGCTCTTCCTTGATTTTGTTATAATACTTTTTCATTTTTTCCAGGCTTCTGTTATTAATATCAAGCCTGCGGTATATTATTAATATTACTATTACAACTGCGAGTGTAATAAGATTTTCCAAAGGAAAATTCATGATGCTTCTCCGTTAAATGCTTTATTATGATCAAGTACAAATTTCCAAAATTGCCTGTAATTATAAAAAGTATAATCTGCTTTGCTGTTTTTCTTTTTGGTACAACTAAAATAAGCAGACATCATTCCGGCACTATTTGCTCCTATTATATCATACAGATAATGATTACCAACATAAATTATTTTTTCGGGGCTTATTCCAAGCTTGCCTGCCGCAAGCTTAAAAGAGTCAGGTTTGGGCTTTAATGCCCCAATTTCATCCGCAGAACAGGCAATATCCCAGTAGCTGTCCAGCCCCAAAAAAGAAAGCTTTCTGCCAACAGGAAAATCCGTAATTACTCCAAGTTTGATACCCCTGCTCTTAAAGTCAATCAGCATTTTTTCTATTATTTTAAAGGGTTTTATCCATTTAAACATGGAAATAAACTGCCCATAAATGTATTTATCCAGAAGATATTCTGCCTCCTGCTCTGTTTTTTTAAGCTCTTTCGCAAAAATACTTATCTGAAACTTCCTAAAGTCGCCGGTGCAAGCAGTATTTCTAACATGGTGCCTCATTCTCTTAAAAGCTAGGGATATTACAGGATGCCGTACAAAAAAAAGGATTGAGGTAATATACATTTTATAATTGGGATAGAGAGTGCCATCAATATCAAATACAACTGCCTCTATTTTTTTGCAATTTTGCATATTTATTTTTATCGTAAATAGCCTTTAGATGCAATAGGGGAAGCTAGCTTCTAAAAAATGTAAAAAACCATAAATTAATATTGATTGGCAGAAAATACGCAATATGCAGCTCTTAAACCTAAAAAAGAGAAATAACTCTTTGGTTTCCTCAGACTACGTTTTTCAACGACCCTGCCCCCGAGGAAAATGGGGGCACAAAGAAAAAGTCGCGGGCAGCTTCCTCTAATTGGCTTGACGTTGCCTGCTCCGAGGTGCTGGTGCTGGTGCTGGTGCTGGTGCTGGAGCAGCGGGCGCAGGTGCAGCGGCAGGAGGAGTAGCAACTGGAGCAGCGGGCGCAGGTGCAGCGGCAGGAGGAGTAGCAACTGGAGCAGGCGCAGGGCGACCGCCAGGCGCAGGTACAAGGCGATTGACACGAGCAGCTTCCTCCAATTGCCTTACTCTTGCCTGCGAAGCCAGGTTAAGGTTTCCTGAGAATACACTTACACCTAATAATCTTATATTGTTTATCACAGGATCCGGGATAATCACAGTTGTTAACGAACTAGCAGCAAATGCCCAATCCCCTATTTCTCTAATAGTTGACGGTAAAGTAACGCTAGTTAACCCCGTTCCGGCAAAAGCAGTTTGTCCAATGCTAGTTACACCTTCGGGGATTACTACAGACCGCAGCCTGTTTGCTCCATCAAACGCTTGTTGCGGAATAGTTGTTATGTGTGCAGGCCAGGTAAAAGAGGTAATTCCTGTAGCCATAAAAGCCGCTCCCGCAATTGTTGCAATAGAACCCGGGATATTAACATCTCTCAGGTTCCTGCAGCCATTAAACGCTCCGGTACCAATAGTAGTAACTCCTTCCGGAATAGTAACTCTTGTAATTCTGGTATTGCCGCTAAAAGCACCCTTTCCTATTTCCCTAACAGGTATATTCTGTATTGCTGCCGGGATTCTTACATTAGTTGCCGAACCTGTATATCCTGTAATTATAACGCCTCTGCCATCCTGCGTTAGTTGTACCTGAAAATCCTCTGCTCTTTGAGCAAAAGCAGTTACAGCTGCCAGTGCGATGAGAACTGTAATAATCAATAGTTTTTTTGTCATTAAAATCTCCTTTTGTTTGCGCATATATTGCCTTTCTCGCCTGCCGATACCTTCTTTGCAGAGAACTCCAGTAGATTTTGAGAAAAATGATAAAAATGTCTGCAAGAGAGTATAAATTGTGCGTGCTGCAATTTTCGTGCCAAAGTGAAAAAAAATCGTAAAAACTTGCTAAAATTGAGTAATTTTTGTTGCTACAACTGTTTTTCTCCCTTGAACTCAGGAATAGCATATTTCAGCATTTTTGTCAAACTAAAAATCAGAACTTGTAATTAACAAATTGCAGCAACAAATAATATGTGCTTAAACAATTTTGCCATGTTGTTTCCTCCGGGTTTAGTCAATGGGACACGCGGAAGGATTGCAGCCTGCATAAACGCAAAATCACCATATTCCTAAAAACTAAATTACTGCGATTTTAGCGCAGTAATTTTAATATTTCAACTAGCCATCAAAGTTTTTAGAAAGTACTATAAAGGCGTTTCCCGCAAAAAAGAGAAAAAAGACCTGTCCCGCCGGTTAATATAAGCGCACGTCTTTCCCCGGCTGTGCAAAATTTATAGGACGTGCAAAAATAATAAATTTCAAGAGCAGCAAAATCAACTATTTCCTCAATCCCGCCTCCGACGAACGGCATCCTTATTACTTTTATAGTTCTTTCTTGTTTAGAAAAAATACTCCAGCCATAAAGAGTACTGTAGGTAGACAAAGGATGGCGAACAGAACCAATATTGCGGGTCCCATGACTAATGCAAATACCCGCTGCGAATATATCATCTAAATCAACACGCCATGATCCTATAAATTTTGACGGGAGCTTGCGGGAATTAAAGTCATAGTTATCATTTCTGATTGCCGCAATATCGTAAAGCGTCCTGTACAACTGGTAATCCGGACGAGAAGTATAACGAAATACGGGAATGGTTAATTTGTTGTTGTTAAGCGTTCCTGTAAAAAATAGCTCTCTAACAAACACGTTATTAAATCTTATATTATTCTCGTTTGCATTTGTTATAGTTATGGTTCCGAAGCTTGGTATTCTTCCACCAGCATTAATAAAATATCTATCCCCAGTCCTGGGCAATGGTCCTCTTCCTACTATTAGTAATAGAGAGAAAGATACCTATGTCGTCATTGCCTACAAAAAGCATATACACATTATTATCGTCAAAATTATCGTCAAACGCAGTACCATCAAACGGTTCGCAGGCTGCAATGAGAAAAAACAACGCAATTGCAGCAAGAAATAATGTATGTTTCATGTTGTTTCCTCAATGCGTGAATGAATAAAATTGTGAAAACTCATGTCAATTTCTCCTCAAGTTTAACAAGCAGAATACAAAAAATACAGGAAATTGCATTTTTGCTGTATAT